>Ga0307378_10009813_pt1 | contig 12528 bp, 13 predicted proteins | sample UN1MG_FD_202238 | JGI IMG/M metagenome (GOLD analysis project Ga0307378, IMG submission 202238) | Soil microbial communities from Risofladan, Vaasa, Finland - UN-1 | ecosystem: Environmental > Terrestrial > Soil > Coastal area > Acid sulfate soil | place: Finland: Risofladan, Vaasa | collected...
AAATCCTGTAAATTTCGGAAAACCTTTCAAATTGGGTACTGTAGAAGCATTTGCAGCAGCGTTATATATTCTTAATTATAAAAACCAGGCGGAAGAGATACTTAACAAGTTCAAATGGGGTCATACGTTCCTTGAGCTAAACTATGAACCATTGGAGGCTTATTCAGAAGCTAAGGATAGTAAGGAAGTGGTATCCATACAGGAAGAATTTATTTAACCTTTACTTTATAGTACCCTTGTAGTGGTTTCCAGTTCAATACCTTTAGGGGTTACATCAAAACTGATCGACTTGTTTGGTACGATAAGACCCCGCATCTTCCTGATTACCAGGCCACGTTCGATCTGTGAGGCTCTATCTTTTACATATAACTCAATTACACCATCTGCCAGGTGTTTCATGGTATTGATAGTAATCTCATCGTGCAAACCATTAACAACGAAAATAAGGTGTAATCCACCGCTGAGTTTGCCGATAGAAGACATTAATTCTATGACTTCTATAACACTGTTCATGTCATATGCCCTGAGGAAGTATGATATGGAATCAATAACCATACGATATCTTGTCCCATGGTTTTGAATTACAGAGGATTTTAATTGGTTAAATGGATCAGTTCCCTGCTTAAGAAAATCTTTAGCAGAAATTTTATTTCTCAATTCTGATGGAAGTACATTAAAAAACCTGGAATTATATGCATCAATAAAATGGGCTTTTCCTGTTTCTTCATATTTTTCAACATCCCATCCAAATTGTTTCATATCCTCTCTGATCTCAGGAATTGAATGGTCAGATGAAAAATAGTATCCGTCCTCGCCGTTTTCAAGTCCACCATATAAGAATTGCTTAGTAAAAATCTCTGCTCCTGCACCAGATTCAGCTAAAACTAATAAAGTAGTTCCCGGCGGTATCCCTCCACCTAATTGAACATCAAGACCAGCAACACCTGTAGTCAAAAGGAAATTCTCGTTTTCATCAAGACTAAAATCCATATTCACCACTTTATTTAAATTAATAATCAATCTATTTTTTTTGTAAAGGTGTATTGTTATTATATAATAACTTTGTTTAATTTAACTTTGTTTGTAGTATCCTAATATGAGTATCCCGAAATAATTCCTATTGTAGTTATGCAACATAAGGAGCAAGGATCATAAACACAATTGAAGCCAGTATAAGTAAAGCAAAACCAGTGGCTATTTTTCCTGCTATCTCACCCATTCGTTCTTTTTTACCAAATAATTTTTCCAATACTGAATGGACAACATCCTTGAACACATGTCCCCCATCAAGGGGCAGCATTGGAAGACAGTTGAACAAACCTACATAGAAATTAAGCCAGCCTATCCAGAGCAAAGTATTGGCTATCCAGAACACTCCCACGCCCAGCGGAGCAACCCAACCAATAGGTTCATAGAATATAGCAAGAGTGCCACTGAATCCCTGAAAACTTCCAATAAATGGATTAGGGAAAGGAAGGACCAGAAGTAGGACCCAGCCAAATATTCCTGTTAACATTAACGAAGGTATTAACTGCAGAATGTGAAGCAGTTCTTTTGCCATGAATTCTCCTACAGAAATTCCGATGGATGGTGATATTATAGCAGTCGAAGAAGTAATACCAATATAACCATTTGTATCTCCCATTGGATGATCAGTGAGTGTAACACTGTAATTTATCATCTCATTTGCCACCAAAGTGTGAATTAGAATCTCCTGTCCGGGAATGGTATTTGACATGAATTGCATAAATTCTACAGAATTTGAAATGGACACCTCATCAATCCCCACAATTAACATTCCAGGCATCAGTCCGGATTTTTCAGAAGGCATACCTGGAGTGATCTCCCCAATTTTCACTCCACTTAATGTCCCGTTTAGAGCCTGGTTTGGACTAATTACTACTTCTTGAATCGTGTGATCTTTTTTTATCCTCAACTTAATATTTTCATCAGGACGTAAGGTATCAACATAACTATAGAACTGGGATGCATTCTCTATTTTCTTATCATTCACGTGGGTTATGAGTGTCATATCTGTCAGTCCGGCAATATCAGCCGGAGAGTTGGGGGTCACGTCAGTTATCATGACATTACTGACTGGTGCAATGTTTCCAATTACAATGAAGAATAATGCAAAAGCTACCAGAGCGGTCACAAAATTTGCCATCACACCCGCAGATAATATCCTGACTCGCTGTCTTCGATTTGCTTGAGTCGGTTTTTCAGTTTCTATAACCTCAGATTCTTCAGTCCCTTCTTTGATCCCAAATAGTTGTTCTTCATCAGGTTCTGCAAATCCTCCAATAGGAAGGACTACCATCATAATTCCCATGGATTTTACTCTAATATCCTCCACCCTGCAAAGAATGGCATGTGAGAATTCATGGACCACAAGCGTAACAATCAACCCGATCATTCCCCAAACCAAAGGTATGAATTCGTTTATACCAGGTATAAGAAATATATTCCTTGCTTCATGGATCTGACTGGGTGGCGCCAACGTCTGCTGTTGTATTTGAGTAAGTATTGTGATGTCAGAAAAAATAATCAAACCGAACATCAGGAACATACCGATTAGCATCAATGGAATACCAATGTCAGCGAATACCTTCCAGAAAACCTTGGCCCTGCCAATCCATTCAAGGAATTTAAGTCCCCTGGTGGTACGTATCATTAATAAAGGACCATGATTGGTAATATTATACTTCTCAAGTATTCCATTTTGTTTTAAAATTATTATAACCTGCCAATAAATGGCAATAATTAGTAATATTTTCCAATAGGATTCAATAAAAGATATCAAGGGATTAATTTCAGTCAATAATCTTGTTCTCCGCTGGTTAATACGTTACGTAACATAAGATTTTTAAACTTATTCATATACTTTAACAGGGATAATTATGTTTTCAATAGTATATATTACTGTAGGCACCATGGAAGAAGCGAAACAGATTGCAAATACACTGGTGGAAATGAAGCTTGCCGCATGTGTTAATATGTTTCCCATCACTTCTATTTATCGATGGGATGGTGTTCATGAGGACGATGAAGTGGCCATGATAGTAAAAACGACCTATGAGCAGATCGAAAATATCAAAAAGACGGTAAGAGAGATTCATAGTTATACAGTCCCCTGTATTATTTCATTCAGCATTGACGGTGGCCTGACAGATTATCTGGACTGGATAGACCAGAATGTAATTCCAGTAGGCACTATTAAGAAAAATTGATTGTTCATTAAACAACGCTTTCATTATTCAAATACCGGCATCTTTTTGCTGGGCCCCATCATCATGTTTATCAGACCATTTCTCAGACCAAGGGGCAGAGACGCTTCATTGTTGATCTCGGTCACATTGACCCCGATTTGCCTTATCTTCTCAGCAAAACCTCTTGGACTGAATGCTCCAACACGTTCATCCAGATGTCCCTCTTTTGTAAAAAAAGGAATATAAACCACCTTCACTCCCTGCCGCATCATTCGTTCCAGATAATAGAGCACATTTACCTGTATTTCAATATCGTCAATAAGAATATTCTCACCTATATAGGGCAATCCCCCACCTAATATGAAGAGAAGTCTGCTCCCGGGACGTATCTCCCATTCCAACTGGAGCAGCTTTGCTAGCCCCAGGTCCAGTCTGGCCGGACCACTGCCGGTTTTGTGTAACAATTCTTTATATGACAGTTGGGATTGGTTAAATGGTCCTTCAACATATTCACCAAAAATAATAATATTTGTAACATCTGCCATCCTCCCAAGACTCTCCAGAATGGAGATGGCAGCTAGCTTGATGAGTATCTGAGGTGAGTCTTCAGGCAAAATTTTTTGTTCCAATTTCTCACTTATCCATTTTGCTGTCATCTGGGCCGAATTGTCAATAAGAATTGCCAGGTTGGTTTTTTGTTTTTGTTTCATATGGGTTCTTGCAATAATTGATTCAAGTCGGCGGCCGTGTGTACCAATCTCCCGAATTGTGCGATCAATATCTATTGTTCCTCTACCTTCATATGGTATATAATCAGGCAGACCCAAAGAAGGCGGGCTATAAAAATTGAACCTCAAATTGCGGTTTCCAATATCAGCACATTCCCTGACCAGAGTATTGAAGGTAACATCATTGGAATCTTCTATAAAAGAAGTACAGAGTTTGGCAAGTTCACTCGTATCAACAGGTTCTTTTTGTTCCTGAGTTTTATGAAAAAACGGCCCTTTAAACATTTACCTTCACAAATTATTTCCGATAGCTAGTGCTATATTCTGTACCAGTTTCACAGAATATTGATCAGTCTCGTCAGCTATGATAATTCCTTGATGAAGGGCAGCATCCTTAAATGAATCTTTCATGCTTGAACCCTGTTTGATAGATAGGTCACAATATCTGGCCATCTTGATAACACCATCAGTGGAAAGTCCTTGTGGTAGACTTCGATCTTTCTTCCATGCGTCTCTGGTCTGCTCTGCAAATTCAAGTATTGCCTTTATGTTTTCTTCGGGAAGCTCTGGTGTGATCTTTTTTAATACTGTTCTCTCAGTGGCCTCACTTGCATAACCTACATAGATGGGTATGAATCGTCTTTTCAGTGCTGCACTGAGTTTAAAAGTACCTTCATCCCCAAAATTTGCCGTAGCTAACAGAATCCAGTTTTTTGGTTTTTTAAGCACCTTTTCCTGAAATTCCAGAGGCAATACACCTGCTGAAAGTAATAGAAATAAACCGGAATAGGCAGAACTTGGAGCCCGGGTGAACTCATCGATAATGAGATTACGCCTCGACTTGAGAGCTCTGGTCACAGCCCCTTCCTTGTATGTATGCTTTTCTGACAATTCAGAATTCCCAGACATGGCCAGAGGATGAAAGCCTCCTATGACATGATATTCGGTCATGCCTTCTGAAGCTTCAATAATCATGAAACTGTCATTTCCATTACCTAAACATCTTAAAATGTGTTCAGCTATCGAGGTCTTGCCATTTCCAGGAGGACCGTAGAACATAATAGGATAGTCTAATTCGATATACCTCAGTGCTCTTAATATTGCTTCATCCTGACCTTTTATTTCACTACTTTCAAGTATTCGCACATAATCTTCAGTAGTTAACATTGCATACCTACCATGTTCATTATTTAAAAGTAAATTCGGTTTCTTTTTCAATTTGCTTTAAGATCTTCACTGCATCTTCCTTAGACCCGATATCATATTTCGAATTTAAAAAATCGATTTGTTCTTTAAAAGTTCCTATTTTTTGAGCGGAAACGAGTCTATTAATCTTATTTCTACTGAAATCTTTTTTAAATTCTTTCATTTCTTTAATAATATCCTCGAAAGGATCATAATCAGTCCCTATAACGGATTCCGTCTTTATTTCTTTAGCGAGATATATTATGGTCCCATCTTCACGAATTTGTTTTTTAAGATTGAATGCATGAAGAGAAAAATCATAAATTAAAAATGTGGACAATATTAAAATTACATTTGGCAAAATATAAAAATATCCAATACTAAGCGCGAGATATGAAAGCTGTGCTTGATAATTTGAAATGAACATGGTCAGAGAGAAGGATTCCAGGGCAGCAGCACTCCCTGACAATGTATAATATGTTAACAAGCAAATAATGATATACGTGAGAACTGTTATGAGGGCACCTTTCAATACACTGAAGAACCGTTTTTCCAAAGTTAACATAGAGTCATCTATACTGGATGATAAGAACCGTATCCATGAGACTGGTATGATGGCCCATAAAATAATCAATAATAGTAATATATCAATTTTGGAGCCTACAAATTCTAAACCACTTGATGTGATTGAAAAGATAATGACTCCAAGGCCCATTGAGCCAAATATCATGCCGTTTTTGCGACCATCTATGAGAGCGACCAGTACGGTGATCGCATTGGCAATAGCAAATAATATTACCGGGATGAAATCTGTATTAAATAATTTATAATATTCGGTATTCTCAGGCTGCACCATTATGAGATGTAAATAAGAACCGTGATAAGATGCCCCTACTATCCAGAATGTAGTAAAACCAATGATAAGGTATAGCAGACTCTTTAATGTGGTGTCTTTAATATAGCGAACAGTTGAGACTGCCAGAGCTGAAATAATTAAAAGCCAAATAAAAAGAAATGTCTTATATTGTGAAACAGGATCAGTAGAAATAATCATTTTAGGTATAATAATACCCATTATTGAAGCGATCCCTACCATCACAACCGGAACTATCCAATGAATTTTAATTTTTTCTGAAAAAATATCATTAATTTTCAAAACAATACCTCACCTATTGATAAATGAATGATGGTCATCATTACTACCATGAATTGACATTTAATAACGAATAATGTATATTCTGATATATATCTTTTTATTAGTTAATGTAACTCCATACGCTTATTTGAATGCAAATTCAGATTCTTTCTCAATTTGCCTTAAAAGTTTAAGTGCCATGTCTTTTGAACCTTTTTTGTGTTTAGCATAAATGAGATCAATATTTTCCCTAAATGCTCCGATTTTCTGAGTAGTCGCAAATCTATTGATCTTACCTTTCCCGAACTCTTTTCGAAATAGTTTTATTTCTTTGATGATATCTTCGAATGGATCAAAATCTACTTGAGTAATTGATTTATTATTTTTCACCATTCGAAGGTAATTAATTGACCCGTCGATGGCAATTTTCTTTTTCAAATTGAATACTTTAAGAACAAGATCAAATATGCTGAAAATAGAAACTACTAGTATGAAATTTGTCACAATATATAACAATCCGATAAGGAAAATGAAAAGTGAAATGTCTGTGGTAATCTTATATGTAAAAAATGAAACTGAAAAAACATTCATCTCAATATTTTCAAAGTATAAATAATAGGTTAGAAATCCGATAATAAAGTATAGAGGCATTGTAAGTAAGATGCTCTTTAATATTTTTGTGATCCTTTTTGTTAATGAAACATTATAATCAATATAATTTGCCAATATTTTAATCCATAAAATTGGAATCGATGCCCAAAGCATTGATAATAAAATCAATAATGAAAATATAAAATTTGTAAATTGTATTTTTGTAAAAACAATGGAAATGATAACTACTCCCATACCCATTGAACCAAACAGCATACCATTTTTTTTCCCATCAATTAAAGCAACCAAAATGGCAACACCATTTATCAATGCAAAAACTGTTGTGGGAAGGATAGATTGATAAAATATTTCATAGTTGGTGTTCATAGGTTCGCTTAATACAAATACAATATAATAGAGAGCCCCGACAACCCAAAAAGATGCAAATCCCATCACAAAATATAAAAAATTCTTAAACAATGGGTCTTCCAATTGCCTTACTAAAGAAACTCCAAGAATAGAAATCATAAGAAGACCTATGAAAATTATTCTATTATATTCAAAATTCGGGTTTTCAGGAATATAATTATTAAAATTTGAGATTATCTTAAAGGGTATTCCAATAGTTAAAAGAGCAGCTATCCCAATTACAAGTATAGGAACTGCTCTATGTAAGTTACCTATCCAATCAAGTTTAAAAACTCCATTTTTCAAATAGATACCTCTTAATAATTCGCTATTATATATTCTGGTATAATATTATTTTGGTAGTCGCAACAATAAAATATTTATAGAACTACAAACACTCAATATCACCGAAATTTAATAGGAGGACTATCAATTTTATGGCAGGACAGTTAGGTGGACAGCCGATTTTTATATTAAGAGAAGGAACTGAACGTTCCAGAGGTAGAGAAGCCCAGAACAGTAATATCATGGCAGCTAAAGCAGTGGCTAATGCTGTTAGGACGACACTGGGTCCTAAAGGAATGGATAAAATGCTTGTGGACAGCCTTGGGGATGTGGTAATTACCAATGACGGTGTTACCATCCTGAGGGAAATGGACATCGAGCATCCGGCAGCAAAGATGATAGTAGAAGTAGCCAAAACCCAGGATGATGAGGTAGGCGATGGTACTACTACTGCAGCTGTGTTAGCAGGGGAACTCCTGAAGGTAGCAGAGGACCTGTTGGAACAGGATGTACATTCCACTATCATTGCCAGCGGATATAGAATGGCAGCTGATAAAGCGGAAGAGATCCTGAAAACAATCCAGTATACAGTTACTGAGGATGATGAAGATCTATTGATTAAGATCGCCAGCACTGCTATGACAGGAAAAGGTGCTGAAAGTTCTAAGGAAAAACTATCAAAGCTTGTAGTCAAGGCTGTAAAAGCAGTTGTTGAAGTGGAAGCTGGAAAAAAAATGGTTGACATTGATAATATCAAGGTCGAGAAAAAGGTGGGTGCCAGCATTGAAGAATCAGAACTTATCGAGGGAATGGTTATTGATAAAGAACGTGTGCACCCCAATATGCCCAAGAACATCAAGGATGCAAGGATCGCACTTATCAGTGAACCTGTAGAGTTAAGAAGACCGAAATGGATGCAGAGATCAATATTACATCACCTGACCAACTGCAGCTGTTCCTTGACCAGGAAGAGAAGATGCTAAAGGACATGGTGGATAAGATCATCAACAGCGGAGCCAATGTGGTCGTTTGTCAGAAAGGTATTGATGATATGGCACAGCATTACCTGGCAAAAGCCGGTGTACTGGCTGTTAGAAGGGTCAAGAAGAGCGACATGGAAAAACTGTCCAGAGCCACCGGTGCCAGCGTGATTACAAATATTGATGAGATATCTGAGTCTGACCTTGGACATGCCGGTCATGCCGATGAGAAGAAGATCGGCGGCGATGCTATGTTATATATCACAGAGTGCAAGAACCCAAAAGCTGTCAGTCTGATCGTCCGCGGTGGTACAGAACATGTAGTGGACAGTCTTGAAAGGGCTTTGGAAGATGCACTGCGTGTCGTAGGTGTGGCAATCGAAGACGAGAAACTTGTTGCAGGCGGCGGCAGTCCAGAGGTTGAACTGTCCCTGAGGCTCAGGGAATATGCAGCTACATTGAAGGGCAGGGAACAACTGGCAGTAAGCAAATTTGCAGACGCAATGGAAGTTATTCCCAGAACCCTGGCAGAGAATGCAGGATTGGATCCCATTGACATGCTTGTGGAATTAAGGTCCCAGCACGAGAAAGGCAACAAGAATGCAGGGCTTGATGTATACACCGGAGAGGTCATTGACATGTTGGCAAAAGGTGTTGTTGAGCCACTGAGGGTAAAAACCCAGGCCATCAACAGTGCTACTGAATCAGCTGTCATGATCCTCAGGATCGATGATGTCATCGCTTCAGTAGGTGGCGGCGAAATGCCTCCAGATATGGGCGGTATGCCACCTGGTATGGGTGGAATGCCACCAGGCATGATGTAAAAAATTAATATTTAACATACCCCACTGGGTATGTTCTTTTTCTTTTTTTTATAATTTAGCTGTTTATAATAATTCGATCATATTATTCTATAAGGATAATTTTATAATGTACGGGTTCATATATAAATACTGGAATGTATAAGATCCGCATACATGGTAGGGGAGGCCAGGGAGCCAAGAAGGCAGCCAAGATAATTGGCCTTGCTGCTTTTCGAAGTGGCAAGCAAGTCCAGGATTTTGCACTGTACGGTGCTGAAAGGCGTGGTGCACCTGTTATGAGTTTTGTCAGGATCGATGATGAACCCATACTTGAGCGAGGATATGTTAATGACCCGGATGTGGTTATTGTCCTGGATCGGACATTGTTAGACCTGGTCAGGGTAGAGGACGGCCTGAATAAAAATGGTCTATTGATTATTAATTCCGAGCACGAGCCAAAGGTGGATACACCAGCCAGTGTCAAATATATAGATGCGACTGACATTGCTCTTGAAACAATTGGCAAGCCCATTTTCAATACTGCGATGCTGGGAGCACTGGCAAAGCTGACAGATGTTATTACCCTGGATGCTTTGAATAACGCCATCGAGGAAGAATTTTCCGATTATTCTGAAAAAATAATAAAATCCAATAAAGCTGCAGTTCAAAAATGTTACGAGATGATCGAATGAGAGAAGAAGAACTGCTGTATAAAGCAATTGATGGCATTCCTATTATTAAAGAGCCTGGCAGTTCTGCCAGTATCAACAGGGGCTCATGGAGATTGGTAAGACCTGTGCATCACAAGGAAAAATGTACAAAATGTAAGATATGTTATGCCTATTGTCCCGATGCTGCCATTAAATGGACATCCGATGGGCCCGACATCGATCTAAAGGCCTGCAAGGGGTGTATGATCTGTATGGAAGAATGTCCCACAGGGGCCATAACCCAGGAAAAGGAGAACTGATATGAAGCAGACACTGATCACTGGTAACGAAGCAGCGGCATGGGGTGCCAGATTGGCCCGACCCCAGTATATTCCTTCATTTCCAATTACACCCCAGACCGAATGCATAGAGACCCTGGCCCGCTGGGGAGCAGACGGAGGACTCCCGAATACCTATTTTGACAGGCTGGAATCCGAACATTCAGTCATGAGTGCAGCTGTGGGCGCTGCGGCTGTGGGCAACCGGGTATTTACCGCAACTTCGTCACAAGGTTTGCTGCTGATGCATGAAGTGCTCTATATCGCGGCAGGAATGCGCCTGCCCATTGTGATGGCAACAATATCCAGGGGACTTTCGGCGCCTGTTACCCTGTGGTCAGACCATAATGATTTTTTAGATCAGAGGGATAGCGGCTGGCTCATGTTCCATGCTGAGAACAATCAGGAAGTACTGGATATGATGCTCATAGCCTATCATGTGGCTGAGGACAATAAAGTACTGCTGCCAGTAATGGTCAATATGGACGGTTTTGTACTCTCGTTCACTGATGAACCTGTGACCATTCCCTCGTTTGAAATGGTGGATAAGTTCCTGCCTGATTATGCGCCCGAACATACCATTACCCCGGATCGTCCAGTTACTATAGGGGCCCCTGCATTGGATGAATATACATTCTTTAAAGCCCAGAATCATGTGGCTGCACGCAATGCTCTCGGTGTGATCGAACAGGTGCAGGATGAATTTGAGAAGATCTTTGGCAGGAAATACGATATGGTAGATGAATTCATGATTGAGGATGCAGAACTTGTACTCATCACCCAGGGTTCAATGAGCACCACAGCCAAGGCTGCTATCAAAGAAATGAGGGCGGATGGGATCAAAGTCGGACTGGTGCGTCTGCGGATCATACGACCCTGGCCGGCAAGTGCCATTAAAGAGGCGTTGAAAAATGCCAGGGCTATTGCAGTAATAGATCGCAATGTTGCTCCGGGGAGGGGCGGCATCATGTTACCCGAGATCGTAGAAACTTTATATTACCTGGAATCCAGACCAATCATATCAAGTTTTATTGTAGGACTGGGCGGTAATCCCCAGACCGAGGAAAAGATCAAAGAGATAACCCACAAACTCATGGAAGATCTCGAATCCGGCACTCCCAGGGTTGAATGGAACGATGTGGAGGAATTATAATGCCTGAGATCAAGAATATCAGGGACCTGCCTGAGATAGAATTGTTCACAGGGGGCTCATCAGCATGTGCCGGCTGCGGAGGATCCATGGGCTTGAAATTGGCATTAAAAGCCCTGGGTCCCAAAACCATAATTGTCAATGCTTCAGGATGCATGACCTTGCTGCCTCTATATCCTACGACACCGCTTAAAGTCAGCTGGATACACAATGCTATTGAGAATGCTTCATCTACTGCGGCAGGAGTGAGACACGGCCTGGATATGCAGGGTCATGATGACATGAACGTGGTGGTCTATGCAGGAGACGGTGCAACCTATGATATCGGTTTCGCTTCCCTTTCAGCAGCCGCTGTCAAGAATGAGCGTATTATCTATATTTGCTACAATAACCAGTCCTACGGCAACACAGGTTTCCAGTGGTCAAGCGCCACTCCTTTTGGCAGCGAGACCAAGACCACACCCCGGGGACGTGAGAATCAGATCGGTACAACATTTGTCCAGAAAGATATGGTAAAGATAATGGGCGCCCACAGGGTATATGCTGCCACGGCATCCCTGGCATATCCAGTGGATTTCCTGAATAAAATTGAAAGGGCCAAAAAAAGGGATGGGTTCTCATATATCGAGCTCCTGGGTTCATGCACTGCAGGTTGGAACTATGATCCCAGACTCACGATCAAGATGTCAAAGCTTGCTGTGCAGAGTGGTATGTGGCCGCTGTATGAGATCGAAGAAGGGATATTAAATCTGAATAAGGATTTCAAGGAACTAAAACCCATTGAAGAATTCCTTGAGCAACAGGGACGATATAAAAAGCTCCCTCCTGACGGAGTTCAGAAACTCAGATCATTAATTAATAAACACTGGACTGAACTTAAAGAATATAATGGACTCAGATATGTATAAGAGATTCAATCCAGGAAATGAATGATCATTTTGCAGTGGTCAAAACCTGTTCCGTAACATTCAACTTCTTCTACCAGTGTCTTAAGATTGAGGCGATGCAATAATATTCCCTCAATAAGACCTTCATCCAGCGAGCATACTGTTCGTCCCACGTCCGG
>Ga0307378_10009814_pt1 | contig 12528 bp, 4 predicted proteins | sample UN1MG_FD_202238 | JGI IMG/M metagenome (GOLD analysis project Ga0307378, IMG submission 202238) | Soil microbial communities from Risofladan, Vaasa, Finland - UN-1 | ecosystem: Environmental > Terrestrial > Soil > Coastal area > Acid sulfate soil | place: Finland: Risofladan, Vaasa | collected...
TGCGCGCCCACCCGGGGCGAGTTGATGACCGGGCGCTACGCGCTTCGCAACGGGGCCTACTGCGTCTGTTCGGGCCGCACGTTCATGCGGCGGGGGCTTCCGACCCTGCCGGAGACCTTCGCCCGAAGCGGTTACCGCACGGGCATCTTCGGCAAGTGGCACCTGGGCGACAACTATCCGCACCGCCCACAGGACCGGGGCTTCGATCGGGCCGTGTATCACCTGGGCTGGGGGATCACGTCGACGCCCGACCATTGGGACAACGACTATTTCGACGACTACTTCCGCGACGGCGGGGCGCAGCCCGGCGACCCCCTGGTGGTCCGGCAGTTTGCCGGGTACTGCACCGACGTCTGGTTTGGCGAGGCGACCGACTGGATCCGCCGTTGCCGGGAGGCGGGGCGGCCGTTTTTCGCCTACGTTTCCACCAACGCGCCTCACGGGCCGTTCTTCGCCCCGGAGAAGTACAAAGGGCCCTACAAGCACCTGGACCGCGACACGGCCGGGTTCTTCGCGATGATCGCCAACCTCGACGAGAACATGGCCCGGCTCGACCGCATGCTCGCCGAGACGGGCCTGCGCGACAACACGCTGCTGATTTTCATGACGGATAACGGCGGCACGGGCGGCATCAAGGTGTACAACGCGGGCATGCGCGGGGCCAAGGCGAGCCTGTACGAGGGGGGGCACCGCGTGCCCTGCTTCCTGCGCTGGCCGCGCGGCGGGCTGCGCGGGCCGGGCGACGTCGACGCCCTCACCCACGGCACCGACTTGCTGCCCACGCTCGTGGAGCTGTGCCGGCTGGAGCCGCCCGAGCACGCGCAGCTTGACGGCTTGAGCCTCGCCCCGCTCTTGAAAGGCCGGGCGCAGCCGGAGCTGGACGAGCGGATGGTGATCGTGCAATACGGCGGGCTCGACCCGTCGCATCCGCAGGCGGGGGACGCGACCGTGCTCTGGAAGCGATGGCGTCTGGTCAAGGGCGAAGAGCTGTACGACGTCGGCGACGATCCCGGGCAGAAAAGCGACGTCGCGGCAAAACACGCGGACGTCGTCGCGAAAATGCGCGACCACTACGTGCGCTGGTGGGCCGACGTGGAGCCGACGCTCAGTGACTTCGAACGCGTCACGCTCGGCTCCGACCGCGAGAACCCCGCGCGGCTCTCCTCGCTCGACTGGCTTGCGCCGAAGCTGGTGCCGGCGGCCCAGACGGTCGATGTCCGGCAGCTCGGCGTGCCCGTCGTCGAGGGGTCGCTTCCGGGGGGTCGACCGATTCCGGTGATGAACGGGCCGTGGAACGTCGAGATCGAGCGCGACGGCCGGTACGAGATCGCGCTGAGGCGCTGGCCCGAAGAGGCCGACACGGCACTTACCGCCGGGCTGCCGCCGTATCGCGGGGTCGACGGGGTCTTTCCGGCGGGCAAGGCGTTGCCCGTGGCCAAGGCGAGGCTGACGGTGGGCGACGTGGACGCCAGCAAGCCCGTGGCCGAGGGGGACAAGGCGGCCACGTTCACGGTGCGCCTCGAGGCCGGCAAGACGCAGCTCACCACCTGGTTCTACGACGCCGCGGGCAAGGAGCTTTGCGGGGCGTTCTACGTCGAGGTTCGGCGGCTTGACGGACGGTGATCCCCTGTTGGCAAGAAGCTCCGCGACGCGACCGCGGCACCCGACGGGCGGGTCTTCCGAGTGACACGTCACGCCCGTTGTGGTAGAGTGTGAGGTAGCTTGCGCGGCGGGGGCAAACGCCGCTCGCTTGCCACGCCAACGAATGCCGATGGCCGATCCGCAGAGAGGGTTTTGCGATGGGAGGGATCTTTCTGGCTGGGTGTCTGGGGGCCGCGCTGCTTGCCGCCGAGGGGCCGATTCGCTCCGACCAGCCGAACGACGTCGGCTTTGCGGTGCAGGAGGCGAAGTACGTCCGCTTCGTGATCCGCGCCACCTCGTCGGGCGAGCCGTGCATCGACGAGCTGGAGGTCTACGGCCCGGACGACGAGCGGAACCTCGCCCTGGCCAAGGACGGGGCCAAGGCCACGGCGTCTTCCTGTCTGACGGGCTACGCCACCCATCAGATCGCCCATCTGAACGACGGGCGTTACGGCAACGACTTCAGTTGGATCGCCGCCGGGACCGGGGAAGAGTGGGCCCAGATCGAGCTGCCGGAGGTGGCGCCGGTGGCCAAGGTCGTCTTCTCGCGCGATCGCAACCGATTCTACGCCGACCGGGTGCCGATCCACGTCGCGGTTCAGCTCTCGCCGGACGGGGCGAAATGGAGCGAAGTCAAGGAGGTGAAGAGCACGGCCGCTCCGGTGGCGGTTCGCGGGCGCTTGAGCGACTTCGCGGGCGTTGTGCCGGGTCCGCCGCCTCCGCCGAAGCGGACGGCCGCGGGCGCCGTCGCGCCGGCCGATGCCCCGGCCGATTTGAAGGTGCCGGAGAAGGACGACTTCGGGTTTGCCAACCTCGCGCTCCAGCCGCAGGCCAAGCCGGCCGCCTCTTCGTTCTTGCCCGGCTACCCCGTTCACCAGATCGCCCATCTCAACGACGGCTTGGCGGGGAACGAGCACAGTTGGATCAGTCGCGAGGAGCCCTCGTGGGCGGAGATCGACCTGGGCGACGTCTATTGGGTCTACCGGGTCGCTTTCGGGAGCGATAACTCGCGCCGATACAGCGACCGGGCCGCCGTGACGTTCGCCATTCTCGCGGCGACCCAGTACGACGAAAGCTCCGATGCCCCGGCGTGGACCACGGTGCACCGGCAGTCGGGCGGCTCGCCGGTTCATGCGCGGAAGGAGTTCAAGTTCAAGCCGGTCCAAGCCCGGTGGGTGCGGATCGCCGTCGACGCCAGCTCGCAGAACCAGGTCCGCATCGACGAGATGGAGGTTTTTGGGCGGAAGGAGCCCCTGCCGGCCGACAAGATCGGCCCGCTGCCGGAGCCGCAGCTTGTCGATGCCGGCGCCAAGATGGAGGAGCTTCTTCGCTACGCCTTCGTGGCCGAGGAGCACGCCTGGCTGAAGACCTTCGGGCGCGCGGACTTGGATGCTCGTCTGACCGAAACGGCCTATCGCGAGAAACGGTACCCTAAGCACGTCGGCGACGACCGGCTGCCGCTTCCGCCGCTTTCGGGCGAGCCGCAGTTGGACGGCCGGCCCGACGACCCGTGCTGGGCGCAGGCCTCGCGGGGCGTGGTCCGCGTCGCCCATCCGTACGATTTCGACGCCGGCCCTCTGGTCACGCACGCCGTGACCGCCGGGCACAAGGACGGCCATCTCTGGCTGGCGATCCAAACCGACCGCCTGCTCTCAAGCCACCTGGCCGTCGTCTCCACGAGCGACGGGCAGGGCTGCGGCGTGGTCGCCTATACGAAGAAGGGGCTCGTCTTCAACACGTACGCGCCCGAGGGCCGGGGCGTGAAGCTCAAGGAGTCGAGGCCCATCGAGGGCAAGCTCGACGAGTCGCTCACCTGTTGCGAGTTCCGCCTACCGTTGGACTGGCTTCCCGAATGCCGGGAGCACGGGGTTCGCATTGGGCTCGGCATGGGGGCGAAACACACGCCGCCGGAGGGCCGGCCGGTCCACTTCGCGTTCTCGCCGCTTGCGGTCGCCCAGGCCGGCCGCTGCGTGAATCGGACGTTCCGGGTTCGACTGAGCGCGGCGCCGGGTGCCGAAACGCTGATACTCCGGGGCAATGCACCGGGGCTCAGCGACGGGCTGAAGCTTGGCCCGGGGCAGTCCCGGGTGATTTCCATCCCGGCCGACGCCGGCCCGATCGGGCCCGAGTACGAGCTATCGGTGGAAGACGACCGCGGCGGAGAGCACGTCTTGCACTTGTTCCGCTACGACCCCCTGGAACGGACGCTCGGCTTGATGGAGGACATGGTCCGGCGGCTTGCGGCCAAGGGCCTCGACGTCGACGCCGAGCGCGGGCAACTGGCCGAGCTCCGCAAGCGTCAGCAGGCGCTGCTGGCCGCGGAAGCGACCGATCCGGCCGCCGAGCGGCAGGCTTCGTTCGAGGCCCGGCTGGCCAAGCGGCGGTTGCTCCTGCGCGACCCCGACCTGGGTCCGATCGAGGACCTGCTGTTTGTCAAGCGGCACGCGTTCGAGCCGTCGCACAACTACAGCGTGATCCTCGACTCCCGCTATCGTCCCGGCGGGGGCGTCTACACAATTCACGTCCCGCGGCGCGAGGGCCGCTTCGAGCCCGGCGAGGCCGAGCTGAGGCGGGTGTTCGACTCCGGCGACGGCATCGCCCGGAACCCGATGGCCAACTTCGATCTGACGAAGATCTATTTCGGCTACCGCCCGAGCGAGGACGGCTACTACCACGTGACGGCGATCCACCCGGACGGCGGCGGCCTGGAGCAGCTCACCTCGGGCCCGTTCCACGACTATTGGCCCTGCCCGCTCCCCGACGGCGGGTTGGCCTTCATCTCGACGCGGTGCAGGAGCCGGTACCTCTGCTGGCGACCGCAGGCCGCGGTGCTGTTCCGCATGGACGCCGACGGCGAGCACGTCCGGCCGCTCTCCTTCGCCAACCTGACCGAATGGGGCCCCTCGGTGATGAGCGACGGCCGGATCATCTGGCAGCGGTCGGAGTACGTCGACAAGGGGGCCGACTACAGCCACACCCTGTGGACCATTCACCCTGACGGCCGCAGCCCCGAGCTGATCTTCGGCAACACGATCGTCCTGCCGCAGGGCTACGCCAACGGCCGGGAAGTGCCGGGGACCAACGAGATCTGCTGCACGCTGATCTCGCACTTCGGCGACCTCAACGGGCCGATCGCGCTGGTGGACGTCGACCAGGGCCGCTTCAACCCCGACGCGATCCGGTCGATCACGCCCGAGGTGCCTTGGCCGGGGGCCTGGCCGCGCGAGGAGTGCTTCCGCGATCCGCTGCCGATCGCCCGCGACTACGTCCTCTGTAGCCACGCCCCGCGCGATCAGTTCGGCCTCTACGTGATCGACCGGTTCGGCAACCGGGAGCTCGTGTATCTGGACCTGTCGATCGGGAGCATGTGCCCGACCGTGTATCGGGCGGTGAAGCCGCCGCCGGTGCTGTCGGAGAGCGACGGGCGACTGGCGGAGCACGGGCAGCCGGAGGAGTCGGGCCGGTTCTTCCTGGCCGACGTCTACCGGGGCCTCGGGCCGGCGGTGCCCCGCGGCACGGTCAAGTACCTCCGCGTGGCCGAGGAGGTCCGGTCCAACCTGAACCAGCTCGCCGACGGCTCCTACCAGCGGGACCACGAGCCGTTCCTGCAATGGTACGCTTCGCCGGTGGACAAGGTCCGCGGTCCGTTCGGATGGCCCAGCTACGTGGCCAAGGCGAGCTGGGGGCTGGTGCCGGTCGAGGAGGACGGCTCGGCCAGCTTCTACGCCCCGGCCGGCAAGCAGCTCTACTTCCAGGTGCTCGACGGGGAGTTCAACGAGGTGCAGCGGATGCGGTCGGTCGTGCAGGTGCAGCCCGGCGAGCAGCGGAGCTGCATCGGCTGCCACGAGGATCGGCGTCAGGCCCCGGCGGTCCGCCAGGCCATCGCCCTGAAGCGCGAGCCCCGCCGGCTCGAGGCGCCGCCCTGGGGGCCCGGGCCGTTCTCCTACGAGCAGGCGGTCCAGCCGGTGCTGGACGCCAAGTGCGCGGGCTGCCACGACGCCCAGGACAAGCAAGGGATCGATCTCAGCGGCGTGCTGGACCTCGATCGCACGCCTGCCTCGTACCGAACCCTGATCTCGCAGGGCTGGGTGCACCACTTCGACTTCGGCTGGAAGTCGGGCGAAAACCTCAAGGCCGACCCGCTCACTTTCGGCACGCTCAAGAGCAAGCTCTGGCCGGTCCTCGACGCCGGCCACTACGACGCGAAGCTCACCGAGGCCGAGATGCGGGCCATCAAATGCTGGACCGACCTCAACTGCCCCCTCTGGCCCGACTACATGGACCGCACGCACCGCCCGGGGCCGGTGGTGGCGGTGACGGCGGGAGAGTGAGCCGACCTCCCGCGCGATTTGGGAAAGATCCCTCGGTGCGCGGCGCGGCATCTCACCAGTCCGCGGGTTTGTTGATCACTCCGCCACTGCCGTCCGGCACTTGTGCGGGAAACTGCGCGTGGACGAGCTTTTCGAGAGGCAATACGCGGTCCTTGTCAGCAGCCGCTCGCAGCTCGACTGCCGCCCCGCGGACCCTGCTGCGAGCGGGCACGTAGACGATGACCTCTTTGTCCGGAAAGCGTGCTTTCACTTCGTTGACAACCGGTACCAAGTCGGAATCGCCGCTGACGATGGCGAACCGGTCACACACGTTCTGGTATGCGTCGTCCAGCATCCGAACCGCAATGTTGACGTCGGTTCTCTTCTCTTCCTGAGTCGTGAAACGTCGCGCCCCGGCGAACGTGCACGCCCGCACGCGGCAGGTGACCTGTTTCATCTTGAATTGCCCCAGGATGATCTCCACCAAGGGGAGCGTCTCGAGCGCCCGAAGGTAAGCCAACTGGTTTCTCCTTCGCGGGCCATCAATCAGCGCGGTGAAATACCGGATCGCCTGGACATCGTCGTGGGGGCGGAGCATTTGGAAGTACCGTTGAAGGTTAAGCCATTTGTAAGGGCTGCCCTTCACGGCACCGTAATAGAGATTGAATCCGTCCACGTAGACGACAGACCGTTTGCGTGCGGGCATCGCCGCTGCCATCGCGAACCTCCCGGCAAGAGAACGGCGCAAAAGAATGGCCGGCTTCAGGGGGCCGGCCCAACCGGCGTGCTAGGCAGAGGCCGGGGAGTCGTCTTGTGAAGGCGATCCTTCTAATGACAAGTATCGCCGTATGCATCGAGGGGGTCAAGCCTTTCTTCGATTTCTTTCTTACGATGCCCGGTTCGCCCGACCTGGCCGCCCCCCCGGCAGAGGCGTATTGCGAGCCGTGACGCGCCTGTAGATCGCCGCGACTGCCCTCCGTGCCCGCCGTCCTCTCTTGCCACGGCCCTCCGACGGCTTCGATTGCACCGAGTGCGCAAACCTACAACCGGGGGCCGAATGTGGTATGCTGGAGCCAAGCGGCCCCGCCAATGTCACCGCGTTACGCCCCGCCCCGTGCCGGATTCCTCGTTGGAAGAGACTACGCGTCGGCCGGCGCTCACTCGGGTGCGCCGGTTGGCAGGCTCCGTTTCCTGGTGTACGTACTGGAGGTTCGATCCGAATGGCAAGAATCGGCATCGCGGTGGTGAGTCTGTTCGTCTCGATTTCGGGCGAGCTGGTGGCCGGCGACTGGCCCCAGTGGGGGTACGACGCGGGCCGCGGGGCCGTCTCGCCGGACGAGCTCCCGGCCGAGCTCCACTTGCAGTGGGTGCGAACGCTCCCCGAGCCGCGACCGGCCTGGCCGGCCAGCCAGCCTTGGCTGCGGTTCGACGAGAGCTACGCGCCGGTGGCGGCCGGCAAGCGGCTGTTCGTCCCGTCGATGGTCACCGACAGCGTCACCGCCTACGACACGGAGACGGGAGCGCCGGCGTGGCAGTTCTTCACCGACGGGCCGGTGCGGCTTGCGCCGCTGGTGCACGAAGGCCGGGTCTACTTCGGCTCGGACGACGGACGTCTCTACTGCGTCGACGCGACCGACGGCCGCCTCGTGTGGCGGTTTTGCGGCGGGCCCCCGGATCGGAAAGTGCTGGGCAACGAGCGGCTGATCTCCACCTGGCCCGTGCGCGGCGGGCCCGTCTTGCGCGACGGCACGGTCTACTTCACCGCCGGGATCTGGCCGTTCATGGGCATCTTCGTCCACGCGGTGGACGCCCGGACGGGTGAGCCCGTCTGGACCAACAGCGGCTACGCCACCACCTGGACCGTCCAGCCGCACAAGAGCCCGGCCTTCGCAAGCCTCGTGCCCCGCGGACACCTGGCGGCCACCGAGCGGGGCCTGGTCGTGCCCGGCGGACGGACCGACCCGGGACGTTTCGACCTGAAGACCGGCGAGCTTCTCGGCTTCGACTTCGGCGACAAGAGCGCGGGCAGCTACCACGTGACGGCCCGAGGAGATTGGCTCTTTGTGAACGGCACGATGCGCGGGATCGCCGACGGCAAGATTGCCGTGTCGACCTCCGCGACGCTGCACGACGACGAGGGCCTGTACGGTCTCGAAGGCGACGAGGTTTTCGCCCAGGGTCTGGAAGTCCAACGGCAGGTGGTCGAGAAGACGGATCGCAAGGGCAAGCCGGTCCGCGTGATCGAGCCCGGGCTCAAGCCGCTGTGGAGACTTCCGCTGGGGGAAGCGCCCGGCCGCTTGTTCCTCAAGGCCGGCTCCCGCCTGGTTGCAGGCAAAGAGGGCCAGGTCGCCGCGATCGAGGCGGACCCGGAAAACAAGAAGGCCGAAATCGCCTGGCGCAGCACGATCGAAGGCGACCCTTGGACCATGCTCGCCGCCGACGAGAAGCTGTTCGTGGTGACCATCGAAGGACGGGTCTATTGCTTCGGAGCGGCCGAGGGAGAACCGAAGCGCTACGAGGCGTCCCTTGAGCGCGGCGACCGGGAGTCGCCACGGGCGGGCAACGACGAGTCGGAAGCGTTCGTTCGGGGCGTGCTGCGCGAAGCCGGCGTGACGGACGGCTACTGCGTGCTCTTCGGACCGGGAACCGCCGCCCGGGCCCGATCCGTGGCCGAGGCATCCCATTTCCACGTGATCGCGATCGATCCCAGCGCCGCGCAGGTCGATGCATGGCGTCGCCGGCTCGAGCGTGAGGGCCTCTACGGCACGCGCGTCGCCGTGCATGAGGGCCGTGCCGACACGTTTCGCCTGCCGCCGTATCTGGCCGGCCTGATCCTCTCGTTCGACGTTCCCGCGGCCGGGGGGGACGACGACGTCGACTACGTGAAGACCGTGTTTCGGGCGCTGCGACCGTACGGCGGCACGACGCTCGTCCTCCTGCCGCACGACCGACTGGCATCGCTCGTCCAGGAGGCCAAGCTCCCCTCCGCCCGGGTGAAGCCGTACGGCCGGTTCAGTTTCCTCGTTCGGGAAGGCCCGCTCCCCGGCGCCGCCGACTGGACGCACCAATACGCCGATCCGGCCAACAGCGTGGTCTCCAAGGACCAGCGGGTGAAGGCCCCCCTGGGCCTGCTCTGGTTCGGCGGGCCGTCGAACGACCAGGTCCTCCCCCGCCACGGCCACGGCCCCTCGCCGCAAGTGGCCGGCGGGCGCCTGTTCATCGAAGGCCGCCACATGCTCCGCGCCCTCGACGCCTATACCGGCCGACTCCTTTGGCAAAAGGATCTGGACGATCTGGGCAAGTTCTACGACAACACCAGCCACCAGCCCGGGGCGAACGAGATCGGGGGCAACTACGTGTCGCTCGAAGACAGCGTCTACGTGGTCTACGGCGACGCCATTCTCAAGCTGAACGCCGCCACCGGCGAGCGGGAGAAGCAGTTCCAGGCCGAGACCGGATCCGGCGACGCCGAGCCGAACTGGGGCTTTCTCGCGGCGTACGAGGACCTGCTCGTCGCCACGTCCAGCCCCGTCCAGACCAGCAAGTCGGCCGGCTTGCTGAACGCGCTCCTCGGCGCGGTGCAATCGGAGAAGAAACCCGACGCCGAGCGCCCGACGCCTACCATCCGGCAGGTGCTCGAGCCCACCCGCTACGCGTCGGCCAGCCGGCGCCTGGTCGTCCTCGACCGTCACACGGGCGAGAAGCGGTGGGAGCGCGAGGCGCGGTACAATTTCCGCCACAACAACATCGCCGTCGGCGCCGGCAAGCTGTTTTTGATCGACGGGCTCGCGCGCACGAAACAGGACGCCCTGAAGCGGTCCGGCGTGAAGCTCGACGACTACACGCCGCGCCTCGCGGCCCTCGACGTCCGCACCGGCGAGGAGATCTGGTCCACGTCGGAGGACGTCTTCGGCACGTTCCTGAGCTACTCCGAAGAGCACGACGTGCTGCTTCAAGCGGGCAGCGCGTCGCGCGACCGGGCGAAGGACGAGTCGGACACCGGCATGGTCGCCCTTCGCGGCCGCGACGGGAGCGTGCTGTGGAAGGACCTCGGGCGCAAGCTCGCCGGGCCCTGCATGCTCCATCACGACACGATCATCACCCAGGGACCGGCCTACCGGCTGCTGACCGGCGAGCCCAAGCCGGCCGCGCATCCCCTCTCCGGCGAGCCGATGGAGTGGAAGTTCACGCGAAACTACGGCTGCAACACGGCCATCGCCAGCGAGCACCTGATCACGTTCCGGTCCGCGGCGGCCGGGTATTGTGACCTAGCCTGCGACGGCGGCACGGGCAGCCTGGGCGGCTTCAAGTCGGGCTGCACGTCGAACCTGATCGCCGCCAGCGGACTGCTCAATGCACCGGAGTACACCCGAACGTGCGGATGCCGCTACCAGAGCCAGACGTCCCTGGCGCTGGTCCACGACCCCGACGCGGAGATGTGGACGTTCAACGCGATCGCCTGGGACGGCAAGCCGGTCCGCCGCGTGGGGATCAATTTCGGGGCCCCGGGCGACCGCCGCACGCCGGACGGCACGCTATGGCTCGATTACCCTAGCGTGGGCGGACCCTCGCCGGACCTCCCCGTCCAGCTCGACGTCCAAAGCCCGTCGTACTTCCGCCGTCACAGCTCGCAGGTTCGCGTTGCGCCGGAGAGCGGCGCCCTCGGCTGGGTGGCTGCTTCGGGGCTTCAAGGGGCGGGGCGGGTGGTCGTCACGCTCGCCGGCCAGGCCCCGGCGGAGCCGCGCAAGTACACGGTCCGCCTCCACTTCGCCGAGCCGGACGACATGGAGCCGGGCCAGCGGGTGTTCCACGTGCGGCTCCAAGGCCGGGAAGCGCTCGCCGACTTCGACGTCGCTGCCGACGCCGGGCCCGGCACCGCCCTGGTCAAGGAGTTCCAGGGCGTCGAAGTGTCCGACAAGCTCGAGCTCACGCTGCTGCCCGCGGCCGAAAACGGGGGCAAACCGCTTGTCTGCGGGCTTGAGATCGTCGCCGAGGGATGGTGACGATACCGGTTTCCCAGGAGACGGATGGCCCGAGGCCGCCGTGCCCGCGTGCCGCTGCTTCGCAGAAGCAGTGCTCCTACATGAACACCGAGGCATTGGCCGAGAGGCCCGACTGCCGGCCAACCGGTGCGCTCGATCCGTGAAACGGCACGCCGCGGTGCTCGGGGGCCCACGTGAAATCATAAATTAAGAAGGCCAGCTGAGCTTACCTAGGTTCAAGTACTCGGCAGTGACAGAAACCGCAATTTGGGAACGCGGGAAAAACAACTTCGGTATTCAACACGGTTTGAATATCGGTAGTTTTGGATAGTTTTGAGGCCGGATTTGTCTCGAATTTCCGTCTTCCTCTCAATTTAGGGCATTGTGCTGATGCTTTGATGCTGGATCGATATACCCTTTGTGGCAGTTTCGTGACGAAGACCAGTGTGCACACAACACCGCCGACCGCTTCTCCCAAAGAAGTCTACCATTTGCACTTCCAGGCTTTCTAGTAGTGGCTTTTCCGCACTTCTGGCTCGAATTTTCTCCGATTTTCTATACCACATGTTGTGCAAGCACGGACATGCTAGCACAAGATGGACGATCCCCAAAAAAGCTGCGTCTAATTAGATGCCATGTGAACACACCTATCAATAGCACCGCTAGCACAACATATTGAAACGTCTTGCCTGCTAGCTTCAGTATATTGTGCCTGAGAAGTGCGGAAAGTCGGCTAGTAGCGTTGTATCAGATCCCCTCTTCCCGCGTTCCGTGGGTCCAGCGGAGGAGCCGCTGTAGTCTCATTCATTGTCTTCGGTATTGGCTTCGGTTGTCTCTTTCACTCTACATTCGAACGGGCGTTCTATCTGGCAAGTATTCCAGCCCTTAGTGCAGCTATACGACCAATCCACGGTTGCGGTTTCTACCATATCGTGGCCATCGGGAGCCCTGTAAAATGCTTCCACCTTGATATCTACCGAGCCAACTCTTTTTTTGGGACAAACGGGCAGCTGCTTCGTGTAGGACCCAGTCCAAGCATACCACTGTGTGACCTTTATTTTGCCAAGCGGTCGTGGCCAAGGCCACTCCTGGGATGGATTAACAGGGGTCACTTCTCCGGTATCGTTACCCTCTGATATGTTAAGTATCTTGCCGTCAACCGTAACCCTATATCTGTGGTGCGTGTGTTGACGTGGTGCGTAGCGTAACCACCGGAAAGTCAAATCAATCGTGATCTCTCCAGGTTTGCTGGGCGCGCATAGGTGTTCTGAATACACTTCAACCTGCATCCATGCACCAAGATTAGAGCTGAGTATCTGCGGCCGGTAAAAGAGTTGATCGAGCGGAATTCCGGGCACGCCCGTTCCACACCCGGTGCGATCCCTCGGTAGCGGAGGGTTCCGGGGACAAATGGAGTCGAAATAATCCTCGTATGTGATACCAGGACTCAATGGCACTTACATTGTCCTAAGTTCAATTCAGCAAATGGTATAGGTAAAAGCGGCCTGTCTTGCTTCTAATGGGTGTCTTGACAACTTCACCCAAGAGGCAAGGAGGCCGCGATGAGAGATTGTACAGGATGGTCGTTGAAACGC
>Ga0307378_10009816_pt1 | contig 12527 bp, 10 predicted proteins | sample UN1MG_FD_202238 | JGI IMG/M metagenome (GOLD analysis project Ga0307378, IMG submission 202238) | Soil microbial communities from Risofladan, Vaasa, Finland - UN-1 | ecosystem: Environmental > Terrestrial > Soil > Coastal area > Acid sulfate soil | place: Finland: Risofladan, Vaasa | collected...
ATAGGTACTCCATTTCATTAAAATTTTCTTTACACGTTAGATAATATGAATTATTAACTATTGACTCTGCACTGTTAATTTTTTTATATCGCTGTGGGCATTTTAATATATGTTCGAAGTGCGTCCGATATCAAACGAGGAAATAGATAAGGCCCTTGAACTGCTCTCATGTGAAAGTTTCAGCGGCAGTGGGAAACTCGCCGCTAAGGTCGCTTCCTTCCGGGAACGAACACTGCGCGAAAGGTATGACCTTGCCCTCCAACTGGCCGTGCTTGACGACAATCACATAATCTACACCTGTTTTTTTGAAACCTGTCCGGAGCGGGCCGTTTTTATACTTTCAGACCTGCCTAAAATTGACAACCCGCAGATATACGACCACCAGGCACATATAATTCACAGCCTGTTTCAATGGGCTGTTGACCAGGGCAACAACTTTGTGCAGATTATACTCGACCCCGATGACCATCCCAGGCAAAAAATATGCTCACAAATAGGGTTCAGACAACTGACCGATTTAATATATCTTCACCGCTCCGGTGACACCCAGCCGGTAAACTTCGCGCCGCCGGATAATATCAGTTGGCTGCTGTACGACAAAAAGAGTTATTCTTTATTTAAGCGGTTAATAAGCCAGACTCTTGAAGACAGTCTCGACAGCCCCGAACTGAGAAATCTCCGCAAACTCGAAGACGTAATTAGTTCCCTTAAGGCCGCAGATAGATTTGTACCATCCTATTGGAGGCTGCTTAAGTGCAAAGATTCGGCTAAATCCAGTACCAAGAACCGACAAGACGAGCCCGCTGGTGTTTTGCTCCTGGCTCCGACCCCTCAGAGAGATGCCATCGAGATTATATATCTGGGGGTTGTTCCACAAATGCGAGGTAAAGGCCTGGGCAAGATATTACTTTATGAAGCTGTCAATTGTGCAAAGCAAACTGGCGTTAAGTCTGTCCTGGTATCGATAGATTGCCGTAACAATCCGGCACGTAAATTATATGAGAAATTTGGTTTTAAGGCTCTTCTGCGCCGCACTGTATTATACTATTGCACCCAATGGAACCAGGCTAAGCCGGCATATAGGGCACGTCAGGAAATACCGACTCACAAGTGATGAGTTTGATAGCACTCATCCTATGTATTGACTCCTTGCCTGAGCGATGAATTTGAGCATATAGTCGGCCTGGTTTTGAACCTGGGGGTCTGAATTGGTCGCTCTGGCATTCCACTTGCGATACTCTTTGTTTAGACAATGTCGGGCCTGCTCTTTGTCCATACCCGAAGTGACCCCAATAAGAACTTCCGCATCCTCTACACTGTGCATATCAGCCGGCAGAATTCTTCCCATCATATCACGGAATCTGTCGCTATCAATTTCAAGCTGGTTTGCCAGCTTTTTAAGAACCGTCATCTCTTCAGCGACGACGCTCCCGTTAGCTCCGGCTACATGCATACAAAGCTCCAAAATATCATATCGTTCCGCCAAAGGCGCAATCTCGGCAATTCCCCTGCAAATTTCGTTAACGTCGACCTGATTGCCTCTGCGGAAGAATGCAACAGTTTTGTCTAATGCCTTTTCAAATTTGCGCCGGGTTCTTTTAGAGATTTGAGAATCGTCTATATTACCTCTGGCCCAGCTCTTTATAAGTTCAATCTCGCAGTCAAGTAATTTGCCATCCGCAACACCCATGGCAAAGGCCAGCGCCACCGCCAGGCTTTTTGTCTGCTGGATATTTTCCTGCATATCCAGATAACCGAATTTAGGATTTTCATAAATGAAATCACTTTGGGCACAGGCAAGTCCCTCACCGCTCTTGCGAGAGAGTATCGAAGCGCTCAACTGTAGCCGTATTTTTCCTTTACGCGGAAACACAAGCCAATCAATGCTCAATTGGGCAACAGCAGTCCAATCCAACAGCCTGGCGGCTCCTTCAGGAAGCCTGCCGATGTCCCCATTATAGCAAAAAACCTCAGAACCCATTCCCTGCCACTGTTTGGTACTGCAGTGCACCGGCATTGCTTCGCTGGTTTGGTCTGTAACATCCGCCAGAGAAACTTCTACAACACCATAGTAGCCGTCACCCGGGGTATAAATTGTACCGCAAATTTCCACGACAATAGTATCAGAATCTTCCGTCCCTTGTTTTGTCGGTCGAGCACGGCAGTTAAGTGTGCCGAAATCAGGTTGTTCAGAAAAACCGGTACTTTGACAGGGCCTTGTTTTGCGTGATACCGGATGCTTACGTGAAAATTTAAAGTGGTTAATTAAACGTGCAATCCAGAATCTGCCGCCGGAACCGGGAAGAAATGCCATCACAGCCATCGGCATCAAAATCAGGATTAAAATCAATAATACAGGCATTGCAAACACCTGCGAACACCATTATTCAACCTTGACATGTTTTAATTTTTTGCTTTTTTGTTTTTTTACGTCTTTTGGCGTCATCTCGCCGTTTTGGTCTAAGCAGAAATCCACTTCATGAACTTTGCCCGACTCGATATCTTCGAACTTGCAGTGCATTCTCTGGTTTAAATCATATCTGTAGGTAACTTTAATAGGGCAATTTGCCGGTCGGCCCGGGGGAAGTTCAAATTTGTGCGTTGCAATTTTATTTACGTACTCAACAGCAGTATCTTCGCCCTGGGTTATTGTGCTCTCAAGCACTGTCTGCCCTTCAGACATTGTATAAAACATTTGTGATGCCTCGCAGGGCAGCGGCGTATTTTTCTTCAGGATGATACGATTTGCAATTACACGCCGGCCGGTCTGTTTATCTATAGGTGCACAAATAGTGCCGTAACTGTGATTGCATACGTCTATTAGATTAATATCCTTGAGACTGGCTGCAATACCCGCCGGCACCTCTTCCGGTTTTTCTCTCAGCTTTGTCAGGCCGGCGTGAAGTGCCGCCCCGAGCGCAACACATTCATCTACATTGACCGTAGTTTCAGGTGCAAAGCCGAACATCTTTTCCAGACGCTGCTGCAACACAGGGATTCGACTGCTGCCGCCTACCAGCAGAACCTTATCAATCCCGGATGGTTTTACACCGGCCTCCTCAAGGGCAACTTCCAGAAGCATATCTATCCGAGAGGTCAAAGAAGAAATCTCATTTTCGAACATCTCCCGGGTGATTTCGACTTTCATATTCCCTGCGGGTCCATAGAGCATCTTCTTCGCAACCGACCGCCTCGACAGTGTCTTTTTTATGTCCTCGGCTTCGTCTTCATACTTTGCCCTCTCCTCATCCGAATTAATTAATTCGCTCTTGAACTTTTGTTTGTAGCTTCTTTCCAGAATCTTCAAAATTTCTTTGTCAAAATCAATCCCGCCAAGACTGTGGTCACCCTGTGAACAGACAATATCCATTTGATGTCCCTTGACATCCAGTATGGTAACATCGAAAGTTCCTCCGCCGAGGTCATATACCAAAACCTTCCCGCAAACTTCACGCGTGGTTGCGTAATATAGTGCAGCGGCGACAGGTTCATTGACAATACCTATCACGTTCAGTCCCGCAATAACCCCGGCATCCATCGTGGCTTTTCTCCGAACTTCGTCAAAGTGAGCGGGAACTGAAATAACCACATCATTAATTTCGCCGTATTCGACCGAACTATCCTGTTTTAGCTTTTTCAATATCAGCGCCGACAGTTCCACAGCCGACCACTTTTTTCCGTCGATTTTCTTGTGATATTTCTCATCTCCCATATGCCGCTTTATCCAACGAACCGACCTTTCGAAATTCAGATGTCGCGAATTGACCGCTTCGACACCTACACGGATTAGCTCGGAGTCTTCCTCGTCGAAAAAGATTGCGGATGGAGTAAGCCTTTCACCATCGGCATTCGGAACTATCTGCGGCTTGCCTATGCCGTTGAGAACCGCCAACGCAGAAAAGGTTGTTCCTAAGTCTATACCTACTATATTAGACATTTTACTCACCTCGTTTGACTTAACGAATCTAACCGAACAGCTTCACTCTGGACGCGCGCACAACCCTGACATTTTCATCGTCGATAACATATTGATAACCCGGCTTGATGACCTTGGCGATTTTGCCTTTCAGTTCTCCATCCTCGCAGCGTTCGCGCTCTTTAACAGGCTCTGCGCTCTTTTCCTGTCCTCGATAATCGCTTTTTATTTCCGGCTTAAATTGTTCAACGCTGCTGGACTCTAACGAAAAAATCAATTCATCCTTTATTTCTTCAAGCTCCCTCGTATCAACATTCCGTTTGGCCAGCCGGACAATCCGGTCTTCAAGATTGTCAATGCACCGAATAATCCTAAGGCAAAAAGTTCTGGTTATATTCCAATCATATCCTTCTTGAAGTTTGTTTACTCTTTCCTGCTGCTGTGAGGCATACTCACGAATAGCGGAGACCTGTCGCGTAAGTTCCTTAAGGCTGTCGCTCAGAGGTTCGGAACTTTCAAGGGCTGTTTGCTGAACGGTTTCTGTCATCTGCTTGAATTCAGCCACCTGCTTTTCCAAATTATCGCTTTGCCCTTTAAGCAAATCCTCAGGCTCTGAAGTTTTTTTGCCGGTATCACATAAAACGGTCCTGCGGATGTTTTCTGTTAATTCATCGGGTTGTTCAGCACTTGAGTCTGACTCTTCAGTTTCGACTTCTAACGGGTTTTCAAGCTCGACGGATTCTTCATCGGTATAAAGCACGGCAATTTTCTCTTTACTAAAATTATGCCAGTCTGAAAATTCAAGGGCCTTCACCTGTTTTTTAAATCGGCCTCGATGCCACCACGACCACCACGGTTTTTTCTTTTGCTCTAAAGATTGCTTTTCTGCTTTTGCACTACTCTTGGTTGTTTTTTTATCTTTGGCTTGACCGCACTTTTTGAAAAGATTGCTGGCAATTCTGCCCAACCAGGATATGCTTAAAGCAACAAAATGAGCGGTAGATAATAACAACCGCCAGGTGAAAATCCCCCCTCCGGCAAGCATACACGCAATACCGATGTTTAAAGTAAAGTCTCTGGTCCTTTTTTTCGCCTTGTACTGGTTTATTTTCTGGTGCCAGTCTTCGACCGAAAAAACCTTCGCAAAAGATTGAATATCTATCTCACCGGCGATGAGTTTGTCCAGCTTGGACAACTTCCCATCGAGTAGTTCCAGCTGTTCCTGAAGCTGTTGTTTTTCTTTTCTTTGCTCAAGTAGTGCCCAGCCCACCGTACCTGAGCCTATGAGCAATAGGATTAGACCTAAAATAATAGCTTTTTTCCACATATCTCTCAAATCTTATCTCATTAAATTTTCTCGTGCCAAAACCGTTTCTAAAGAACACCAAATAAAATATAAGTAATAATTCGGCCTAATCAAACCTCATCTGTCGCTAAAAAAAACGATACTTTTTTTACGCCCGATAAAACCGGTTATTAAGTGGCAAAGCGACCTGAGATAAAATAACCGGATAGTCAAAAAAGTAGATGAAGTAAAAAAAACCGCATAAAAATGGGGTCCGATATTTGTGAGATAACTTATTGCCGCAGGCCAAACGGTAAATTGCTTTATGTTTCTGTCAATAAGTAATTAGCGTTGTGCATTTTCGCTTCTTATATATTGTCAGCTTTTGCCTTTCTCTATGATTGATTTAATATCTGAAACTTTCGGCTCATCCGGAACAATCTTATCATCAACAAGCCCCTTCACCACCAGAAAAGCTGTGTCTTGTGTATGCTTGCCGCTGAAAATACCCTTTTCGGCAAGCATTAGAGCGTTCATCTTTGACTTAAGGTTAAAACCTTCTCCGGCAACCAGAATCATATCGGGCGCTTTTTCAAAACAAGGTCCGGAATATATTTGCTTTTTCCTGTATATATCTCTGACAACCTTCCGGTTATCTATCTTCAGCTCACCTAAGAGCTCTTCGAGTTGGCTCAAAACTTCTTCGCTTTCAGATGGCTCTACGGTTCCGCAGGGATATTTACCTTTAACGTTTAGGTAAATCCTTGCCGGGTCAAGGGCAAAGGCCTTTGTGCCGTAACTAATATTGTTCAAACTAAAGTCCTGAGCATCTTTGAACTGCAGAAGCCCTTCTTCCCTAAGCAAATAATTGATGTAAACATCGTAATCAAGTTTTTCAAAACCATGGTCGGAGACCATAATCAATAAGTCATTGTCACCAAGCTTGTCACCGATTTCACCGATTATTCGGTCAATCTTATTGAAGTGTTCGAGAAAAACATCGTGGTACTTGTGGTCTTCATCTTCATATGCATCGAACAAAAAATGCATCAGCCGGTCTGTTCCGGTAAACACGAGCATAAAGGTTTGCCAGTCCTCACTTTGCCAGAGGTATCGGTATGCCCGGATTCTTGCTTCAAGTGTCTTGTCCAAATCCGAAAGAAATAGTTCCATCGAACTTTGGGCCATTTGAGAATCGACATCCAGACGATAGTCCATCTTTTGAAGCTGGGACACTAAGGATTTTGGATAGACACTTTTCTCGAAATCTATGGAAACAAAACCCGAAATATGAACTCCATTCATTTCACGTACTGGATAGGTGGAGGGCACATTAATAATAATGGATTTTCCCTGCCACTGTTCCCAGAAGGGGCTCACCTTTAAATCATTGAAATTCGGAAACCTCATCTTGTAGGAGCCGTCGTGTAAATCCATAAAACCGAATATCCCATGTCGGCCGGGATTTTCGCCCGTAATCATTGATGACCACGCCACCGAAGAAATCTCAGGAATAGAGGACTGCATTTTTTTAAATACTCCCTCCGAAATCAACCCTCCGGTGTTGGGCATAACTCCTGTTTCAGCAAAGTTTTTAAGCATACCGAAGGGTACGCCGTCCAGGCCTATTATTATAGTCTTGCCGTCTCCAGCCATAGTCTCAATCCAACACGGTAATTATCCCGCCGGCACATATATTCTCATCATGGACAAGAACAAAGCGTCCCAGTTCCTGAACATCGTTAAAATCCCTGATGGCCAAAGGTCGTTTGGTTTGGATAATCACCTCTGCCACTTCGAGATTCTTCAATACCTCAGCGTCCTCCTCGATAACTTCAAGCGTTGAAGAGTTAATTCTTTTATTAATCCTTTCAATTTTGCAGCTTGTCTCCTGGGTAGCGCATCTTATGTTCAATTTTTGAGCCCTTTTAAAGTCCTGTTTGGCCATCCAGAAAATATTAGCTAAAACCTTGTTGGTCAAGGTCGGCTCACCCCCCGGCAAACATACTATATTGCCGCGCTCAAGAAATACCGAATCGGCCGTTGTAATCCCGATGCATTCCCCAGCAACAGCTCTATCAGTATCCTCCAGAAACTTCTCGATGGAATTAACCCTTGTTATTTGCTCGCCTGGCAGGATTTTTATCTCGGCCCCTTTTTCGATAACACCAGACTCCACTCTGCCCGCATTTATTCTCTTGTCCCCAATCTTGTAAACGTCCTGAATGGGCAATAGTAACGCCTTATCTTCTGGCGACTGCTTATTTTGCAAAGTGTCTAAACTTTCAAGAAACGTCGACCCGCTGTACCAGGGCATCTTTTCAGACCTGCTTGCAATGTTCTCCCCTTTGCTCGCTGATATCGGTATATAAACAGTCGAAGAAATCTTTATTGATTTGAGCCATTCCTCAACGTCTTTTCTGATACTGTCGAAAACATCTTTGGAAAAATCCACCAGATCCATTTTGTTCAAAACTACAATAACCTGATCCAGTCCGAGCAGTGATAACATATATGAATGTCGCCTGGTCTGTTCTTTTACTCCCTCCTTAACATCGACGATTAAAACAGCAGCCTCAGCCTGTGAAGCGCCCGTAATCATATTCTTGACAAATTCCACATGCCCAGGAGCGTCGATTATCACATAACGTCGTTTGTCGGTCTTGAAAAAAACCTGTGTCGTATCGATTGTAATCCCCTGTTTGCGCTCTTCCTCGAGGTGGTCCAGCAGATAAGCAAATTCGGTTTCTTTGCCCTGCTCGGATGAAGCCTTCCGCACCTCCTCAATTTTGTCTGGCGCAAGCGAGTCCGTATCATAAAGCAGCCTGCCTATCAGCGTTGATTTGCCGTGGTCCACATGACCTACGATAACAAAGCTAAGTACATCCATTTTAATCCTCGCTGGTATACCCTGATTCTTTTAGTTTCTTCTTGTAAAACAAAGGGAATTGAGTCTGTAGCGACAACTGCAGGGAAACTACAGTTCACTGCCTTCATTATCGAACGCAGAGGTACTCCTTTTATTATAGCCCTTCATCCTACATATACCCCAGCGACCGCAGCTTCTGCATCATATAATCGTCTTCCTTGTCCTGCGCTCGGCCGCTGCGTTCGGAAATTTTAGATGTCTTCAACTCCTCGACGACCTTGTCTATCGTGTCGGCTTCCGAATCAACCGGCATACAACATGTCTCGCAACCGATACTGCGATATCGCTTGCCTTTCTTTGCAAAGTAAAGGTCAACTACAGGAATATTCTCTCTTTTGACATATTCCCAAACGTCGATTTCCCGCCAGCCCAGTAAGGGATGCACACGAAGGTGTTCTTCCTCCGCCGCCTTAGTCTTATACTGGTCCCACAATTCCGGCGGCTGATTCTTATAATCCCACTCGAAGTCCTCGTCACGCGGGCTGAAGACCCTTTCTTTGGCACGTATGCCGTGCTCATCTCGTCTGATTCCAAGATACAGCGCCTTAAAGCCGTGTTTGGCAATGGCCTGTTTCAAGGCAACGGTCTTGAGTTCGTTGCAGCATTGAAATTTTCCTTTATCTGGGCCGACATCGCCACTAAGTGCCTTTTCATTTTTGGCTACGATAAGATTCAGACCCCACTGGCTCGTATATTTATCTCTGAAATCATAAATCTCCTTGAACTTATAGGTAGTATCGATGTGAACAACTGGAAAGGGAATTTGCCCGAAAAAGGCCTTTCTTACAAGCCACAACAGTGTCGTGGAATCTTTGCCGATTGACCAGAGCATCGCCACATCTCTAAATTGGCTGTAGGCCTCACGGATAATAAATATACTTTGGTTCTCTAAACGGTCCAGGTGATTCAACTCTAAAGCCATTTGTAAACCCTTAAATCCGAATACACGTCTCTATTTCAGCTTTCTTTAAAGGTCGATTATTATGCGCAAAATCCTGTCGACCAGCCGCAACCGTTAAACTCTGTAACGGAGAGGGCGGGATTCGAACCCGCGGTAGAGGTATATGCCCCTACGACGGTTTAGCAAACCGTTACCTTCAGCCACTCGGTCACCTCTCCGGCTTCTTCGTCGCCATAGTCGCCAAACAGAACTGGATTGTAGCAAAAATCCTGTTCGTAAAAACACATTATTTTCTTAACTTTACATCAAATCGGTCGGTTTTGCAAGAATATTATACCTATTTTAGCACACGTATGCTTCGGCAAACAAATGTAAGGACCTTGAAGTAATAACTATCTCTGTGGTTATACAGCCCCAAATCCGCCAATACCGCAGATGTTTCAGGCATTAAAAACTCTGTAAAACTTTCAGCCCTGCTCGTTGACAATTGCAGACATTTGCATTAAAATTCCACCTATTAGAAAACTGAACTTGAAAGGAACCTTGTGAACCTGAAAGGTATAATACTTGCCGGCGGTACCGGCTCTCGCCTTATGCCGCTTACAAAAGTAACAAACAAGCATCTACTCGCCATCGGTCGAAAACCGATGATTTACTATCCCGTCGAAAAGCTTATTGATGTCGGCATCACCGAAATACTCATCGTAACCGGAGTCGAACATATGGGGCACGTCGTCAGTCTCCTCGGCTCAGGGGCCGAGTTCGGATGTCGTTTCACCTACAAGGTACAGGACCAGGCTGGCGGTATTTCTCAGGCACTGGGACTGGCTGAAAACTTCGCTCACGGCCATCCCGTCGCCGTCATCCTTGGAGATAATATCTTCGAATCTTCGTTAAAAAAATACGCCGACAATTTCAGTACCCAGCAAACCGGAGCCAGGGTTTTACTAAAACAGGTCGCTAATCCGCAGCGGTTCGGAGTTGCCCAAATCGCCGACGACAAAGTCATCGCAATTGAGGAAAAACCGCAAAAACCAAAATCCGATTATATTGTTACCGGCATATATTTTTATGACGCAGAGGTATTCGATATTATCAAAACATTAAAACCCTCCGGAAGGGGGGAACTCGAAATCACCGACGTCAATAATGCCTATATCGCCAAAGGCCGCCTCGCTTTTGATGTCCTCGACGGCTGGTGGACTGACGCCGGTACCTTTGAATCACTTACAAAAGCAAACGAATTAGTTGTGAAGGAACCCCCCAAATGACTAAAAAAGTCACAGACTTAAAAACGGTTTTCACTGATGAAGACCTGATTGTTCGAAGCTCAGGTAATCTCATTGACGGCGTTGCCGTACGTCGGGCAAAAGTCTTCCCAGACCAGCGGGGAAGGCTCGGGGAGATAATGCGGGCCGACGACCCCTGGTTCGAAAAATTCGGACAGGTTTACTTCACCACCACTTACCCCGGCGTTGTAAAAGCCTGGCATTATCATAAAAAACAGTTCGACCATTTTTATGTAATAAAGGGAACTGTCAAAATCGCTCTCTGCGACCGGCGGCAGGATTCTCCGACCTGTGGTACCGTCAACGAACTTTATCTCGGCGAGCATTGTCCGGGACTGCTCAGAATACCGCCCGGTGTTCAGCACGGCTGGATGTGCGTCAGCACCTCAGAAGCATACATCCTGAACATCGTCTCAGAAATGTACAACTATTCGGACCCCGACGAGTTTCGAACAGACCCGCACGAAAATGACATCCCTTATGACTGGAAACGAATCGATGGCTGAAAACACCATTGCCATACTTGGCGGCAGGGGCATGCTCGGTACTGATCTGGCAAACGCCTGTAAAAGCTCGTCTTTACAGTGCAGCGTTTTTGACCTGCCCGAATTTGACATTACCAGCACCGAACACATCGAACGCGTTATCCAAAAAGCCGACATAATCATAAATTGTGCCGCATACACCAACGTCGATAAGGCCGAAAGCGAATTTAACCGGGCCTATGAAATCAACGCTCTTGCTGTGGGAAATCTCGGCACAATGGCCAAAAGAGAAAAAAAGTTCGTTTTCCATATTAGCACCGATTTCGTCTTTGACGGTAAACTGGATGCCCCTTACATGGAAACAGATACTCCAAATCCCATCAACGCCTACGGAAAAACAAAGCTTGCCGGAGAACAGTTTCTCGAACAGACCGGATGCGATTACTGTATCATCCGCACTCAGTGGACTTACGGCCGTGCAGGAAACAATTTTATAAAAAAACTGATTGCACGCTCAAATAAACACAAAGATATAAAGGTGGTTGATGACCAGGTAGGCTCGCCAACCGCCACCACCGAGCTTGCAAAAACAATATGCCGCCTTCTCCCTCAAAGACCCTCCGGATGCTTTCACTTTGCCGCCTCCGGTTATGTAACTCGTTTTGAAATGGCTAAATTCGTCTTTGAAAACCTCAAAATACCGGTCAATTTAAGCAGTTGCAAAACCGGCGATTTCCCAAGCCCCGCTAAAAGACCCTTGAACAGCCGCTTCAATTGTGAGAAAATCCAGGCTATCCTTGAACAACCAATCGAAAACTGGCAGATACCGTTAAAACATTTTTTGGAACAGTTATGAAAAACATTTTGGTTACCGGCGGAGCAGGCTTTATAGCGAGCGAATTCGTACGGATGACTCTCTCCGAGCATCCCGAAACATTTATCGTCAATCTCGACAAGCTTACCTATGCAGGCAATCTCGAAAATCTCGGCGATTTTTTGCACCATCCAAATCACAAATTCATCAAGGGTGATATTTGTGACGGCCCTCTCGTGGGAAAAATTATCGATGACCATAAAATAGATGCCATCATTAACTTCGCCGCCGAAAGCCACGTCGACCGTTCCATCCTTGAGCCGAAAGTTTTTATTGAAACCAACATTACCGGAACACTCACCCTGCTCGAAGCCGCCCGTGACAGGGATATTCAGCGATTCGTCCAAATCTCCACCGATGAAGTTTACGGCGCTCTCGGCCCTGAAGGCAAATTCACCGAAGATACTCCCTTGAGCCCGAATTCGCCATATTCTGCAAGCAAAGCCGCCGCCGACCATCTCGTAAAGGCCTTCGGACATACCTGGGGACTAAAATACAACATCACCCGATGTTCCAACAATTACGGCCCGTATCAGTTCCCGGAAAAAATGATTCCACTGATGATTAACAACGCCCTGATTAATAAAAAACTGCCCATCTACGGCGACGGCCTCTATGTCAGGGACTGGCTTTATGTCTACGACCATTGCACCGCCGTTTGGAAGGTCTTGAACGAAGCCCCGCCAGGGGAAATCTATAATATTGGAGGCTGTAACGAAAAAACAAACCTTGAAATTGTTGCAATGATTCTGCAGCGCCTGGATAAACCCGACTCCCTCATCGAGCATGTCACCGACCGTCCCGGACACGACAGAAGATACGCCATTGACGCAGCTAAAATAATCCAA
>Ga0307378_10009818_pt1 | contig 12526 bp, 11 predicted proteins | sample UN1MG_FD_202238 | JGI IMG/M metagenome (GOLD analysis project Ga0307378, IMG submission 202238) | Soil microbial communities from Risofladan, Vaasa, Finland - UN-1 | ecosystem: Environmental > Terrestrial > Soil > Coastal area > Acid sulfate soil | place: Finland: Risofladan, Vaasa | collected...
TAAAGGTGCAGAAATGGTGAATTAGGTATCAGAATCTTTTTTTAAACATCTATAATTTCTTTTATCAAATAAATTATTTCATCACTATCAAATAAATTTGTATCACCAGATAATTTAAATTTTTCAATATTATCTTCGTATTTATCTTCGAATAATCCTATGAGATGTTTTAACCTCTCCTTTAAACTTTTGTCTGCTGGTATAGACAGGAAACAAGCTAATTTTGTAAATTTTCCGTAAGCGGCTTGGACATAAAACCCTTTATAATTAATTTCTTCCATTTTTGAGCCACCAATTCGTGTAACAAAGGAATCCATAGCGGCTAAAAAACCTGATGCTAAAGTTAGCTCTTTAAAAGTATCACCTGCGAAAGAAATAATTGGTATTCCAGAAGATATTTCCATTATAATTAAATTCCTGAACACTTTAGCATATTTAGGAATCTTTATTTCCTTAAGTAGTAGTTTATTATGTTCTAAATCGTCATAAATATCAAAAAGCCTAAAATCATTCGGATCATATGCGTCTGATTCATTAAAATAATAGTCTGAAAGTTTAAAAACCTGAGAAGGCGCTCTCATGGGTGTTCTAGGAAGTTTTCGGACAAATTTTTCTCTTACTTCATTATCTTTTATTTCGTATTTCTTGGTTTTTGAAATACCATAAATTATTTTCCTTGAGGGATCGATTACATAAAGATGACAGTTTAATTTATTCATATCGTATCTTAATGTATTTAATCCAATTTTAAGGACACCGACAGGAGTAGTCACAAAAACACTTCCATTTGCAACTGAACTGGTTTTCTCGATCAATATTTTAGTTTCTAAATAAGTTTTGTCGTTCATATCATAACCAGTCAAAGCAAATATCGACTCTGTTGATTTTTTCCTCACTGAATACATATCCATTTTAGGTGTAATGGAATCCGTTGATGTATTATATACTGTGACTCCTAAATCAGCATATAAGTCCGCAAAGGTATCAATTAGGTCTTGTTTAACTATAAAGTCCAGGTTAATTAGATATCTATTAAATATTCCTTCGTTTAATAACGCATATCCTATGTACTCTAATGGATTTTCGTATTTATTATGAATATCAGAAATATAATACATTTTAGTTAGGTGTAAAGTAATAAGAATTACGTATTCAAATCGAGTAAGAATAGATTTCTCTGGAAGTGAAATTCCATAATTTTTAATAAAGGTTAATAAATCCTCCATACGACAGTTTATTAAGATGTAATTTATGTTAATTAACCCATATTTGGCCTTACTAATTTCTTTTAAACGAGAAATTATAGTTTCATAAGTAAAAGAATTATCTTCGAACATTTTTATAAATTTAGATTAACTTGGAAAAAGCAATAAACTGATATAAGATTAGTTTTTTTCACATTTATATGTTTTATTATTTAAATAGAATTCTTAGGATATAATACGAACAATAAATGATCTAATTTTGATAATTCTGTACCCCAAGAAGCATTTATTTTTTTTTTAAGACAATATGAGTTGTAAACCAATCATCTATTAAAAATTCGATATTTTTCAATTAAGATAGCTTTAGAATGAATTAAAAAAAGACTTGGATTAGATAAATTTTGTTATAGAAATTTAAAAAGAAGTAAAAATTTTTATTTAGCCCCATTTTCAACGGAGGTCTGTTTTACGGCAACATTAATAATTGAGTTTAATTGAAAATCTGCAAAATGGTTTTGGATCATCGCACCCGAAGGGCACGCTGATACGCAAGTACCGCATCCTTTACAAAGTGCTGGATTTACTATGGCAACTTTCCTAAATTCATCGAAATCAATTGCACCAAAAGGACATAAAGATTGACAACTGCGACATCCGGAACAAAGTTGATCTAGTACTACTGAATAATAAGGTTCAATCTCAACTTCTCCTTGAGCCATTAACACAGCTGCACTAGAAGCTGCCCCTTTCGCTTGTGCGACCGTATCTGGAATATCTTTTGGTCCTTGAGCAACACCTGCGATGAAAATTCCATCAGTTAATGTATCGACAGGACGTAATTTAGGATGCGCTTCCATAAAAAATCCATCTGCTGATCTTTGAACACTCAACAAGGAAGCTATTTCTGCGGCATTAGCAACTGCTTCAAGACCTACCGATAAAACGAACATATCGACTTTTAATTCGATTGGCGTTTGCATTAACGTGTCTTCCGCTCTAATTATAATATTTTGATTTTTATCTTCCCATACTTCAGCAATTCTTCCTCGAATATAATTTATTCCGTAGTTTTCTGCAGCAGATTCATAAAACTCTTCATATCCTCTACCGAACGCACGTATATCCATGTAAAAAATATAGACATCGCTTTCTGGATGCTTTTCTTTGTATTGTCTGGCTTGCTTTGTGGCATACATACAACAAACCCTAGAACAATAAGTATTTCCCCCTTCTCTAAAGTTTCTGCTTCCAACACATTGGAGAAAGGCAATACTGTGCGGAGCTTTGAGATCTGAAGGTCGAACTGGCTTTCCTAATACAGGTCCATATGAACTTAATAACCGTTCCATCTGAAACGCTGTGATAACATTAGGATATCTACCATATCCGTATTGCTTGAGTGGAGTTGGGTCGTAAGGATCCCATCCTGTAGCAATAATTATAGTGCCTACTTTTACTTTAAGAAATTCTGGCTTATCGTCGTATCTGATTGCATCTGGTTCACATATATCAGGACGTGCGCAAATCCCGCATTGAATACAATTCTCCATATCAATGGTGTATTCTCCAGGTACCGCTTGGGGAAATGGAATATAAATTGCTTTTCTAGGAGCCAATCCAAGTTCAAATTCATTACCAACTGATACTGGGCAAGTTTCAACGCATGCACCGCATCCTGTACAAACTTCTTGATCGACATAATGTGGTTTTTTCTTTATGGTAACTTCAAAATTCCCAACATAACCAGCGACATCTACAACCTCCGAATAAGTAAGGAGCTCGATATTTTTTTCTCGGGCAACATCAACCATCCTTGGTGTGATGATACAAGCCGAGCAATCCATAGTTGGGAAGGTTTTATCAAGTTGGGCCATATGACCACCGATAGTCGGTGTCTTTTCAACAAGATAGACTTTATATCCTTCTTTGGCTAAATCTATAGCAGAATTCATTCCAGCGATTCCTGCCCCAATAATTAGGCATGATGGTTCTACACTTACTCTTTGAACTTCTAAAGGTAATAACATCCTTGCTTTCGCAACTGCCATTCTGATATGGTCTTGAGCAATTTCATAAGCACCCTCAGAGTCATTCATATTGACCCAAGTTGCGTGTTCCCTAATATTAGCTTGCTCAAAAAGGAATTGATTCAATCCGGCTTCTTTACACGTTATTCTAAAGGTTGGTTCATGCATTCGTGGCGAACATGCTGCAACTACCACTCTATTTACCAAACCCGCTTCAATATCATCTTTAATGAGTGATTGCCCATTATCACTACACATAAATTTATATTCGCGCGCGAGGACGACATCTGGAAGACTTAATGCATAATCTTTCAATTTAAAAACATCTACAACGCCCGCTATATTAATACCGCAGTGACAAACATACACGCCAATTTTGGGTTTTTCCTTACCCGTTATTTTTATTTGTTTTTCTGTTTCTGTCATGATTATCCTCCTAAGTGAGCTGATCTTTAACTTTTTCTAAAAATGATTCTATAGGGATGAAAGGGGAAACTCCCTTTAAATCGTGATTTTTTACGAGACCAAGCCGATTCGGATCTATTCCAAATGCTAAACCAAGTAACTGAGTAATATAGACAACTGGAATTTTATAGGGTTTACCGATGATCATATCTTTATATATAGTGTTTGCTTCCAATTGCCCTAAATCTAGTTGGAGATGGCAGAATGGGCAACAATCAATTATAATGTCGCAACCCGCATCTCGAATATTTTCTAATTTCTCTCTAGAAAAGTCAGCTGAAACTTCCTTAACTGCAGTTCTAACTGCTCCTCCAGCTCCGCAACACATAAATTTATCTTTATAGTCTATGCTTTTAGCACCTGTTAATTCTACAATTTCATCAAGAAATGTAGGGCATTCATATTCTCCTCCCCAAGGTCTTTTATCACTTGGTTTTACGATATGGCAACCATAATGAACCGCCACCTTAAGGTCCTTGAATTTATGTTTTACAAAACCCCTCAAGTAATCAATTCCCATATCTTGATATAATACTTGGACGACATGTTTAGGTTCAATGTTACCCATATATTTCCTACCCACTTTAGCAAGATGTTCATTGACCATTTTCTTTAACTCTGGTTCATGTTCAAGTTCATACCAAGCATCTCTCAGGGTTCCATAACACCCATTACATCCAGTGACAATATCTACTCCTAATTCTTCTGCAAGTGTAATGTTACGTGCTGCAATTACAAGCCACGTTGGAATATGAAATGCACGAAAAACTCCTGGAGCGGGACAACAAGATGCACCTTCTAGATCAAAAAGTTCTGCTCCTAGGTGCTCAAAAACTGCTCTTATTGAAGTTTCAATCATCGGATATCTATTTGGTGCAACGCAACCTAAAAAGAATCCATATTTTAAATCCTTTTTTTCATTCATTTTTGTTTTTCCTCCGCTCCTTCTTCTTTTTCGGATTCAGCTTTTTCTTTCGCTTTTTTTTCTTCAATATTATCCATTAACTTTCTAAAACCAACTGATCTCATTAAATCTTGGCATTCTTTAACTGCTTCTGGATGCATATGAACTGTGGGGGGTAAGGGAGGTAAACCAAAAGATTCTCTTAGATCTTGCCATTTCTTATTTGCTTCTCCATTGGCAGGTACACCATGACCGGTGGTCCAAAAAATATTATTAGCTAATCCAAAATGAGAATCTAATATGTGTCCTTCCTCTACAGCAATATTTCTCAGTTTGATGATCATGTCCGTTACGGGAATATCTCTTGGGCATCTTTCGTAGCAATAATAGCATGTTGAGCACAACCAGATATCAATATCTTCTAATACAGATTCATCTCCAGTCAAGGCTCGACGTATGATGGATCGCGTGCGTATAGCGGTTCTCCTTCCTGATGGACAAGATCCAGAGCACGTACCACAGTTTATGCAAGCCCTCATCTTTTCTAGTCCTGCCTCCACGAATTTGTTAGCAATTCTTGAGTTCGTACTTGTGTAAACTTTACGTTTTATGTATTTATCTACATTTTCACTCATTATTCTTTCAAATCTTTTTTTTAGTTATTGATTTGATTGGTAAAAATAGTAAAAAAGTACGCTACATACTTTTTGACTTGTTTGATCAAACAATATTAATTATAATCTTAAGAAATGAAAAGAAATTATTAATAAAAAATTTGTTATTGTTCCATGATAATTAGAAGAGGGAATTTAACTTATTATGATATCCTATAGATTTTTAAGTACTGAAAGAGTTAATCAAAAATATTTGATTTTTCTCTATACTTAATTATTTTTTTCGATGTATTTCTGTTTTTAATTCTTTTAAGAAGAGCTTCTGCTTTTCTTCAGGTAAAAATGCCAATTCCTTTTTAATTTCTTTCTCTTCTTCCTTGTTCAACCCTAACTCTAAAAGTTCTTCTCTTACTTCTTTAGATAATGAATTGAAAATACGTGAAAAGTATCTTTTTACTAAATCTAGTTTATCAAATGTTATTCCATCTTCATTAATAGTCATCACCATTATATGAAAATAAATAGTGTTCTTAATTAAATGAGTTCTATAAAATTATTAAAGAAAGTGTAGACCAATTCTTCTTTTTTTTCAATGAAATATAGAATTCTTTGATTAGTCATGAATCATCAAGAATTACTGTTATATTAATTCGACATAAAAAAATCATCGCCCTTTCCCTCTTTTTAAATGAAAAATCCTCCCAAATATTTAATTCAGTACAATAATAAAAGTCCTTTTTTTCCCGGTAGTAAGTAGAAAAGGTGGGATTTTAAATAGGTTTAAATAAAGGTAGTTAAATTATAATGTTGGGTCAAGAGTATTTTAGTCGTACTTGGTTGAGGTATTGGAGGAGATATCTTGAATCTTAAATTTGATGATCAAAATCTCATTAAGAAAGAATTCACACAAAAATTAGGTTGGTTTGAAGAGGAATTCGACATGATCTTCAAAAATAAAACACATAATTATACAAAGAACGATTTAAGTCTTGCAAATGAAATTTTAGATAAACTTTCTGAAACTATTAACGAATATCGGAATGAAAAACTCCTATTTGATCTTGTGTCGACATTGAATAATATAGAAAAGAAACATCCCGAGTTTTTTTAACCTGAACGATGTTTCTTTAAAAGAAGGGACCGAATTTCTTATATATGCGTATTAAATTCTCTTGATAAAATCTAATCTTTTCGTTAGTAGGATTTAATTCGTATGCCTTTTCTATAACTGCTTCTGCAGCAGAAAAATTTCCTATATCGAGAAGTGTTACAGTATATAAACCCCAAGCTTCTTCTGTTGAGGGTTTTAACTCAGTTACAGTTTTAAAACATTCAATGGCATCTTTAAATTCTCCAATTCGTCGTTTAGCAATTCCTAAGAGCAACCAAGCATTAACCATGCTTGGATCATCGTCTAATACATTGTTTAAAAACTTGATCGCCTTGTCATTCTCCTGACTGATTAAAAATTCATTTGCTTGGCTTAACTGTCCGTCAAGATTTATACTTTCTAATTCCATAATACTCACATTATATTTTCTCTTAAGTATAATTATAAAAATTTATATATATATCTTTTACATTGTAGAATTAGTGATTGGATAAGAACTCATCTTTTTTCTTAATAAAATTTTTTAATTTAATTAGATTAATAGGTAGGAATCTTGGTAGTTCAAAGCATAATCTTTAATAATAAATCAATTTTGTCAATTAATGATTTTTTAGATCTCTCTTCTGATATTATTAGTTCAGATATTTATAAAATATTAAATCTTGATTTTAATATAGATTGCACCCTCTTTCAAAATTATCTTGATTCAGAAAGAATATGTCCGATTGTTCATTTGGCAAAATCCGAGGATGCAGAAGAGATTTCAAAAATCTTTAAAGATATTTATCAAAATACTTACCCCTATAAGGAAATGGAGAAAGCAGAAGGTGTAAGGGAGATGATAAATAGCAAGGATTATTTGTGGTATATCTTTAAATTAGAGAACAATGAAACTATTGGTTGTTTTGGAACTCAATTGGAATTTGAGGAAAAAAGAGGTCTTCTTTATGGATTTGTGATAAAAAAGAAATATCACAAGATAATTGATGGATTTAAAGCTTTCGTTGGATGTGTTACCTACATCTGGAAAACTTATCAGGATAGAATTCTACTATGGTACGGTGAATTGCGCACAAATGAATCAACTTCGCAATTTTTTACCTCAATAATGGGATTAAAACCAATCGCATTTTATCCAAACAAGGATATTTTCAATTCTCAAATTGAATCTAATATATTGCATGTTATATATGATGAAAGTATTTTTAAGAAGTACCGAAAAAGAGAAGTTCCTCATATCATTCGACAAGTTTTAAATTGGTATGCCTATTCAAGCAGGAGATATTCTCTGCAGAATCCCCAAATTGAGAATCCTAATATTACTCTAAATCAGGATAAAATCAATGAATTAAGCGAGATTCTAACTATCAACATTCAAGAAGTTCAATATGGTAATCAAATTTTTAAATTATCTTTTAAAGGGTTTGATTCTTCAATGGAATTTATGCATAATCCCCGTAGTAAGAACTTTGAGAGAACATATTTTACAGTTTCATGTTTAGAAGAATTATACTCCTTTCTAAAAAAAATAAAAGATCTGATTAACGCTATGGGCATAAATTATTTTGAATGTTTTGTTAGCGGTTATGAACCTACTTATCAAAAAATCTTCTATAATGCGGGTTTCAGACCACGGGGATACGTACCTTGCTGGTATTATAATAAAATTAGTGGAAAATTCGAAGATCAAGTTGTGTTCAATTATTATCGTGGTGAAATCGCAGAAAATATTCGTGTTATTGATGAAACAAAACAACTCCTCGATTTTTCAATCAATCCTCAAGAAAAAATGTTAAAGGATGTTTTAGATCTGATAGAGAATTAAGCAACCTTTTTTTTATATTCATCATTCAAATTAATATTTTATAAATATCTGAAACCAAGCTGAAAATTTTGTTTGCAGATAAAATTCCTAAAAATTGGTCGAATTTATATTGGAATTCATACAAACGAAATATAGGATTAGTATCCTTTGAAGATCAAGAAAAAATAAGAACGACTCCATTAGCCATTTTTGGAATCGGAGGTCTCGGTAGTCCCTTAGTGGACCAATTAGCTCGTTCAGGATGTGAAAAATTACTAATATGTGATAATGATAAATTTGAGTCATCTAATTTAAATCGTCAGACCTGTTTTTTAAGCGATATCGGAAAATTTAAAGTAGATGTGCTTGAAAAGCAATTAAAAAATATTAATCCTAACATAGAGATTCGTAAATTTTATGAAGTCAATTCGAGTAATATCTATGAATTATTAGATGAGATATCATTAGTAGTTCTAGCATTAGATGACCCTATGGCATCAATCCTTATAGCTAGAGAATGTAAAAAAAGAAAAATACCCCTTATCGAGTCCTGGGCTATTCCTTTTATATTTAGCTGCTGGTTTACTAATGAAAGTATGGATTATGAAACATTTTATGGGCTAAATACAAATCACAAGACATTAGAGGAATTGGAAAGATCTCAAGAAATTATTATTAATTTAAAATCGAATTTTTATCAGAAACTAACAAAATTTCCAAACATTGAGGAAAAATATGATAGAGAACCCGGAGCATTAGAAGCACTAATATCTGGGCAAATTCCCTCAATCTCATTTGCCCCTATTGTAAGATTAACTGCTTCTTTCTTAGCTTTTGAAGTAATATTTTCAGGTATTTTAAATTATAAACCAAAAATTCTTGCACCCAAATTGGTTGCTTTTGATATTTTTGAAATGAAAAAATTAAACTTGAGCTTTACTTAATTCTAAAAGGAGGGAAATAATATGTCAGAAAATGTAGATAAATTAAGTTTCAGAATAATTAAAGATTATAATGAAATTCTCTCATTTATGCAAATTGGAACAAGAATACCACTTTGGCCTGAATTTCATAAATATATCATTTTTGATTTGAAATACTTCAAAGCTAAATCAATATTATTATTAGAAAGTGGAAATATACTAGGGCACGTGTTAGTTTTTCCTGGAATTGATAATTACCTAAATTTTGGATACTTTGGAGAAATTTCTCATTCAAATGATAAAATTTCTATACTAATTGATCAACTTATTGAATATGCTAAGGAGAATAATTTCAAAGGTGTTCGAGGTCCTGTTAATATACCCATAATCATTTTTGGATATGGTTTTATGGTTGAGGGAAGCAAAACTAATTTATTTATAGGTCGAGCTGTTGATTCTCCTAATTACTTGAATCTATTCTATAAAAGTGGTTTTGAGATGGTAAATAAATTTATTACATGGGAGAGAGATCAATTACTTCGTTTTAACCCTCGAAAATCTAAAAAATATAATTTTGATAATTACCAGCTTGAATTCCCTGAAAATTTGGACGATTTTAATGAAAATTATAAAGTTCCCTTTTTAAAGTTACATGCTGAAAATTTACCCCTTTCTGCATCCGTGACCCCAAATGCGGCGGGAGTTATAGATAACTACTCTGATTTTGTGTTTAAATATGGATTTAACTTTATGATTTTTTTTATTAGAGATATTTCTAAAGAAAAATTAATTGCATGTGGCGCTTATATTCCAAATCCTCTTAGAAGGAATGAAAAAGGTAAATATGACTCCGTTTATCTATATACTTGGGTTGTTGATAACTATTATAGAAGGAAAGGTATTGCTTATTTAATGTATGGGGAAATAACAGAAATACTATGGCAGAATAATATTGTTTATGGTTCTGGGATGATTAGTAACCAAAATAAGGCTAACACGGAGTTTGCTATAAAAAGATTAGGAGCTCATCAAACTCGAACTCACGTACTTTTAGATTACGTCATTCGATAACTACATAAACTTTATTATTTTGATTTATCTTATATAATTTAAATTATATTCTACTGATAATATTAACTTACATTTAAGATTAAATATAAATCAAGAAAAATATATTAGGAAATAAAATGCTCAATCAGATTGACAGAGTCTTCGGAATATTTATTATTCAACCAATTGTCATACTATTCTTTATTTATATTGTTATTAGAATTTTAAAAAGAAATAGAAATTTATTAACAATAACTCTTAGTACTTTTTATATCCTTAGCGCAGCCGGATTTATTATTAATATATTCTTTCTCATAGGTACGTTGTTACCAGTTGATCTAACATTAATTCTATCTATCCTATATTATATAACAAGTTTTCTGGTAATTTTTTCCCAAATTTTTCTAGTAATATTTCTTTTTTTACTTAAACAACAAGATTTCTCATCTAAATCGTATATTTTACTCACTTCATTTTATGGATTAGGATGTCTATTAATATTATTAATACCGGGAGGAATTGATCTAGGTATTCATACAAATTGGATTCCGAGATACAGTTGGATTGTATTAATAATATTCTATATTTTCTTCTCTCTAATTATTTTTATTCCAACGATTTATTTACTAACCAAATTATTCATATCTTTTCAAGATAGAGATTTGAGAAGGAAATTCTTTCTCTTCATGATTGGGATATTCAGCATGCTAATCTCAGTTTATGGATTAGTATTATATAATACTTGGCATGATCCACCAACTTTTCGAGCAATATGGAGTATTATATCTTTAATGGTAATTCCTGCTGGATTGCTAATATATAATGGAATAGGACAAAATCTCTAAATTTCCTTTTTTCCTATCTCCTTAATTGGAAGTGAAAAAGCAAAGGTACTTCCTTTATTTCTACCTTTTGATTTGACCCAAATCTTTCCCCCATGGAGTTCTACAATTTCTTTGGATATATAGAGACCAAGACCAGTTCCTTCAATTCCTACATCAAATCCTTGACCATATCTTTCTATTTTCCCAAATTGTGTAAATAATAGTTTTGTTTCTTCTTCAGTTATACCAATACCCGTATCATCTACGGAAATAATGTAAAAATCATTTTCCTTTCTTGAACTTACCATAATTGTTCCACCCTCAGGAGTATATTTAACAGCATTTAGAATGAGGTTGGAAACTACTTCATAAATTCTCTCTTTATCAAAGAACATGTTAATATTTCCATCAACGTTGAATTCAATTTTTTGATTACGTAGTTCAGCCATTCCTTCAAGTTGACGAATACAATATTTAATGAGAAATGATAAATTTTCTTTAGTTTTATTTAAATTAATCATACCCTGTTCTAATCGAGAGCTTTCAACGATAGCATTAACATAATTTTCAAGTCTTTTACTTCCTCTCTTAATTTCCTCTAAGATTGAAATGACTTCATCGTCCAGTTTATGTGCATGGAATTTTAATAGGAGTTCTGTAAATCCTTTAATTGAGATTAGTGGAGTTTTTAATTCATGTGAAGTTCTTGAAAAAAGATCAGATTTCAATTTATTTATTTCGCTGAGCATTATATTTTGTGCTTCTAAATGCTCTTGTGCCTGCCAACGCTTTTGTTCAATTTCTAAGGCATCACAAATTAAAAATAAGACTAATTTATTTTGATTACTGATGATGGGTGTACTTTTATATAAGACACAAATTGCGTTATTTAATTCATTTCCAGTTATGATTAATTTACCATAGCAAGTTTTGATATCGTTTTCTTTAATATAAACATCAGTTTGAGCAAATTCCATTTGATCGACATCAAAATATTCTTGAGGGAAATCATGGTTTTGTTTAAATATTTCGGAACAAAAAAGAGTGTCATTAAATTCTGAAGCATTGTATGTAGAAATATCTCCTTTATTTGTGGTAATCCTGTAGTCTTCTTTCTCCTCTCCTGTTATCTTATTTATATACAATACTAAATTCCCGTCTAAAAGTTTTAAACATGTATTCAAGAGGAGTTGAATGTTTTTATGAGTATTCGTCGTAAAATTTAGGAAGTTTATGTTTAACTCATATATTAATTCTTCATACATTTTTTTTTCAGTAATATCCTCGACCCATAATCTGAAAAGAATTAAAATTCCCTTATCATCATACTGATCTGAACGCTTTCCATGAAGCCATTTAAGTTTACCTTCTTTAGTTATTATTCGGATTTCTAAATCCATGCCTTCGGAGGATCTTATTATTTTCAAGAAATCATCAGGATGAATGATTTTATTTGCTAAATTGTCATATATAAATTCTGTTTCTTGATAGCCCATTATTTCAATTAATTTTGGATTAACGTATGAGATTGTTTGGTTTAGAACATCCACTTCTAAGATCCCTACGGAAGAGGTTTCGAGTAAAGCACGATATTTTCTT
>Ga0307378_10009820_pt1 | contig 12525 bp, 21 predicted proteins | sample UN1MG_FD_202238 | JGI IMG/M metagenome (GOLD analysis project Ga0307378, IMG submission 202238) | Soil microbial communities from Risofladan, Vaasa, Finland - UN-1 | ecosystem: Environmental > Terrestrial > Soil > Coastal area > Acid sulfate soil | place: Finland: Risofladan, Vaasa | collected...
ATTATCCATAGTGAGCCGCAAGAAAATGAAGCCGCGTCTTAACAAGGGCTATACACCACGCTATACGCCGCCGTTCGTCGTGCGGTGGTACGATCATAATAGCGATACGTGGCTGACGTGGTCCATACACAACGCGTTCGGACCTGCGGTGCATACGGCAAAGACACGGGTAGCTCACGGGCACGTCGTACACATATTGGACGCTGGCGGCAACTACGTGTGGCGGGCTGCTCCTGACGCCGTGCGCAACAGGCGGCATGGTAAGAAGAGGTGAGCATGAAAATAGCGCGGTGTGGCATCTGCGTGCAAGGAATGTGAGGCTCGGGATGGGCGGTAACCAGTAAATGGCCATAAGATTAGAGCAGATGCTTTCGGATATCACAGCCAGCCTGGAGATATTCGACGCGATATGCGATGACGCGGCGAAGTTGCCGTTTGTAGAGCAAAAGATCATGAAGATGGCGTTGTGCGAGGCGGCGCGGCATGTGGCTCGGTTTTGCGCAGCAGTAGAGCAACTTAACAACGACGGACTGGTGGCTGCGCTTGGTATGCTGGATGTTGAACTAAGAACTATTGGTGATGACGAGTCGTCAGAGTTTCAGCAGGAAGAGCTTAACTAGATATCGGTGGTGAACAATGTCACACAGACGGCACGGCATTTCCGATATCAATATATGTGCGGATCGCGCCGAGGAACAGCGGGTTGATCTCGTGGCTGAGCTTGAGCGGGCGCAGCAACAGCTGCACCGCGCGCAGAAGCGCATACGTCAGCTCCGGCGTGAGCTGCATGACGCCAAAAGCGCTAGGATCGAGACATGACCAGATTCGCGCAGTTATCGATTAAGGATACAGATGCGCACGTAACGTACGTACCTTACGTAGCCGATGACGGACGCGTAGGGCTAGAAATAATCGACAGCACGGGCAGAACTACGTATATGTATTTCAATCCGAGTACGGGTGGCGATCCGCCGGCTAACGTGTTCATTTATCAGGGGCTTACTAATGATCCTAACGAGGATGAACCACTGTGTTGGTTGAACAGTTGTTGCGACTGTGTATGAGCGATAGTACTGCAGACGACGCGCGCGCAGCGTTGACGACTTTGCAGCTAGAGCATGCGCGGCAGCGTGCAGATTATCACGCGCTTGCAGTAGCGTATAACGCGTTGCTTGATCGTGCACAGTCATACAGTGATCCAGGCATGTCTTTGCCTGGCGTTATTGACATAGCTATGTTTCCATATCCGCGTGAGTGGGAACTTGAAGATCAGCGGCTACTGGCGCGTATTACACGTCTTTCAGCGGCTTTGGAAGATGCGGCGCGTCTGATCGAGCACCTCGGTGGATCAGCCAATTACCACCGCAAAGTGTTGGGGGATGCGTGTGACAAAAAGTAAGCCAGCAACAGCGGCAGACTTGTGTCGTACGCGAACCGACTGGCTCGCGTTTTTCCGAAAGCACTATAGCAGTATACGTCCGCTTGTCAGCTTTCTTGGCGGTTCACAGCTCGGTAATAAGCTGGATAGATTCAAAGATATTGGAGACGCGGAGCCAGCGGCAATATATTTGGCGTTGGCAGCCGTATTGCACGAAGCTATCGCGGCTGTATCGGCAAGTGACGTTGATTATATGACCGGTTGGGATGAGCTGGCTGCGCTTTGTGACGCGCACGCTGCGTTATTGAGTGTTGGAAAGGTCAATGGTGGCAGAAAGAAAACGGAAGCTGGCTGTAAAGCCTGACGTTGCCGCGGCAATCGATTATATAGTACGTTGGTTGCTTACCGACGGCGGGCATCACAAACAGTATTATTTGGAACAGGCGGCGCGGGTGCTCGGCGTTGACGCTTTTGTGCTTGAACGGCTTGGCCATGCGCCAGGTATCCCGGCGTAATAAGATAAGTACTTTACTCACAAGGTTCTCGCCAGGTAGCGCGGCGACTTGTGCGAGTAACAGCATTATTTTTGCACTACGCTTGCGTAAACAGGTGGAGCATCCAGATAGTATTCGATGGCGCGGCAATATACTTTATGCACATTTATGTCACGTGCTGGCGCGTTGCTATCATGGCTGATGCTGTTGACGTTGCAAGGCCCATACGTCGCTGTACAGGCTGTAGACGTCTTCTCTACACGCCGCGTATATCGTGCCCATATTGCGGAGAGGCGACTGTTCACGCTGATGACCGTCGCTATAAACATCGAGTAATCGCTTCACAGTCATATGATTCGGCATGGTTTACTAACGAGCGTGACGCTATGTTGCTTACTATATATCGTAGCTCGGATAGCAACGGGGCCGCGTTGCTCACGGACCAGCAGTGGCGGCATATATCAGATAGGGTAGCGGACATACTCGACGCCGAGTTGAATGGTTCGTCGTATTGATGCTTGCCACTACTTTGATTGCACGTCGACTTGCCAACAGGATTACCAGGCACAGCCGGTTGCTTAGTTCACGTGGCGTACTTGTTAACGGTTATTTACAGCGCGGTTTGCGCAAGCGTGGCACGCTGGTGACCACGCCTGACGTCGTTATTCCAGCAACCATGATGAAGGAGGGAAGACATGGGCGAGCAGCAACCGACGATTGAGTCGTTGACGGACGAGCAGTGGAAGCAGGTGGACGCAATTTGTGAGCAGTGGCTTCAGCTTGTAAAGGGTGAGCTGAGTCCGCAGCTTGAAGAGCACGTGAACGTGCTCTACGAAATTTGTGACCTCAAGCCGCCGAAGGTGGTGCTGTGCGATTCACCGCCTGCGTGTGTTGAGGCAGCGATCAGGGACGGTATAGCGGATAGGAAAGATCCGCCGTTGCCGTACGTGCTGTACTGGCGCTGGTGGTGGAGCGCGTATTGTCAGATCGCGGTCGAAGTGCTGCAGTTGCCGGGCTTGGACGACGCGTATCGTATTGCCAAGGCAACTGCCGACGTGCACTGTCTGCTGCCCTACGAGGACGTTGCGTACATTTCGCAGAAGCCTGTAGCAGTACACTGGCTTGGCGACCAGTTGCACAAGGTCGGCGGCAAGTGCATTGAGTATAGGGACGGCTGGGGCTGGCACGCGTTGCACGACATCGTCGTGGAGCCGTGGATGGCCGAAGAAGACGCCGACGACTGGACCGTCGAGAAGGTGCTTGCAGTCGAGAGCGTCGATCAGCGCCGTGAGGTAATTGCGCGTTTCGGCATCGATCGCCTTTGGAAAAAGGCGCGCGTGCTTGACATCGACAAGAGCGACCCAAAGAACGAGTACCAGCTCGGTGAACTCGATATCACCGGTTCGCCGCGCAAGTATCTGCGTATGGAGAACCAGAGTCTGCCTGGGTTCTTCCACGTGGAGCCTGTTGGTACGCAGTGCAACACTGTGGCCGAGGCACACCTTTTCCGTGAGCAGCGCACGGAGAAGGAGGTTTCCGAGAACGGCTCTGACTACTACCAGCATGGAGATGTGTTGCTGTGGCCCACGAAGGCAAAGGTGTTCAAGCCGCGTCCGATCGAGCTGACGTAGCGGCGTGTAAACAGCGGCTTATTCCATATTGTAAGCTTGCTTGTTGACGACGTAGTATAGTTACGGCATGATTGTTTACAAGTGGGTACAGTAGTAATCAGTTGCAGGCACTGCCGAATTGGCGGCGTGCCAAGAACAGCTTCAAGGAGGGGTCTCAAATGGCGCGGAACCAAATCACGATCATGGACGGTGAAATGACAGGTCACAGGCATGTGGCAGAAGGTGAGGACATTGAGCTGTTGACGAAGGAGGACATCAAGATCCTCAACGCTCCGAACGGGGCCACGATCACGCACGAGGAACACAGCGTGATCAAGCTGCCGCCAGGCGAGTATCGTGTTGGTCGTGTGCAGGAGTACGACTACGATCTCGAAGAAAGGCGTGCTGTCAGCGACTAGTTTTCGCCGATTCAACCAACACTAATGGCGGTTGTGCGTGTCAGCAACGCTGTCATCGTAATGGTGACAGCGTTGCTGCACGTAGTCATGGTTAAACGGTGCATGAGGGGATCAAGATGGTGACAACGGCTGGGCGCGAAGTACCGTTTTATCCAGTAACGGAGATGACGAAGCTACGGACAATCACGTCAATTGACGGTAAAAAACAACATGACGTGCTTGAGCCCGTAGCCGCGTCGTTAGACGTTAACAGACAGATATTTATCACGTTGTTTTGTGATGCCGTAGAGCGCGGAGAGATAAAGCTGGCGGATATATCAGAAGCCGGTATATTGGGCTCGTTGCGTTTGCTCAGCGAGTTGCTTGAAGAGCGCGGGCGCATGTATGCAACGTTTTCAGAAGCACGCAATGCCGTATCCGAGCTTACGGCTCAGGCCATTACGCTGGGCGAAGCTCATGAGCACGCGAGTGATCTGGTGGACGAGTTAGAAACACAAACTTCAGACGTCCAGGACGCGCTTGATGCTGTGAATAACGCGCTATTAGAAGCAACGGACACGTTTGATGAGTTGGAAGGACTTTTCGACGATGTGGGAGATGGCTCCTGACGCCCACCTTATCGCGCACAACAATCAGATAGGCTTCAGAATGCTTGAGTGGACGCTGCCCACGTTTGAGGCGTTCAAGGAGCGGTACAAGCGGGCACTGCTGGACGGGCTTGTCGGCAGTGATACGTTTACGTTTGAAGGTAATCCGTTTGTTGTCGCGTACGCAAAGTATTTGATCGAGTACATAGAAACACGTGGACAGTTTGGGGAATATTTGCATTGAACAAGCCACGGCCAGGGCCGTTTTTGCCGAAACCTGTAGATCCGCGCCAGCACTTAAACAAGTTTCATAGGAACTTGCTGCTTACGTTAATCGACGGTGGTGGCGGTTGTGGGTTGCGCGTTGGGCTAATAAATAGAGTACTCGGACGTTCCCGTCGGAAGAATACACGGTTGCGTACGCGCGCATTGGCTGCGTTGCGCGGCTTGGAGCAAGCTGGCTATGTGCGGTGTAAACATGCTACCGTGGAGTTGTCGTTAGACGGCTGGCTCGCCGTGATTTCGCAACAAGGAGGGCGTTAATGGGGGCATCGGAAGCAGAGCGGCTGTGCGTGGTGCGTAACATAGATAGAACAACATTCGCTGACGAGGGCGGCGGTGGCATTGTTTCGATGAGCGTACAGGTGTTTGACAACGGTGCGGCTGCTCGGCTTGTATTGCGCATGAAAAAGCGTGAGCTGGCCAAGTTAGCCACGCTGATGCTTGAACAGACGCAAGTGCGGCAGGACGAGTTTCGTACCGAGACGCGTATCGTACATACACCGTAGTGTTTCCCGCGCGCGGGAAGCTGAAGGGATTAGTTGTGGGGCTGACAAATGTGGTTATTACGCGTACAGGCAATAAGCTTGTAGTCGAAATTGATTTGACTAAGCAGCACGGAGAGACAAATAACGGCAAAGCCATTCGTATTGCGACGACGCATGGCTTCACACCGTTACCGGGTGCCGAGAATGACAACATGGACTTTGCGTTGAACTTAAACTGTACGGGGCATATTCGGCATGCCTAGACGTAAGCAGGTGCCGCCTTCAAGTGGGCATACTGCATTTGGGCGTAGAGTCTTGCACGTGTTAGGTGTATCTCAGACTGAGATAGCTCGCGTGCTTGGTGTGTCACAACAGGCTGTTGGATATAAACTGCGCGGCCATTCAGAGTTTACCGTTACAGACCTGATGGTGCTTGCCAAGAAATTCGACGTACACGCTGGTCTATTCTTCGGTGATATGACTATGGACGGCGAGGTATTACGCGACATATACCGTATGTTTCGATACGCGCCACTGGTATTAGATGCTATAATCGACGCGTTTAATGCCAATAAACAGTTGCTGCACCGTCTTGGCGATATGGCGCAGCAGCTGAGTGCTGAAGCAAAAAACAAGAAAGGTAGTACATGATTGTATTTACCGCTGATTTACATCTTACTCCGCTGGTATGGCAGTCGCATCCGAACATGCGTGGAGATGCATATTTTGCGTTGGCCCAGCTTGTGCAGTTCTGTCAACAACAGAAACCAGCGGCTGTTATACTGGGCGGCGACGTGTTTGATTTGACACATCCAGATAGCGAATCGGTAAATCAGTTCGTACGTGCTATGGCAACTATTGCTAATAGCGGTGCGGCTATATATGCCATAGAAGGTCAGCACGAAATGGCCACACCGCCGTGGGTACATCTTGCGGACGGCGTGACGTGGATTGGCGACGGCGAGATTGCCACGGTGCCGCTTACGTCGAAGAAGTCGGTACGTGTGCGCGGGCTTAACTACATGGCAGGTGGCGCTGTTAAAGAACTGGTTGAGGATGCGTCGGAAGAATACGACATACTTGTTGTGCATCAGATGGCGAAACAGGCTCTTCCGATAGAAGGCCAGTACAATTTCGAGATGGAGTGGGTGCCTGACTTCGTGCGGCTAGTACTTGCCGGCGACTACCACATGCCGTTCAATGACGGTCGTTTGTGGTATCCTGGCGCTACGCATATGCGCAAAATCGACGAACGTGGGCCAAAGCGTTTCTTGACGATAGAGCAAGCTAAGAATGGCACGTTTAAGATATCGGCGCAGCCATTACGCTCGCGCGAGGTGGTTGAATTAACGCTTGTCACAGCTGATGACGTGACAGCCGCGGTCGAGCAGCTTAGCCAACTTATAACTACGACGATGGAGCTGCGCCCGATTGTGTTCGCTCGCGTTGGCGTCGACGCTACCGACGCGGTGCAGAGGTTGAAGCAGCTTGCTGAGCAAGGGCTCAAGTTTCACCTTAAGCTTGCGCTTATTTCGAGCGGAGTAGAAGTAGAACCAGTGAAGATAAATCTGGACGAGGTTTCGTTGACGTCGTGTCTTGCACACGTAATCGACGTGGAGCAGGACCCAGAGCTATTCCGTTTTACGAGCGGCTTGCTGACGTCGGCGGAGCCGCACGTAGTTTGCGAGGCAAAGAAGGCTGAACTTGGACTTTGAGCAATGGAAGCGTATACGTTTCTTTCCGGCGTACTCAGTATCGTCACTCGGGCGCGTGCGACACGGTACTAGATTATTGACGGCTCAGCCGTTGGACGGTTATCTGACCGTAACGTTGTATAACCGCGGTGGCCGCAAGAAGCGGCGTATACATCGTCTAGTGGCGCTGGCATTCAAACCGCGCGTGTCTGGTTGTAACACGGTTAATCACAAAGACGGCAACAAGCTGAATAACGTTGCGGATAACCTGGAGTGGACCACGACAGCGGGTAACATAAAGCACGCGTGGGCAAGTGGTCTTATGTGGAAACAACGTGGCTGATTTTAAGCAGCAATACGAAGTGTCTGACGAACTTGTCACAGCTACATACGATAATTGGGTACGGTTGGTAGAAACACAGATGGAGCGGCGTATCGATCAGTTGTTGTTTATCCAGCCGTGGCTGTTTGCCGAGAGCGTGGAATATCTGCTCGTAGCTACGTTGCAAGCGTTAGGCATACGTAAGCCAGCGTGCGTGTCCATGTCGTTGATGGACTCACTCGTTGACGTGTGCGACTGCGAAGCAGTTATCGTATGGAACAAGGATGGTGCTGTGCTTGACCCATATACTGTGGTCAATGATTGTACTGTGATCAGGCTTACCGATATACCGTGGCCGTGTAGAGAGCTATTGCTTACGTCAAACTATGATCGTATGCTGCATATCCGCAAGTTATTGTATGCGCTTGGCAGCGTAAAATCTAAACTGGAGGTGTTGTGAATCTTAAATCGTTGCGGTTGATTAACTTCTGTCCGCACCGTGATTTGAAACTTGAATTCAATGCCGGTGTGACTGGTATTTTTGGCCATAATGGCGCGGGCAAGTCGTCGATTATGCGCGCATTGTTGTTTGTGCTACTTGGTGATTCAGGTAACGACGGCGCAAAGATAGACGACTTGAACTGGCAAGCGCACGCGGCTGGCGAGCATGGCAGTGTCGAGCTGGACTTCGAGCACAACGGTATCGAGGGTACTATCAAACGCGAGCTTACGCGCGCGACAGCGTCGTATAGTTATGGGGCTGTGCGTAAGCGTCGTGTAAGCGATGTAAACGACGCGATCTTGAAGCTGATTTCATTGCCTGTTCATACTATTTCAGAGGTCGTATTCGTTATGCAGGGCAAGATAGAGTCGTTGTTGTTCAGCACGCCTGCCGAACAAAAGAAGCAGTTTCACGCGCTGTTCGGTATCGACAAAGCCGAGCCATTGCGGGAGCTGTTGCGGAAAGAGATAGCGACGTTAGGCGTGGTGGCAGATACAGGCGAACGGCTTGCCGCGGTGAAGCAGCAGCTTGATGAGCAGCTCGATCCGCAGTTGCGCGAATATGTGCAGCAGCAGACCGCGTGGCTTGCGTCGCTCGGACAACTTGATCGCGCGGCCGCGGACGAATGCGTACGCGCGTATGACGTAGCACAAAGCCGTGCAACAGACGTTGCACAACTGCAGTCAACTATAACTGCTAGTGAACAACGGCTTGTAGCAATACGTGTAGATGAAGGCATATCAGCTGTAGATACGATGACGGCCGAGTTGGAGTCGGCGCGTAAGCGCGCGGAAGAGTTGCGCTTGCGTCGTAACGAGCTGGCCAGTGCAGCAAAACTGTCAGCTGTCGCTAGGCAACTGCAAGCGCGTATCCGCGATTGTGAGCAGCGCTTGCTTGTAGCCGCTCCTACAGCCCCCGCGTTCACGCTTTCAGATGTACAGGTGCTTGAGCGCGAGCGTATGGATGTCAATAACGATATAGCACCAAAGCGGTCATTCATACAGGCGTTCAAGGACGTACATGGTACGATCGCGTGTCCTACGTGCTTGCAGCCTGTTAGCGAGCCTGACAAACTGGTTGCATTATTTAAGCAGGAAGTAGCGGAGAAAGCCGCGGCGCTTGTAGATGCGCAGCAGATGATAGAGCAATGCCGTAGTCAGCTGGCGGCGTACGAGCATGACGTTAAGACGCACGCAGCGCAGCTGAAGACCGCACAGGCTGATCTTGACAAGGCACAGCGTGAACTTGCGGAGCTTGGTGACGCCCCAGCAGTTACTGAAGATATTACGCAACTTGATGCGGCGCTTGCAGCAGTTACGAAGCAGGCGCAGGAACTTGCAAATAGCGTATCAGCGGCGAGAACACAGGCAGCGCAGGCGCAGGCGCTTGCTGGTGAGCTTGTTGCGCTAAAGCGTACATTGCAAGACGCTATTGCGGCGCAGACTACGGCGCCATCGGACGCTGCCGTAGCTAGCGCGCGGCAACAGCTTGCGGCGCACGAGGCGCTTACGGCGGATATTGCGGCTGTTGGCGGAAAGATAACGCAGCTGCAGGCGCAGCGCGCTTCGCTGTTGGAAGAAATCGCGCAGCTTGAGGATCGTGCTAATAAGCAGACTGGTTTGAAGCACTACCACGAGCTTTGTGAACGTACACGCGGTTTGTTGCATTATGATTGTCTGCCACAGGTGGCCGTAAGGGCATATCTCGGCAAGCTGAATAGTACACTGAACGAGTACTTGCAGACGTTTGGCGCCCCGTTCGCTTGCACTGTTCATGATGACTTGTCGATGGTGTATGCCATGCCTGGCAGTGGTACGCATTCAGTACGTCGTCTGAGCGGCGGCCAGCGCGTGATACTTGGTATAGCGTTCAGATTCGCTATTTACTCGTTGTTTGCGTCCGATCTTGGGTTTATGTTGTTGGACGAACCAACGGTCATGCTCGACAAGGACAGGATTGACAGCGTGGCCGACGTACTTGAGCGTGTGCGGCAGCACGTGCATAACACGGGCAAGCAGATTGTTGTAATTACGCACGATGGTCACCTGTGTCGTGCATTTGACGCGACGATTGATGTTTGACTAACGTTTCGTTGTTATTAACATCTCTGATGTTATTACTGGACAAACATAAACTTATAGTGTCAAATACAGTGGGTACTAGGAGTTACGTCAGATGTCAGCACTTCGTATTGTATCGCGACCGCACAGGCTACCAACAGCCCGGCGTATGCCCGGGAACTGTTTGCTGCGCTGTTGTATACATAACGATACGGGTAGTTGTGGCAGTATGCGTATACGCGGCACGCGTACGTTACCTTGCGCGCAGTTCGAGCAGCATGGTGAGTGCGGCGCACAGTGTCATGCGTGCATGTCGTTGCAAGCGGTGTGATAATCCCGCGCGCGGGAAACAACCGCGGCCTGGCAATTACTGGTTGCCAGGCCGCGTTATTGTTACGCTACTGCTGTTGCGTGTTCGGCGGTTGGCTCACTAATGGCATAGTTGCCTTTGCGCCTATCTTTAACTTCTGCGACTTTGCTTCTATTGAAGTTGTGCAGCATGGCATAGTAACCGACGATTCGCGTAATGTGCACCATTATTATGCCTTGACGTTCACCGCTGATTACAGGCAGGAGTTCTTCCCACGAGAGCTTTTTTATCTCGGTGAGCTTTACGGCTATGCGGTATCCTCTCTTCGTGGCGCCTATGATGACTTCGTCGTCTGCTGGCGTATTACCTTCAACAACACCTAACCATTCAAGTTGGTCATGCTGTTGCACTGCCGCGTAAAACTCTCGGCCATTCAATGCGCGTCCCCTTTCGTACTTTGGTTTTCCCCGCTGACGGCTTGTCAGTGTAGCGTATGCTGTGGTAGTCGTCAAGCGGCGAGAGGAATCTATGTGTATTTCTGAGTTGGGGCTTTCAATTCGCGAGCAGCTGGTGTTGTGTGCGGCTGCCTGTGAGCAGCGTGACGTGTTGTCGTTACCTGATGGGTTTGACGATGTGCACGCCAGGCTGCAAATACTGGCAGTACGCGACGGATGCACATATGACGCTAGTACGTTCTGCGGCATGCTAAGTCGTTGTTTTGTTTCATGGCATAGAACCTATAGCTATGAACCAGTGAGCAATGGCGGCGGGATACCCGAGGTAAAGCAATTGGTGCATATGTCGATAGGGCTTACTGTAGACGGCTGGGTGATGCTACATGAGCTTGTGCGGGAGTGGTTGAAACATAACACTACCGTTGATGCTTGCACTTGATAGACTGGTACATCATACTGGTGTTGGGGCGCTCGCGTGGAACTGACAGTTAGAATACGATTCACGACGCCGTGTATTGGCAACGTGCGGCGTAACGATTACGACCGCATGCAACGTGACACGGACGGCAACGTCATCTTCATGCCGACGTGGTGGCGGTCTGCGTTTCTACAGGCGGCGCAATCGCTGAACAAATATCACGACAAGATAAAGCAGATACGCGCGTCGTTGCGTGTGTACGGGACGCTGTCGCGGATCAAGCGTAGGTACGGCGGTGCCGCGCATGCATACAAAATACATGAAGGCTACGACGTAGGCGCGGAGCTTGAAGTCAATTTTCTGCTGCCTGTTGGTATGACTATGGAGGAATTTGGCGAGCTGCTCGAAGTTACGGGCGAGTACGTTGGCGTTTCACCGTATGGCTGGGCAGATGGTTATGGCCATTTTGACGTATTGGAGGTAAGACGTGGCGGTCACCGCCGTGATAAAGAAGTGGGGCAACGTACTGCAGATAGTACCAGCGCTGACTGAGCTGACGTCTGACCTGACGTTCGCGCGGCGCATGCAGCGTGGTCCCAGACCGGAAGATGCTTACTACGAAACCGTACGGCTATACACCATAGAGCGGTTCAAAGATACGGCTATTGAGTACATGCGCGCGCCAGCTGGTCTGTATTCGCGCATCACGCGAGCGATGCAGGCACGCAACATTCCGTATACGTTCGAAGATTGCGCGCCCGTCGAGCTAGGTGAGCCTCAATGGCAACTCATGGACGAGCCGCGTCCAGGACAAGACGTCATTATTGCAAAGATAGCTAGTTCAATGCACGGGCAGATAGAAGCGCCAACTGGTGACGGTAAGTCATGGCTTATCGTACAGGTTTGCAAGGTCTATCCTAAAGCACGAGTGATAATTGTGGTACCCGGCATTGGTGAAGCTAAAAACCTGCTTGACCGCCTACTGTCCGTGTTCCCGCGACCGCTGATAGGGCAGCTTGGCGGTGGGCGTCGGGAACAGGACAGACGTATAACAGTGTGCGTACGCAATTCGCTTATGAAAACCGATCCAGCAAAATGTGACATATTGATGTACGACGAGTGCCATACGGCTGGGAGCGACTGGACAAGCAAGGCATTGGCTCGATACGTCAACTGCAAGATGTTTGGCTTCAGCGCGTCGACTGGTATGCGTACGGATAAGGCCGATATGATGGTAGAAGCACTATTCGGTCCTGTCATTCACGTGCGTACGTACCAGGAATCGCAGGATCAGGGTAACGTAGTTCCAATCAATGTAGTCATACGCGCGGTTCCTGCAGGTCCTAAGATTACGTCGTCTAACTCTGTTGTGATTAACCGTCACGGTGTGTGGCGCAACGATATACGTAATGCACTTATCGCCGAGGACGCGCGTAAGTATGCCGCCGACGGTACACAGGTGCTTGTTGCAGTTAGCACGGTGGAACATGGGCTTGAGCTGCTAAAGCT
>Ga0307378_10009828_pt1 | contig 12522 bp, 15 predicted proteins | sample UN1MG_FD_202238 | JGI IMG/M metagenome (GOLD analysis project Ga0307378, IMG submission 202238) | Soil microbial communities from Risofladan, Vaasa, Finland - UN-1 | ecosystem: Environmental > Terrestrial > Soil > Coastal area > Acid sulfate soil | place: Finland: Risofladan, Vaasa | collected...
GGCGCATCGATCAGCGTGACAATCGACTCGGTGAGTTCGCATCGCTGGTCCTTCGGATCTTTGATCAGGAACCCATACGCGCCGCCGTCTGTGACTTCGTGCAAGCCTTCGATCTTCCGCCACCCGTCGACGGTCTGCGGCGCCGTGCCGAAGTCGTACTCGCGCAGCGTGTTCGACCAGAGAATGTTTATTTTCTTGAATCCGGCGATATTCTCGCCGCGCCTATTCCGCCGCCGCTGCTTGCCGGTAACGCCGGCGACCCAGATCGAATCCGGCGCAATCACATCGGTAAGTATCGTCAGTGCCATTTATCCGAACCTCGCAAGTTGCCGCTGTACATCGGCACCCGTTCGCGCCGACGCCTGATTGACCGTTGCCAGCGACGTGCCCTGTGGAAACTGATTGATGACCGTGATCGACGCCCCGGCTTGCGGCCCGTTCTGCGCTGCCGGCACGACCCGCTCGCCCTGGTGGAGCATGTACGGCCCCGTGCGCGGCACGTATGCAACGCCATCGGCGAAGCCATCCAGAACGGAGCTGAAGCCATCGAAAATCGATCCGGCACTACTGATCGCTCCCGCCGTGGAACTGCCCGCCGATGCCGTCGAAACCGATGCGGCAAACGACGCCCCCGCCGCTGCGACCTCGCCAGCGAAGGCAGCGCCCGCGGCGGTGATCTCTGCCGTGATGGTCGCCCCTGATGCGACTAGCTCGGTCGCGAGGCTCGCTCCGGATGCCGTAAGCTCCGCCGCCATCCCGGCGCCCGATGCCGTGACCTCTGCGGCAAACGTCGTTCCCGCCGTTGCGACCGCCGCACCGAATGCCGCATCGTTGGCCGCACCGCCGACCGCGCCCACTGCGCGCCGTCCCGCCTCTGCGGCTTGTGCGTCTGGAATGATCCCGATGTTTTTTGTCGGTATGCCACCACCGAAGAATTTCTTAATTGCTCCGAGCGGCGAATCCGCGCCGCCGTCGCCTTTGAGCAACTCGGCGAGCGGCCCGGTGATGCCTTGCTTGATCTGGATGCGCAGCAAGTCCGTGCTGATCTGATCGATAAGATCCTTGAAACTGAGCTTGCCGGTTTTCGCAAACTTCAGCAGCGCATCCTCTGCGCCCTGGAATGCGTTGGTCAGAAGATCCTCGGTCTGCTTCGCAAGGTTAGCCGTCTCGTCGATGTAGTTATTAAGCGCCTCGGTCGCGCCGTTTAACCATTCGCCTTGAGCTTCCAGAATCTTGTCCGAGCGATCCTCGTAGATCGCGATCTCTTTGGTGTAGGTGTCCTTGGCGACTTCCAGATAGGTATCGAACTGCTTGGTATCGATCTGCCCCTTGCGCAGTTCGGTCTCGAGTCGGCGCCGCTCCTCGATCAGCTTATCCTCGATGGCGCTGATCCCGGCCTGCCGCTCGCGGAACTGATTGCCGCGGCCGACGCCTGCGATCTCGCGTGCGTTCTGCCGCTGGATCGCATCAAGGTAAGCGCTCGCCGCTTCCTTCGCATCGGTGTAGCCCTGCTCGATCTTCTTCAGCGCCGCTTGCTGCTGGATCGCGTTGACTTGCGCGCCTGCCGTCGCGTCCGCGCTGATCTTCGCAATGCTCTGCTCTGCCTCTGCGATCTTGCGCTGATTCTCAAGCCGATCCTTGTCGGCATTCTTGCCAGAGAATGTCTCCAGCTTCAGCCGGTCGATCGTCGCCTGCAGCGCGCGCTCTTCTTCCTGCGCATTGAGCCGGATGAACCCGAGCTTGGCGGCGAAGTAATCCTGATCGTCGATCAGCGCCGCGGCACGCCGCGCTTGTAGGATCTTCTCCGCGTTCGATAGCGCGTTGACCTGCGCATCGCTAGATCGCTTGATCTGCGCTAGATCATCCTGCAGCCGATCGCGCGCCTGCTGGCGTGCAACGTCGGCCGGATCTGGACCGCCGCCGCCACTCGGTTTCTTTACGGCACCGCGGAAAGTTAATTCCGGTCTGCGCTGCTTAGTGCTCGCGTTGCCCGTGACCAGATCTTCGTTTGCTGCTGCTTCCGCTTCTTCCCTCGCGGCGCGACGGCCCTTTACAGCGTCTCGAAAGCTCGGCTGGTTTAGAATTCGTTCGCGCTCGCTTGCAATCTGCGCAAGAATGTTGACGCCCTGACGCAGCTCACCGCTTGCAAACGCCGCAGCCGCCGCAGCCGCGCCACCGATTTGATTCCCAACAAGCTCAAACGCTGTGCCAACGCCCCGGACGGCGTCCACGACAAACGCGAGATTATCTACAGCAGAATCTGCGAAGCTCTTGATCCCGTCGCTATTTTTTAACCCTTGAATGCCATCTTCAACGCCGGCGATGTCCTTGATGATGTCAAGGAACGCACCCTGCAGATCATTGAACGCTGGTATGAACTGCGTTGCAATCGCCTGTGCATATAACCCGGTCTGCGCAATCAGGATCGTCTGCGCCTTCGCGTATTCGTCCGCGAGCCGGATCTGTTCTTGGCTTAATATCTTCTGCCGCCCGATCCCGCTTTCCAGATCGTTGAAAAACGACAATAACTGCGCGCCCTGCTCTCCGAACAATGCGAATGCAATAGCCGACTTCGCAGCAGAGTCCTCGAACTGACCGAGCGCCTTTGCGATCGTCGAAAACCTATCGGCGGCCTGCTGCCCTTTCAAATCTTCGATATTGATGCCCAGCGCCTTGATCGCAGCGCCGGCCTTGCTCGACTCATCATCAACGCCAGTGAGGCGATCCGATAACAGCACTGCAGACTTACCAAGCTGCTCGACCGTCGTACCACCGGCAGCAGCAGCAACCGCTAGACTCGCGATATTCTCTGCCGTATCTCCAGTCTTTTCCGCGAGCCCTTGAAATTCTGCAGCTTTCTTAGCAAGCTGATCGAAGGCGACTATCGTAGCAACCGCAGCAGTTCCAGCAGCAGCAGCGAGAGCAACTAATCCCTTGCTAAGCAATCGAACCTGTCGCGCGTTGCGCTCCTGCGCATCGCTAAATCGCAGCGCCGAATCTGCCGCCTTCAGTTGCTCATTCGACGCGCCGCGTACTGCGAGCTTGTACAGCTCCGTTTCGCGTCGCGTTTTCCCGAATGTCGCATTCTGCTGATTCAGCTTGCCAATGTACTGATCGATCGATGCCGACGCACGCTTGCTGATGTCTTTCTGACCATCGCCAAGCGTGCGAATCGAGCGCTTCGCATCCTCGATGCCGGCCTTTAACTGCCGCGCATCGGCGACCAGTTCAATCGTGCCGCGGCCTAGTGATTCAGCCATTGTGTAACCTCATCGTTTCTAGTGCGGTTTCTTCGAGCTTGCGGATATCGTCAAGCGTCTCCGGCCACCGATCGGAGTTTACCTCCAGCGGCGCCACGATCGGCAGCGCGACGTAGTTAAGACCGATCACGCCACCCATGCCACCGACCACCCATTGCGTGCCCATGCGAATGAATATATTGACCGCGATCATGTTCTCCGGCCACAGATCAACCGCCTGACCGGCTTCGATCTCCTCGCGCGTGAGCTTCCAGAACGATAGCTCCGCCGCCGTCGGGCCTGGCGTATAGAGCGCCCGAGCGGCGGCTTTTAGTTTCCCAATTTGGCCGGCCGCAGCGCCGCAAGGTACTCGGTCGCAATCACGTCGGCAACGCCGTAGACGTTATCCACGAGCCAGCGTACGTTTTCCAACGTCAGCGCTTCCTCGAAGTCCCACGCTTCTACCAGCTTGAGAATGAATTGCGCCTCGCGATCGAGCTGATCGTTCATATCGAACGTCTCGCCATCGGGCACGATCCGCGAGCGCAGCTCATAGATTGGAACAAGCTCCGATCGCGGGATCGCTCTAAAGGTGAGTTCGGATTGCACCGTCTCACCGCCAGCACTTGGCAGGCCGACCTTGTGCTTAAAGGTCGGCTTTGCCAATACCTTGAATGTAGCCATAAAAGGTTATACGGCGTAACGCACGGGCTCGGCGAGCAACGACATCGTGACCTGCACGGCCATCAGTTCGTTGATCGTGAGTCGCGGCGTCTTGTTCAAGGTGACGTAGGCATTCACCAGAATCAGCGATGCCGATGGCAACGTGATCCGCACCGCACGCGGGAGCCGGTCATCGTTCGCCGTCGAGGCGAGGATGTAGCCTGCGAGCGTCGGATCGTCAGCAACGAGGATGCTCATGCCTGACGGCGCCTTGAATGTTGGGATACGCTTTTGGGCGTCGCCCTCCAAAAACTGATATGTCAGGAAGTTCTGATCGCCGCCGTCCGTTGTTACCTCCGTGATCTGCTGGAGCTGCGTCCAGGTCAGGATCTCGCGAACCGTACCGACGCCTTGGCCGGAAGGATAGACCGTCGTATCGGCCGTGTTGTACTCATCGAGCGGAACGTCATTGCCGGCAACCGTGCCCGCCCTGACGATCTTATCCGTGAGCCGCGACCAACCGCTAGTAATCTCCAAGAATACGCCGGTCGTTAGCGAATGCGACGCGGAGACGGTTGCCACGCCAGGGTTAGCATTGGTGAGTGCATCGATATCGGTCACGTCGCCGTAGCTTGCGGCAATTTCGATGGTGCTTCCATTCGGGAGTTGAACTGACATGATATGTTTCCTTTTCCAAAAAAACACCATCCGAAGATGGCGAAAAAAAACCGCCCAGAAGGCGGTCGGTTATTTGCCCGAATGGGCGACTACACTTGCTCAGTCATCGTAGGCCACATCGAAGTCCTGCAGGGCCCCGAATAATTTCGTGTCTTCCTCATAGATCGCAACTGCCGCACCAAGCACCGTCGCCTGCAGCGTCGATACCGTGCGCAGCGTATCCTCGACCAGCCGCGCGAGCGCCATGACATCATCGCGCCTAGCGTCCCAGCAGTTGACCTGGATGCGCGCCCGCTTCTTCGACGGCGTCCCGTTCAGGAAGTTGATGGCCTGCCCGCCAACCTGCTGGAAGGTAATCCGCGGTAACGTCGTTACGTCCGCAGGCGCGATATCCCGATAGACGTGGTTCGATACCAGCGTCTTGAGCGACGAATACATCAGCGTCTCAACACTCATGGTCTAATCTTCCGCAATCCGCTCGCGCATCCGATCCATCCCGGCTTTGAAGGCTTGATCTATATGATCGTATGCCGGCCTGATGTACGGGTGCGCAGGATGCCGGGACGATCCGAACTCGATCAGCCACCAGTGCCGCGCCTTCGCCTTGTTGACACTCACGTGGTAGGTCTTCACGCCATCGGATGAATTATCCGACGAGTACACGCGATACACCGCATTGTGTAGCGTGCCCGTCTTCACGCCAGGCGGCCCGCCCGGCGCCCCGGTCTGACGCAGCCCGGACGTATTGAGCAACACCTCATCGTAGATCACGCGCGCCATTGCCGCGGCGCCGGAAAAGATCACGGAGTCCTTTAGCTTCGCCTCGAACTTATCGATGCCTTCCAGGACGTCGCCGCTCAGTTTAGTCTCGATGTTGATCATCCCTCTATCACCTCGCTACAAGGCAGCGTAATCCACTCGCGCCCGCTGTGCATGTCTTCGAGCACGCCCTCGATGTTGTACAGCTTCTCGCCGTGCCGAATCCGCATCGATGGCTTGATCCCTGCGACGTGCCGAATCTGTACCGCAACCGTGATCTTGCTCTGCTCGCTGCCTGCCGCGATGAACTCGCGCACCGATGCCGGCCGGACGTTCGCCCACGCATCGACGAATAGCGACCAGCCCTCCGTGATATTGCCTGTCGTCGCATCCTGCACCGATGTAAGCGCGTGGATCTCGATGCGATGGTTCAACCTGCCGGCCGCTAGACTCATTTCTTCCCCGTTACGATGATCAATTCATGCTCCCACTGCGACGGGATCTCACGCACGGCACCGAACGCGCTGCCGATCCAACGCAGCCATTCATCCTTACGCAGAATCGTCACATGCGCATTGCGCCCATCGGGCAGCTTCGCCCGCGCGAGCTTCGTGCTGATCGTAAAGATCACCCTCTGCGCGTTAGCCTTTAGCTCGGCGAAGACACGATCCACGCTCGACATCGGTATGTGCTCCATGACATCGCAACATAGCGCCAAGTCACACTTGTATCCAGGGAAGCGCTTGAACGGCGGAATTGCCGGATCGTATCTACAGATCTTCCGCTCGCCGTCCCGCCAGAAATGCGCGACCAGATCGCTCCGGCCACAGCCGTAGTCCAGGATCGAGCGCGGCTTGATCTCCAGCACGAGCTTAGTAATAGCTTCCAGGTGCAACTCCGTCGCCGAGCTTCCATAGTAGCGCGTCGCGTGCATCTCCTGATATGCCGCGATGTGATCGTGATAGTCCGGCAGATCCCGCGCGAAGGCGAAGGCTCCGATCTTATCGCGGCCCGCTTCGGTCTCGTGATCCGATCGCTCGATCAGCCGGAAGTTGTAGAGCGACATCCAATCGATAAAACCCTGCGCCGTCCAGTAGTACAGATGCTCGCCCGGCCGGTAATGCCGCGAGGCGCGGATCGATCCCAGATCGTCGAACACCGGCAGCGAGACGAATACATGCGCGCCTTTCTGGATCGAATTAAATAGCAGATGCGGATTCTCGATATGCTCCAACGTATCCCACAGCGTGACCGCATCGAAGTCCTGCGGCGCGTCCGCGTAGAGCTTCTGATCCTTCAGAGTATCGGCCGCCTTCTTGATTACCTCGAAGCCCTTGGCCGCGTAGCCTGCCGCCGCAGCCGCGCGCACGAACGATCCCGTACCCGCGCCGAAGTCCAGCACCTTCGCCCCCGGTTGCAGATGGCGCCCTAGCATGGCGCAGCGACCCGCCAATACCGCGCGCTCGATATCGTTGCCCGCGTAGGCTTCGACCTTGATCATGTAGGCGTCGCCGTACTCGACGCGCCCCTTGGTCATGTCGCGCTGGTAGGCGATGCCGCGGTGCTCGACAAGCATCAGGTCGTTATCGGCGACCAGGTGGAACCGCTGGATCAGCGCGTCCACAGCGCAAAGATATCGAGCACCTGCACCTGATGCTTTGGTAGCGTGTTCACGAAGTCGAACACCGTGTCCTTGCCCGGCCCGCGCGAGTCGTAGTCGTGAAACAGCACCCGCCCGCAGCGCTTCGTCAGATCGTAGTCGAGCTTGACGCCTTCGCCATGATCGCCATCGATAAAGGCGAAGTCGAAATCTATAGAATCAAGCAGCGACTTTTTCTCCGCATCGTCCTTGACCAGATGCAGCTCGACGTTATGCACGCCCAGCGAATCCCAAAAGGCGTACCTATTCCACACCTCGCCGTTGAGCTCCAGTTTTCCGTGATCGAGATCAATCGTGATCACGCGCTCGACATGCTGCGCGATCTCAGCCGTCGCGCATCCCTTGTAGGTGCCGATCTCCAGCGCGACCTTGATGCCCTTGCCCTTTAGCACGCGTTCGAAGACGCCCGCGCCGCCGCGTATGTTCATCGCGCTCTTGCGCAGCGTCTTCGCGCCGTATTGCGAGACGATATCGTCGCGGATGCTCATGCCTTGAACCCGACGACAGCGAACGACCACGCAAGATCGCGCTCGGAATGCAGCACCGGTGCGAAGCCTAGATCCTCGACGAGCCGCACCATCTGCGCAGGCTCCCACGAGTGCAGATGCTTGCGGCAGCTCTGCGGCAACCAGTAGCACATGCTCGGGTGCGGTAGGTACAGGAACAACGTGCCGCCCGGCTTTAGCTTCAGCTTCCAATGCTCAAGCGCCTTCACCGGATCGGCGAGGTGTTCCAGGCAATGCGAGCTGAAGATGTAATCCCACGATGAGCCGGGCAGGTTATACGCATCGCCGCCCTTGGTTGCCTCGACCGACTGCGCACCTGGCAGGCACGATCTGCCCGCGCCCACATCAAGCCCTTCGCCATGACAAAATTGGAAAGCGAACGGCTCAATAAACCGCATCGCATTGCCGCGCTTCAAGTAGTCGGGATAGATGCCGCCCTTGTATTCGTACAGTTCGATCACGCTGCCACCTTCGACCGTTCCTCGCGCACCATCGCCGCCAACGTCGAATCGAACGTCAGCGGAAACCGCCGGGAATTATTTAACAGCCACAAGAATTCACGATCCGGCCGATGCCCGATCGGATCGCGCGGATCACCTGGCCGCCACCGCTCGTCGACGTTGTGCATACCGCTACGCATGAAGTCGAAGCCCGTCAGGTACACCGAGCGCGGCCCGAACTCGATGATATCCAAGATCGCCGCGAAGCCCGTCGTCGGTATGTGCCGCCCGAGCAGCTCGAACGAAGCGAGAAACCATTCGGTACTCGGGATGTACGTGTCGCAGAACCACCAGTCCGCACGGTCCCGATAGATGTAGCGGAAATCAATGCCGCGCGTCTTTCCGTTGCGCTCGTGCCATTCCGATTCGATCGGTCGGTCATCTGGACACTTGCACATGCACAATCGAACACCGCAGGCGAGCAGCTCGGCCACCGTCTTGCGGATCGATCCGCCGAAGAATGAATAATGCACATCCGTGCGGAACCCTTGCTGGTGTCCGAGCTTGAAATTATTCGCCCGCACCACGATGTCGTGCGAGTCGACGAAACCGGGCTCATTCTCAAGCACCGATGGCGCGCTGCCGACGATCGCAACCGACTTTCCGCGGAAGATCTCCTGCACCTCACTGAACGACACGAAACGCACGCGCTTCCTCCTGGATCTGTTGACTGCTCCAATTGTCCATCACGAATGCCGAGCTTGGCTTACTGAGCACCTTGCTCGGCGTGATCTGCCGGATGTACGGCACCTGCCCATGCGCCATGCCAGATGCGGCCCAAACGAAGATCGCCGGCTTGTCGAATACCTCGGCAAGCGGTACGGCGAGACTGCACTGCCCGATCACCCCATCGCACGCTTGCCCCAGGTCGATCAGATCCGATACCGACGTTGACCCGTTTAGATCCAGGCTCACCGGCAGCGGATACGCATCGACGCCCTTGCCAACGCGCACCGTGTAGCAGTCCCGGAACTCCGCCAGCACATTCTCGAACGCGCTCGCCTGCGGGAGCAGCGCCTTGCCGAACCCGTCGGTGCGGCCCATCGGCGTGCGCCCGCCATGAACCAGCACCAGCGGCCGGCCGGCTGCCTTGCCGCGCAGCTCTTGCACTAGTGAAGGGTTGCGGCAGTTCCACGTGATCGACAGCGGGATCTGCGGAATGCGAGCGGACGCGCAAACGTCTTGCCACTGCGTCGTCGCCGGATTCTTCTTACCCATCGTGTAATGCGCGACAAGGTTAATCTTCATCCGCGTGAACGGCTCGACCTTGGCGCCTGAATCGATGAACACCTCCGGCCAATCAGAGAACGCGATGACCTGCTGTTCTGATTTGACGAAGTGCTCGACCGCGGCTCGAAGGTAGAGCGAATCACCCAACCCGCTGCCGCCGCGGATTCTTAGCACGGCAGCTCCTCGATAAACTCGCCCCGCTCGAAGCACGTCAGCGCGGTAGACCTGGAGCAGTTCACCGCCCGTATGCCGTGCCCCTTCGCGTACTTCGACACCAGCTCGAACTGATACGGCCAGCGCTTGATACTGCGCGCGTTGCCCATCTTCTCGGGATAATCCTCGTGCCAATGCTTCTCGCCGTTCGGCCCGAACTTGCAGTCGTAACCGATCAGGATGATCTTCAACGGCGCCGCAACGACCGCAAGCGATATCGCATAGCTCCCCGAGTTACCCCAACCCGTGGGATACAGCGCGCCCTTCGTAGCGATGACCCCATACGTTGCCGGCGTCCTGACGTATCCCCACCGCTCGCCGTTGAACTCCCGCTCGACATCGGCGATGTACGTATCCCACCAGTAAGCGTCCATCGCGAACAGGATATCCGCCCACGGCGCGCGCCTGAATGTCGTATTGACTACGATCGTCGGATGCCCGGACTCGCGGACTAACTCGCAATCCTCGGCGGTCAAGCTCGGCCCGCTCGCAATGCAGACCACTGTGCGACCCCGCCATCGACCGCGCAGCTTGTCCAGGTTCACGCTAGACCTAAGCGCACTCGGTAAAAGCGCAGCAACGACTCGACGCCGAGCGGAAGCGTAATCATGGCCTGCTGCGTGCTCGCTTCGCGGTTCGCGTACAGGTGTCCAAGAACGAGCAGCATCGCCGCCTTGATCGGCGACGGCAGCGCGGCGTAGGCTTCTGACTCGTCACCGTAGCCTGCGCGGTAGCGGATGCGCACCGTGTTCCCAGTCGATAACGTCGGCCAAGACGTGACCGGCGCAAGCACCGCGAACTGGTCGGTATAGTCATCGATCGTGTACAAATCATCGTCGATCGCATTGTCGCTCACATCGTCGGTAATCGTAACGCCGGCGAGCAGCGATATGAACGGCGGATGCGGTAGCTCGATCGTATCGGTAAACGCCGCAAGCCGCACCTCGTAGTCCTTCATCGCCAACGAGAGGCCGGTAAAATTCTCGCAGTACATCCGCGCGGACTTGATCAGCGACTCGATCAACGTGTCATCCGGCCGACCGTCGCTATCCACGGCGTCGACGCGCAGATGATCATACGCTTCGGCCAACGAGATCGGCTCATTGACCGCATCGGCGATAACCTTGGCGACGATCACGGTTGCACTTCCTCTGCCGGCGCGCCATCACGGCCGCGCTTTACCATCAAACGCCACGCAGGCGAGGCTTCCGGCTTTTCCTTCTCCGTCGTGTCGCGCGTGGCAATAAACACCGATCCGCCGAATGTCACCATATCGCCCTTCTCGTGGATCTTGCCGGACTGGTACACCCCGCAGTAGATCGGCACGTCTAGCTTGAATTCTCGAGTGATGACCTTGCCGCCGATCCGCATGCCGATCGCCAGGCGCCGACCCTCGACCACAACGTCGAAATCCTCGACGCTGCCGCCGGGCTCGCCGTCCAGACCTGGCTCGCCGTCCTTGCCGTTGATGCCATCCTTGCCGTTGATACCGTCAACCCCATCAACCGGCTTCGGCATCCGGTCCACAGCGCGCTCCAGCGTAGCCTGCGCGCGCCGCTCGAAGTCCAGCGCCCAGGTCGCCAAAGCCGACTCCATCATCGGTCTGATATCGTCGAGCGTTACGGCTGGCAGTGGTTCGGCTGGTTCCGGTTGTATGATCTTACTCAAGGCGACATCGATCTCTCCGCGCACTATTTCTAGCGTCGGCGTCTCTGCGATCGCGCCCTGCATGGCGTCTAACTTTACAGCGAACTCACCGAGCGAGCGCGCCACGTACGAGCGCAGCGCCGAAACGATACGGCGGCCAAACTCTCGTCCAGATAATTCTTGCGACATCGCGACCGCTCCGTTCGTTGTCATTCGTTAGACCATTCCTAACAGTTCCAATACCTCGTCATCCGGCGGGTACTCCACGGACGCGCGGCCGGATACGAGAACCGATCCGCCACCAGTGATCACTAGCGTTGCGTGCGCAACCTCCGGTTCGATCTCGCGCTGCGGTTGACGCCGAATACGTGCGCCTGCCGGCTTCGTCGGCACGATCGGCTCTGGGACGATGACGCTCTCACTGACGCCAACCGCATCGCCCACGCCGGCCGCTGTGCCGACCGCCTGGACCACGCCGGTCGATATACCGACAGCAGGCGCCGATCCGATCCCGTCAGCAGCGCCTACGGTCCTTGCCGTTGATGCACCAACACCTGCGGCAGCGCCCGTGCCCGCTGCCGTGCCGATCGCCAAGAACCGAGCGATACCGACACCCGCAGCGTCGCCGAGCGCAGCGGCAACGCCTACGCCGGCCCCAGTCGATACGCCGACCGCGGCCGCATCACCCGCGCCTGCCGCACTACCGACGCCCGCCCCCGTCGCGCGGCCCACCGCGGGCGCATCGCCGACACCATCGGCAACGCCGACCGCGGCGCCGGAATTCGCAACAGCCTGCGCGTCGCCCACACCCGCGGCCGCACCGACACCCTCAACGGTCGCCGCGCCTATACCAGTCGCCGCGCCTGTACCTGCCGCGCTACCGACGCCCAGGAAGCGCGCTAGACCGACCGCAGCCGCGTCGCCCGTGCCCGCCGCTACGCCTACGCCCGCCGCATCTGCGCGGCCTATGGCTGGTGCTGTAGCCACGCCTGCAGCGACGCCAACACCCCTAGCATCCGCGCGCCCGACCGCTGCCGCGTCACCGACGCCCGCTGCGACGCCCGTGGCGATACCCGAGTTCGCTACCGCTGGTGCATCGCCGACGCCTGCCGCTGCACCGACGCTGCGTGCCGTCGAGATACCGACCGCAGGCGCATCGCCTAAACCAGCAGCAACGCCTACGCCTGCCGAGTCCGCCCTGCCTATCGCAAGCGCATCACCTGTGCCTGCTGCCGCACCGACTGCGGGCTTGACCGCCGTGCCAATGGCAGGCGCATCGCCCACGCTCGCAGCGACACCGACGCCTCGTGCATCTGCGCGCCCAACCGCTGCCGCCGCGCCGACGCCATCTGCCGCGCCAACGCTCGACGATAGCGATACCGCAGGCGCGTCACCGACACCCGCAGCCGTGCCGACACCCTCGGCGG
>Ga0307378_10009829_pt1 | contig 12520 bp, 7 predicted proteins | sample UN1MG_FD_202238 | JGI IMG/M metagenome (GOLD analysis project Ga0307378, IMG submission 202238) | Soil microbial communities from Risofladan, Vaasa, Finland - UN-1 | ecosystem: Environmental > Terrestrial > Soil > Coastal area > Acid sulfate soil | place: Finland: Risofladan, Vaasa | collected...
AGGGTAGGCTTAACCGATCCGGATGATTCTGGCTTTTCACGATTTCGACCAACATGTTGTCGATAGGTCATTAGTAAGCGCCTACTGGAAGAAAGTATTCAGCGAGATCGGAGACATTGCGGAGGAAAGAAAGAAGAAGAAGAAATGAAGCAACACGAAGCAGGCGATCCTCCAACCCGGAAAACGATTGACCGGCAGTTGAGAAATCTGTTATTTTCTCGGGAAGCCACGGAAAATCAGCTAGGCGTTGAAAAGGGCGAAATTATTTTTCTGCTTGCACAGAAAGGGGTTCGGGACATGAAAGCGTTTTTTGTAGGGGCAGTACTTTTATCACCTTTTGTCGCTATCGGATGCGGCGGAGGTGGAGGGGATTGCACTTCGCATGCTAGTACCTTTTGCCAAGAAAATGTAACCTACTGGTCGGATGATTGTGGCAACCTTGAAGAAGTGAAGGAAAACTGCGATTGCGGCTGCAATTCCGATCACACCGACTGCATGGTTAAGGACTGTACAGGAAGAATATGCGGTCCCGATCCAATCTGTGGCGAAAGTTGTGGAACTTGTCCCGGGACCGATACCTGCAATGAGCAAGGTCAGTGCGTATCCAGCTGCACACCTAGTTGTGCGGGACGTGAATGCGGCTGGGATCCTATTTGCGGCACCATGAACTGCGGAAGCTGCGCTGCAGGTGAATCATGCAATGCACAAGGACAGTGCGAGTGCAAGCCTAGCTGTGCAGGTAGAGAGTGCGGCTGGGATCCCATTTGCGGTACCATGGACTGCGGGACATGCTCCGGAGGCAGTACCTGCAATGCTCAAGGTCAATGTGTGGCGGACTGTGTTCCGAACTGCTCTGGCCATGTATGCGGGATGGATCCCGTTTGCGGCACTATGAACTGCGGGACGTGCACTGGTGGCGATACTTGCAATGCTCAAGGTCAATGTGTTTCCAGTTGCACGCCAAACTGCACAGGAAGAATATGCGGCCCCGATCCGGTTTGTGGACAAAGTTGCGGGACATGCACAGGTGCTCTTGAGTGCGTAAATGGCGAATGCATATGCATTGATGATTATGATTGTGACGAAAATTCAATTTGCTTGGTTGAGAGCTGCAGCCTTGCATATGGCCGGAATTACACTCTGACCGTTGTAAGCGTCGAGGTTTCACAGTACGACCAAAACGGAGAAGCGTGGGATTCGTTGGGAGGTATGCCGGATCCTTTTGTTTGCTGGTATAAAAATAAGGATTCCGTGTCGCAATCAACTGTCGCCGAGTTCTGCACGACGGCGGAGGACGATATTTTCAACCCAACTTTCAACGAAAGTTTTCAGGCAATAATAAGTGCAAGTGACAAATGGGGATTCGTTGTTTGGGACCAAGATTTGACAGATGATGACTGGATAGAAGGATGGTATTTAGACCCAATACCCGTATCTGTCATAAAGGAGATTACTCACACCATAAATGGTGAGTATGCATTGGAAGTAGTAATAGCTATTGAGCCGGCTCTTTGATCAAGTCCGCAAGATCCTAGTTCCTCGCGATCCGGGCACAAGATCGCCAGCGACCGATAAACGAATCGTTTGCAGGCCGCTGGAGGCCTCCGGCGGGGGTTGCGAAGGTTAAACCCTTCACCAAGGTTCAAGCACTTACGCGTTTCGGCCTCCGGCTGCCAGCGGCCGCGAGGACCTGGCCGGTGACCCAACCACGTCAATTCAGAAATTAATCGCCATGTTTTTTCTCGTCCGATTGCCGCCGGTTCCCCGTTACAGCCGACCTCTGTCTACCCGAGTCCTTAGCTCTTTTCCCGGGGTGAAGTGAAGAGTGTTCTTTCGAGGCACGGAGACCTTCTCGGTCTCGGACCTCGGAACGGGGTGGGTGGTTGATCGCGATATCTGATTGTAATTACAGGAGAGTAATCGAGAAACCATCTTCCGAGGGACAGATCCTGGCCTCCTGAAACATTAAAGATAAAATATTCATTGGAAATCTTATTCTAAGTGATGTAGAACCGGTTTCTGAAGGTTGCCTCAGCCTGAATCCGGGTACTTGGCACCCTGGAAAAGTGAGCAAACATTGGCAAAGAAGAAACTTCTATCCAATAAGCGTTCGCCGGATCGATGGGACGATGTTATGGCCGAGTTCGAGAATTTTTTATTTCGTACCGGTCGATCAGATTCCACCGTTGCCACCTATGGCTCCGCGATGCGCACCTTCGGCCGCTACTACCGCGAGCAACTGAAAAAAACCGGGCCGTTCGTATCGCGCCTGCAGGAAACCGACCTGCAAGCCTTCGTCGAGTATATTCGCACGGATCGGCTCTTGAAGCCAACATCGATCAATCGCTACGTTGCGGCCCTGCGTTCGTTTTGCGGATTCATTCTGGCCAAGCGCTGGCACCGACGCGACTTGGCACGCGACCTGCGCACATACCGCATTGATTTGCCCGGCGAGCCGAAACGATTGTCCAAGGCCGAGGTACGCCGCCTGGTAACATCGGTCGACCTGAACGGCCGCAACGGCCCCCGCGACCTCGCCATCCTGCAGTTCTTTCTGCAGTGCGGCTTGCGAGTCGGTGAGCTGGTAAGGCTTTGTCGGGACGACGTCAAGCTTCATAAGACGTCTGGCCGGGTACGTGTGCGCAACGAGAAGGCCCACGCCGAACGCGTCATCCCGCTCAATGCCACGGTACGCACTGCCCTGCAGAACTACCTGGACACCCGCGGGCCGGTTGCCGGATCCGACTCGCTGTTCATCTCGGAGCGGCGCCTGCGGATCTCGGTATCGAGCGTTCAGAACCTGGTCAAGAAATACCTGACCCTCGCGGGCCGGGATGACCTGTCGGTGCACGACCTAAGGCACCACTTCGCGTTGGTCTTCTATAACCGATCCGGCAAGCTAACCGCCACGCAGCAGGTCCTCGGGCACCGAAACATCAACACCACGGCGCGGTACGCCAGAGCTACCGAGGGGGAAATAGATGCAGCGATCGAAGATCTGGACATTTAAGACATGCACCCTGACGAATGCAAGCACGGCCGGCCGCGTAGCTTATCCGACGTTCCCGCACGTGCTCGACGAAGAGAGCCTGGCGGCCATCGCTACATTGGAAGACCAAGAAAAGAAGTTCGCCGAACAAGACAAGCCACCCCGCCGGCGTTATTTATTGGGGCTGTATCTCAAGGGCGTCCAACACCTCGGACACGGGCATTACCAGCCGGGCGACCTGCCACGTCAGCTCAGACAACGCGTGGCACAGCAGCTGCGGGTTGGCGACAATCTCGCGAATCTGAAAAAGATCGACAAGAGCGAAAAGAGTCGTGTCGTCGCCGAAGTCCGTGGATATGTCGGCCTGCGTCCTGCCTCTCGCGACGACAAGAACGCCATGCGGGAGTGGTTGACCGACAAAATAGCGTCCAAGGAGACCGATCTTGCGCTTCTAGTCAGAGCCGCGATCGAGCGTTGGCGCAACCAGGGTGTCGAGCTTCCCTCCTCCCCCGAAGTGGCCAACCTGGCGAAAAAGGCATTGTCGGGGGCCGATGCCGCCGTGCTTGATCGGATCCACAGGGATCTGTACGCCGGCGACGCCGGCCGCCTCGACACCCTGCTCACGACCGCAAAAAGGCAGACTCCGTTCGATCGCTTCAAGACGCCGGCGCCGATGGCCACCCCCAACAGCCTGGCGGTTGAGCTGAAGAGACTGGAGGACCTCCAGGGATATCTTCCCCACGGCGCTCCCCTGGCGGGGATAAGCCGGCGCAAGGTCGACCGTCTGGCCCAGCTCGCCGGCCGCTACAACGCTTCCGAGCTGAGGCAGCTCAGGCCGGCCCGGCGGAACGCGCTTTTGCTGTGCTTCGTTGTGACCCGGCACGCGGAGATGCTCGATACCGTGGTCGACATCACCATCCGCGTTTGGGAACAGACCAAGGCCTCGGCGAAAGAGTATTCCAACGAGCAGCAGCAGGCCCTGGCCAAATCCTACGAGCGCTACCAGGGCATCCTGCGGGAGTTGCTCGCGATCATCGCCGCCAGCAAGTCGGAGCATGAGCTCTGGCGGAGCATTCACACCTTCCGAAGTGGAAACGAGTTCGAGACTCTGTACGAGGAGCTCAAGGACTGTCCTAGCTGGAGCCAGACCTACGTCGAGAAGCTCGAGGATCACTACACGGCTCTTAGGCGATTCCTTCCGGATCTTTACCGCTTGCTGCCGGTGTGCTCGACCAGCACCGACGATACGCTTCCCCGGGCTCTGCGCTTTGCGGAAAAGCACACCCAGCCGGGAGTCAAGATCCTGCCGCTGGATGGATGCCCGACCGAGTTCCTGAAAGCGCCGTGGGAGGGCCGGGCCGTCAAACGCCAACGTAATACGCAACGGATCGCCTGGGTGCGGAAGGTGCCCTACGAGCTTGGGCTTCTGGACGAGACCGCCACCGGCCTGGCAAACGGAACACTGGCGGTAAGACAGGCGCGTCGGTACGCACCCATGACCGATCACCTGTTGCCGCGCGAGGAGTTCCTGGACGACTATAAAGTGCATGCAGCACGCCTGGGTCATCCCGCAGAGGCGGCGGCACACTACGATCCGTTGCGCGGCGAGCTCGCGGACGGGCTGGCCCGGTTCGACAAGCAGTACCAGGCCAACCAGAGGACTTTCTGGATCCATGCCGACGGGCGTCTTGGCTTCTCTCGGCTGCCCGGCCAGTCGAAGCCGAGGCGGATGAAAAGGATCACCCGGACGCTCTCCGAAGCGATGTCGGAGGTCTCCATCCTGGACATGTTGCTGGACTGCCAACGCTGGACCGGGTTTTTGGACTGCTTCCGTCCGGCCGCGGGCCGCCAGAACATGCCCGAGTCCGAGCGACTGCCGCAGGTGTTGGCAGCGCTGTACGCATACGGTTGCAACTGTGGGCCCACCCAGGCCGCGAGGGCGATTGGACTGTCGAAAAACCAGGTCATCTACATGCGCCGACGATACATGGCAATCGAGGCACTCATGAATGCGGCCCAGGCCCTGGCGGATGCCTACCAGCGAACGCTGGCGGCCCGGCGCCTGGGAGATCCCGGCATCTTGATGACCGACTCCATGCAGGTGAGAACCCTGAAAGACAGCCTGATCGCACGCCAGCACCACCGATACAGGGATGGCAAGAGCACGTTGCTGTACCAGCACGTGACGGCCAACTGCGTCTGCGTGTTTACACAGGCATTGTTGTGCAATGTCTCCGAAGCCATCCACATGCTGGTGGGCGCGTTGCATTGCCGCACGGGCGAGGATCCGCTCATCAACATCTGCGATAGCGCGGGTAAATCGGACCTGGTGTTCGGCCTTGCCAGCCTGCTCAACATCGAGCTGTACCCCCGTGTACGAAGCAGCAATCTGAAGATCTGGGAGCCTGGAGAAAACGCTGAATACACCAACATCGCTAACGCGATCACCGGCAAAATCAACTGGGGCCGAATCGACAAAAGCTGGCAGGACATGCTGTGGATCCTGGCATCCATCGAAGCTGGGACCGCCAAACCGGCACTTATCCTCGAGCGACTCGTCGCACAGCCCAAGCATCCAGCTTCTATCGGCTTCGAAGAGTTGGGCAGGTTGATGCGCTCGCTCTATCTGCTGCGATACGGCATGGACCTGGACGTGCGACGCTTCGTGGTGCCGTACACATCTCGTCGTGAACACTGGAACAAGTTCACCCGGGAGGTGCTGGCCTTCGGCGATCTCCTGCGCGAGAAGACGCTAGAGGACCAGGAGGAAGTATTCTGGTGCCTGACAGTTGTTCAGAACGCCATCGTGCTGTGGAATGCCTTGGCCATCGAGCAGGCAATCGAAAAAGTAGACGTTGACGAGGAAGATCTCGCTCGCATCCTGCCGACCATGACCGAGCACATCAACTTCGTTGGTCGATTCGATCTGGACCTTCGGCGAAAGCCTCCCTTTAAACTAAGGTTGGCAGGATGAGAACGGATGAAAACATTGATTAGAATAACACTTCTTTATCAAATATTTTCTTTAATGTTTTTGGGTGCCTGAAACGAAGAGAAAAGCCGGCGGAAATCTTCTAAATACAGTAACTACACACGGTTGACTCGATCAACCACCCACCCCGTTCCGAGGTCTGAGACCTACCGGTACCAGCGGGGGGCCACCCTGATCACCACCAACAAGGCCATCAAGGACTGGCCCGAGGTGCTGGCCGGGGATGAGGTGATGGCCACGGCGCTGCTGGACCGGTTGCTGCACAAGTGCCATTTGATCAACATCCGGGGCCGGTCGTATCGCCTTCGGGACCTGGACAAGGCGCTCAAGTAGCTGAAAATGAAGAGGATAACGCAAAATGTGTCCAAATCGCGCGCGCAGCCCCCCATGGGGGGCCGCCTCTTGGATAACCTAAGCCCCCAGAATGGAAGGGATTATGCAGGGGTGATACACCCCATTAACCCAGGAGACGGGATCGTAAAAGATGACGTCCACCAACTTCGTAAAAGATCGTGTCCCTTGACATTACCAACCGCAATGTCCTTCAATACATATAGGATGAGGCGCAGGAGCCATGCAGCAGTTTTCAATAATGTATTCTGAACACTGTGGTGTATGACACATCAGTTGCTCTTCCAGTGCGTACCATATTCCAACATTCGCATTCATAGAGATAGGGCTGCTACAGCACACGTTTTCTACCAAATTCACATAGTCTTTTATTGTTTTACAGTCGTACTCGTCGGTGCACAGAGAATTCGCTGCATGGAATTCCAACATGTCATTGGCTATTTCTTCGCAGGTTCGATTCGCATCCACGCATTCTACGGGTTCTTGCGCGCATTCGCAGTATGGCGGCTGGTCTCTGGAACAAACAACCCCGTAAGGGCAGTCGGGCTCCCTCACGCATTTCCTGTTCCCGTCCCAGTTCACACAGGCGCAATCCGGAGGATATGCACAGTTCTCAATGAACGAAATATAATCGCATCCCCCTTCAACGGGACACGTGCAGAAATCGGGATACCCAGAAAGCATCGGGGAACATTCGAACGTGCCTGTGGCGGGACAGTAGTGGGTTGTGCAAAGAGCAACACCAAGATGATTGAAGCATTGATTTATCTCGCATTTACCGTCTATACATATCTCTTCAGATGCACAGTCATCGTCATTGCAACATTTAACACAAGTGCCTTCACCGCAGTTCCTAAAACCCTCTGGGCAATCACCATAGTCTTGGCATGCGTATATATTAATTGTAAACAACAGGATACAATGTCTTGCATGTAATATCATTTTTTACCTCTTTGTCTAACATATTTGCATATTTCTATTGTATGAACAGAAATGTACGGCTTAGATCGATATCGCTTCCACCATAGGCTGATACAAGAATATCAGGGATAGAATTTCCGTTAACATCTAGACCACCATCGACAGAACTTCCATAATGGTAGTCACTAAGCACATCGTTCGAAGTTACAGGTACAGGCGGAAAAGGAGGCACTAACAACTCGTATTTAAAAGAATTTGATCCATTGAAAGGCTCATCCGACCCGAAGTATATGAAAGCCGTTCCAAAATCAGGAAGTGAGTATAAATAGCCCCGCGGATCACCTATAAGTATGTCTTCCTTTCCATCTAAATTAACATCTCCCACATTCTTTATAGACAATCCGAATAATGTTTGAGACCTGTAATCAAATTCGTACTCTGGCAATGGCGCGAATGCAAGAGGAGGCTCAATGAATTCTGGAACAACAGGAAAGAGTCCAGATCCTTGACCCAATAGTACTATTACAGTACCTCTACTAGTAAAAATGGATTCATGGTTTAAGTATGTTTGAAGTGATACAATTAACTCATCAATACCGTCGCCTGTAACATCAGCCGATTCTAGTTTTCCGAGTCCGGCAGATAGGGAAGTATCCGGATAGTTAACACCTCCCGGAAGTGGACCAATATCATTCATGACTAGAGTCTTGCTTATTTGTAAATATATTGGAGATTGGCCTTTTAACAAACCGCTCAGTGATGACCCATCGAAAAAGAAAACCGAAGCACTATATGGAATTATAGATCCACTTATTCCGATATCCCCTATTAAATCTCCATTGTAATCAACAAATGCAGAGCTGTAGCCAAAACTGTCTATCATTTCTTTGTTTCCATCCAATACAGCTTCAGGAGAGTTAATTACTCCTGGCGTATCAAAAGGACCCAAATAAATATAGGCTTTCTTGTGTTTATAGGCTGTTACTAAAATATCTATGTTTCCATCATTATTAATATCTCCTAAGTTTAGTACGTCCATGCCAAATGCGCCATATTCAGTTGGCATACCAGGCTCAACCAATAATAAATCCGGTAATACTAGGTATCCAGGTTCATCAACTGTCCCAAAATAAGGATTACCAAAAAATATGTTAACAACCCCACGTCCCTTTAATCCAGTTGCATCTGTTGCTGCTGGTGTTCCAATGGCGAAATCTTCGATTCCGTCTCCGTTTACATCTCCAAGTCTTTCGAGATTCCTTAATGGAATTAATGGGTCGTGAAACTCTGGAAACTCAGCTGAAAAATTATTTATATCAACTTCTGCAAGAACAACCGGAATACCCGTAACGTCACCTACGATCACCATAGCTCCCGAATCCATGTTGAACAGATTTTGAACATAATCATACATAACAACAATGTCCTGCGAACCATCTCCAGTGATGTCACCGGAAAAAGCAGCTTCCAGTCCCCCAAGACCTTCAGATTTAGGCAATGTGATTCCCTCGACCGCCCAACGTTCTATCCAAGCAGCCATTACCGCAGCGTGTGCATCTATTTCACCACCTGTCGAAATAGGTCGTTCTCTATTCATATACTCGTTATTTCTTAATGTATTTACTATTTCCTGAAGACCATCAATTCCAAACATCTCAATAAGTGGCTTGCCTAGGTAATTTGATTTAGGGTCAAATAGCCTTTCAATGAATCCAACATCCTCAAGATACTCCCACAATGTCAACTCTTTGATCGGCTGAACTGTTGATAAAATCTTCTCCTTAACTTCAAGAGCTGTTAGATCTGGATTCACTGCCATTATAAGAGCTGCTAGACCTGAAACATGGGGTGCCGCTGAAGAAGTTCCTGAAAAAAAGCCATAATTGTAGTTGTCAGGAAACCTCCAGACATCAAACCTGCATGGATATGTTGGATATGGAACAGCCACAAATGTGCTCCACCCAGGAGCTGCAACATCTACAGAGTTTCTTCCGAAATTTGACGTAGTTGTTAGCCTATGTTTATGATCTGTTGCAGCTACGCTGATAATGGAATCGAAGGGGAAACTGGCTGGCAGTTCTGGGTAGAATCCCGGATATGATAGAATATCATTGTCTTTACCAAGATAGGGTTTTTCATACCACATTGGCCAAATAGCATCTAAGAAAGATAACACATTAGGATCATATGTATTGAAAATTCCATAATACTTAATTCCATTACCTGCGGATACAACAGAAAGAAGACCCGCAGCATCAGCGTTTTCGAAATGTTCGAACTCAGATGAAAAGTCGAGACCGAGATAAGGATCATTCAGATCAATTACAGGCAAATCTCTAAGCGCTCTAACCCAATCGTAACCATAACTATGATTAATTATTTTTGCTCCATTGTCTATGGCATAGCAAATTGCCTCAAGCGATGCATCTCTTGACTGACCTCCTTCAATGTGTCCAACGTTGAGTAACATAATACTCACTTCTATATTGGTACCCGCAACTCCTTCATTGTTGTTTCCTACAGCGCCTATTATACCAGCGACTGCTGTTCCATGACCAGACGAAGATACTCCACCCATAGGATTATGATCATATAGATCATCGGGTTCGAAGGGTAATATGGTGTCATCAAACGCGTAACCAACAACATCATCGATATAACCGTTCATGTCATTATCTATTCCATCCAGATCGCCTCCATCTGCGGATGACCACGTATCATAGCTACCATTATTATTGATGTCCTCACTGGTGTCTAATTTGCCATTACCATTTTTGTCTTCCAAGGGGTCAAGTATCCCATCATGGTTGACATCTTCCCATGAGTCCAATATTCCGTTTCTAGCACCAGTACCACAATCACTAAATCTATCTTCACCCAGGTCTAGAGATCCATTGCCGTTTAAATCCTCTCCCCTATTAATCCAAAGATTTCCCTCAAGGTCAGGATGTTTGTAATCAAAACCCGCCTCAATAACACCAACTACTACATCCTTACTGCCACGCTCAAAGTCCCATGCATCATCAAAGTTTGTATTCGTGAGATGCCTCTGACCATACTCCGGCAGACCTGGCCAACTACTGAAAATCGGGTCATTGGGCGTAAACGCGCCAAAGTAAAGCCAATCCCTTACAGCCCACTTTACAACGTTAGACGATTTGTAGTAGTTTATAGCATCGTTTAGTTCAACACCAGAAGGAACAAGAACAGTATATGTATTAGGCAATCTCGATTCAACAAGTATTTCAGCGCCCAATCCATCATTGATTTGATTTATTGTGTCATCAGTAGTATCCCTCTTAAATGACACGATGAGTTTTTGTGGGTCATAGTATTTCATATAACCAACATCTCTAGATTCTTTTGCATAGTTTCCAGCCCTGTCAGTGGCTACAACTTCAATCGAATTAAGAATATGAGAACGCAGATCTCCTTCACCAACATCCAATTGTACAATAAACCTAAAAAAACCGTTTGGCTCAAGATCAAGTAATGATTCCGTACCATTGACTATTATTTTACTTTCTGAAACTCCTATATTGTCGGATATCATCCCTGAAAAGATAACACTACTAGATTGTGTTATAATATTATCTGATGTATTTGATAAATTGATCACGGGAGGCTCAAGATCATCTGGAACTCCACGTAAGCTTAGTATGATATATGATCCAGGTTTAGAACGCAGTTGAACTTCAAGCACGTGATTAGTCCATCCCTCTAGATGAACCGTCTGTTTGACCAAGTCGACTTGCTGATTGAAACTATCAGGACCCACTACAACATTACCGTCAATTGAAATCACCGCGGATGAAACCCTACGTCCATGAGGTGGGTCATGATCGCCATTCTCGATTAATATACAGTAGTTGCCAACAAAGGGAGCATAAAAATCGCTTTTAATAGTGCTAGGTTTTCCTTTGCCCCTCTCATATTGATCGGGTCCGAAAATATCTCTCACTAGTAGATTATCCCCACATGGATCAACTGCTTCCGATGGGGCAAGTTCGGCGTCTCTTGAAAACTCCTCTAAAGAACATGAAATTATAAATAGAGAAGCCAAAAAAGGAGACATTAAAATCACTATTTTTCTTGCCATGTCAGTCACCCCTCCTGTCCTACATTTACTTACATTTACCTATCCGCCACAAGTACCTCAACGAGGCATGCCTGGTTCAACTTCATGGCCACCCCGAGGAGGCATGACCGAAACCTAAGTCGCGGAACCAATGCCAATTCCCAAACATATTGAGTATTGAGTATAACATGAAAACCGTTCGAAGAGGGATTTTTTAAAATCTTTGTTTTTTGGTTGTGTTGGCATCTTCGATTAGCGGGATTGTCGTCCAGCTTTCCGTGCGGAGTCGATGCTGGGGTTTTTCAAGGGGATCAAATCTGATGGTCTCGTAAAAAGTCCGAGGGCTGTTCATGGATCACCGCATTTCGATCTCTTTTGCCGGGTTTGGTTCGATATCAGACGATCCATGGTGTACGTTCCGACTTTTTACGAGGCCATCAAATCTGGTATAAGGTCCATGTTTTTCGAGTAGCCGGCCGAAGATGGAGAACGAGCCCATGAGCCGTGAGCTTTTCACACTTTGCGCGGGACATGTCACTCACGACCGGATAGGAATGGACATCGTGCCTGGCGGTTGTGCATTCTATGCGGCCAGGACCATCCAGAGCCTGGGTGCCCACTCGCGGCTGGTATCTACTGTCGGCGAAGATTTCGCCTGCGACGCGGCCATCACTGGAATCGAATGCCGCCTCGATCGCCGGGGGCAAACGACGGTCTTCGAGAACAGCTATCCCGACGGAGCCTGGCGAGTACAAACCGTTACAGCTCTGGCCCCGGAGGTCGCACCGGCACGGATGCCTCCCGCATGGCAACGGCCAGATGTGCTCTTCATCGGACCGGTCGATCGGCGATGGGCTTTTTTTATGGCGTTTGAAGGATGCGGTAAACGGGACACCTCGAGAATAGAACACGAGATCGCCGGGAAAAAACCGAGATATGTCTGGTTCATCCACTTGCAGTGACACCGCTGTTGGGGACGGAGTGCGAGCAGCGAGGGAGAGAAGCGCTTGACGAGCGTGGCATTGATGCAGAGCGACTCGCAAGAAAATGTAAATAATGAAGCAACGTCTATGAAAACGCCTGTCAAGGGAAAACACCTCTCCCGATCTGTCAGGAATGGATGAATGTTTCTGACAGTGCGTCCTTCGCGTTTCGAATACTCGTAGCCACTCGGGTGACTCTCGGTTCC
>Ga0307378_10009830_pt1 | contig 12520 bp, 10 predicted proteins | sample UN1MG_FD_202238 | JGI IMG/M metagenome (GOLD analysis project Ga0307378, IMG submission 202238) | Soil microbial communities from Risofladan, Vaasa, Finland - UN-1 | ecosystem: Environmental > Terrestrial > Soil > Coastal area > Acid sulfate soil | place: Finland: Risofladan, Vaasa | collected...
CGGGTCAATATTGTCAGTTTCCAGCTTGGTCACGTTCAGCGCAATGATACGAATCCCGTCGAGCTCGATCGGAAAATCCCGGACTGTCTTGTAGTCGAGTTCTTCCTGCATGTCCGAGAAGATAATGATCGTCTTTCGGCCGGCACCGGTTTCTCTGAGAAATTCAGCGGCCTGGATAACACCGCCACTGATATCCGTGTAGCGGCTGCCGCTACCCGATTTCGCCGACTTGGCAAATTCGTCGATTTTTCCGGCGAACGCACGCTTCTGCGACGTAACCTGCAGCGGGTCGGTATTGAGCGCCACTTTGGCGACGATATCCTTCTCGCTGAAACTCCGGCTCTTGACGCGCGCTACGGCGAGCGAGTCGCCCGGCTGCAAGGTGCCCAGCAGGTAGTTGACCACATTCTGCGCCTTGCCGACCTGTTCAGAGTAAGTCCCTGAAGTATCGACCAGCATGTAAACTGAGTGGTGGTAGCTCTGCTGATCGGCACAGGCGGACAAACCAGCCGCGAGCATCATAAAGAGACCCGATCTGACGAAGTGCCTTATCGAAAAGTGCTTCATGTCATCTCCCCGCCGCCTGCTTTTCAAACGCCGAAACCGGCGGCACCTTGCCCGCACCATCATTCTGTTCTCTAGAGCGCATCACCCAGCGCTCAATGGCGAGGGGCACAAAGATCAAGATGTCGTAGAACGCAACGAGCAACTTGCCGGCTTCACGAATCAGGGTGGCAATCAGCCGGGTGGCAAAGGCCACGCCGCGTAACAGCTGCACGAACAGCACGCCCAGCACAACGCGCCCGGAATTAATCAGATACTCAAGCGGGATCGCTACGAATGCGAGCGCGAAAGGAAGCGTGAAGCCGAGAATCATTTGACCGAAAGTCGGAATCTTGGTCACCCAACCAGCTTCCGCCGCAACGAACGCTTCGCCACTACCAAGCGATTGTTTCAGAGCCACGTCCGCAGCAACAATCGCGTCGCGCATAACGGCAAGCGCCACCTCAACGCCGGCAAGCACAACAAGAATGATCAGCGAAGCCCACATCAGGTAACCACGCATTTTCTCGGTGATGTTTCCGAGCGGAAACAAGCTGGTGAATCTCAGCGTTTCCATCAGAAAGAGGCCCATCAGCGCTTCAAACAGAATAATCACCAGTGCAGCGACTTCGGCCGCACGCAGATTCGCGGTGATGTAATCGCCGCCCCCCACCATGGCGGACATCGGAAGCGAAATGAGTTTGAAGTTAACGTAGGCCCCACCGGCTGCAATCAACATGACCAGCGCGGAAATGAAAAACTGGGTTGAAGCCGATGAGGTGAGAACGTTTTCGGTGTTGTTGCTTTTTCCAAAGATCCCCTGCAACTTGATGACATTGGCGTCGATCTTTGCTGCACTGTCATGCAAGCCGGTGATGTTGCGCTCAACCCGCAACAGCGTCTGGTTCGCGGTACGCCAGAACGGCAGTGAGCGCTTCAGTATGTGGTGGCGTTCCTGGTAGGCACCCCGGTACTGAGCGATTATTTTCTTGTAAATATCCTCTATCGAGTCGCGGATGTCCGCCAGTATTCTCTCGACGACACCGTCACCGTTGTTCTTGATCTTTGCGAACCCCTCTACAGCCTTCACCCACTCGGGCGGCGGGGGCGGCACCTCGCCGCTTCTCTTGTAGTCCTCTTCGATTACGGCGATCTCATCCATGAGTTTTCGCTGTAATACGGGATAACCTTCGAGATCGCGCTGAACCAATGTGGTGACACGTTCGAACTCGCGCTCGATCGAAAGACGCATCTCGCTGCTGCCCAGGGAAAACAGCACTTCACGGTTTCGCTCGCGCATCCTGAATGCGCACTCGGATAGCCAACGCGCAATGAGGCGCAGCGGGTTCGTCAACGTGCGCACGAATTTTCCGATCAGCGCATGTACCGGCTCACGAGCCACATAGAGGAACGGCACGGTAACCACAAACAGCACCAGAAACGACAGTGCCGGCCGATCCGGCCAGATGAGGATTGCTTCTGTTAACGACATAATTCCCCCTAGTTTCGGGATTTAGGCGACGCCCCCCCTTTTTTTCACTGCCGGCTCACTCTTCGAGCGCGGCATCGAACCAGGAATAGCACGCCTGATAAGCCATAACCTGCAACCCTTGCGCCAGGCACTCAAACCAGTCTTGTTTGTCGCGCCTGGGCGACAGCCGCATGCTAGCCAGCTGTTAACTTGAGGTATCTCATGCAGCATTGGCGGTAACCACATGATCCACTATTCTGGTGACGTCGCTGCAAGGCGACTTAATCTGCCGCGATTGGTCAGCGCGAGCCAGGATGCAGACGCGAACATACCTCTTTGGGGGATGATATGCCGTGTTTTTACAAGCTGCTACGTGTGATGCCCGCAGGCGCGCTTAGCTCAACGGACCTCTCCAAAGGCGGCCGGGCAAGTGCATCATGCTGTTTATATATGCGTATCGCATAGCGCTACGGGGTCGACCGCGCGTTCGAAACATTCCATTTGCTTCGCACTTTCGAGTTAATACGCCTCGTGAACGCGAGCCAACCGACAACGTGAAGCATGTCATCGCCCCAAACTTTTCGATCAGTTAAAAAACAGGAAACGCTGTCACCTTACTGATGCCCGACTGGCATCGGAGACGGACGCGATTCTCACCTCACCAGTTCGGATTCTTCGCAAGCTGCATTGATCGGGGAATTTCCCACCTTGCACCGTACAAACAGTGTTGCGCATTGCAACATGCCTTCGTCCGTTGTTTTCGGAAACTGTCTGGCAGCACTCGACTGCGAGTGCCAAAAACGCATGGTTTTCAGTCCTAATGTTGCTTATTGCGCTTATTGCCGCGGATGCGTGGCCGAAAGTATCAATAGCACGTTGACATACAGATCAACTCAGGGCTAGCGTGTTTATCGCTTGGAACACAAAGCAAACGCCGCAGCAAAAGAGTCGCACCGCAAGATAAACAAAAGCGTGTATCGCCGGTGTAATAAAGGCGCGCCGGTGTTCATGCAAACGATAAAAACCATCTGAGGAGGAGAGCGCCACATGGAGTTCAACATCCTGAATCATTTCAAGGGTCTGGAGGAAATGCCAACCGACCCGCTCAAGGCTGATGAAATCGGCACCTCGTTGTTCATGACCGGCAACATGGGTCCGCAGATTTCCAAGAAGATGGACGAGAAAGCCAAAGCGGCTGGCATGACGCGCCGTAACTTCATCAAGTCTTCAATTGGATTCTCGGCAGCGATGCTGGCCGCAAACGAAGTCACCGGGAAAAAGTTTTTTGAAGTGGGTGCTGCCGAAGCGGCAGATGTCGATGCCAAGAACGAAGCGATACACCTTGCGCGCGCCAGCAGCGATTTCATTGTCGATGTCCACACGCACGTGTGCACTCGTCCCGGACATTACCAGCTTGGGGTGAACACCTCCGAGCGCGGCATGTGGTTCGTGCAGTTGCTTGACGACCTCGGAAAAGCATTCGGCATGGCGAATGGCACGCGTGACATGAACGTCGAGAACTACGGCAAGTTGATACTGGAGGAAAGTGACACGACAGTCGGCATATTCAACCCGTTCGGATTCCGCGAGCACTACGGCGGCGAGGACATGATTCCGATGGAGTATCAGGTTGGTGTGCGCAATAACTGGCCAGACAACACAGTCATGCTGGCCGGTGGATTAACACCCAACCAGGGTATTGGGGAAACACTTGATCGTCTGCGCATGTACGTCGATGACTACAAGATTTCCGGCCTGAAACTCTACACGTTTGATGCCACGCCACAGAAGGGCTGGTGGTTCGATGATGAAAAGCTCGCGTATCCGATCTGGGAAGAGTGCCGCAAGCTCGGCGTCAAGAACATCGGCTGCCACAAGGGCATCCCGTTCGGGCAGTTCTATGCCCGGTACGCCCATTGCGAAGACTTCGATGCAACGGCGGATGACTTTCTCGACCTTAACTTTATCGCCTACCACTCCGCGTGGCCGTATCACAACGAGTTGGCGGCACTGAAAGGTTTCAAGCCACAGCGCAAGAACCTGTATTGTGAAATCGGCTCAACCTTCGCGGCAACGGTCACAAGCCGACCGCTGGAGTGCGCGCATGTGCTGGGAACGCTGTTGCGCGATCTGGGGCCGGATTACGTTCTGTGGGGCACTGATTCGCTTCTGTGGGGCAACCCGCAATGGCAGATTGAGGCCTTCCGCAAGTTCCAGATTCCTGACGAACTCATCGAAGGTCACGGCTATCCGAGGATCACGCCGGAAATTCGCCGCAAGGTGTTTGGCGAGAACGCTGCTCGTATCTGGAACATCGACAAGCAATCTGCGATGACTGCCAAAGCCGGCTTAAGGGCAACGGCACACGCGTAAGGTTTTCAAGAGCTTTCACGCGGCGGGGCTGATTCCGGGTACGGAATCGGCCCCTTCTCGTTCAGTCACGCAACATGAGGTTCGAGGCCCCGGTCGATAGAGAGCCGTCTAAAGGGAGAAACTGCAGTGCCTATATACGAGTACGCTTGTGATCCGTGCAAGGTCATCTACCGCACCAGCCATGGCATGAACGACCCGCGGCCGGACGCCTGCCAGAAGTGCAAGGGCGAATTGCGCAAAGTGATTTCAGCGCCCAGCCTCAACACCAAGCGCTTTACCAGTCCGACGCAGGAGAAATATTCCAAAATCTCCGTCAGCGATGAACTCGCCATGGAGAAAGATCTGCAGAAGGTGTACCAAACCATATGGGTACCGCCAGAGGTCAAGCATAGCCCATGGGACGACGATCATTGACAGCGTGGGCCAGCATGATGCGGGCCTTGCGCCCGGGTGTTGCGCTAACCGCGTGTGCCACCGTCATGCTGGCGGGTGCTGCGCAAACACTACATCCGGACTGGCTCACGGCCGGACCCTGGACCAGCATGGAACAGGGTCCGGCTGCGTACAGCATTCCGATTGCCACGCTCAACAAGAAACAAGGCAAGCGTTTCGCCGGTGGAAGGGAACAGTTCAATGAACCGTGGGTTGTAGCGCCCGATCCTTCCGGTGTTTGGGGCCTCGGACCAACGTTTAACGAGGACCGGTGTGTGCACTGCCATGAAGCAAACGGGCGCTCGCCTGCGGTGCCCCATGGCGGCGAGGCTGTGCGCGGCCCACTGGTGCGCTTGAGCGTCATCGGGAATGACGAATTTGGTGGTCCGTTACCGCATCCCGCTTATGGCGACCAGTTACAGAACCGCGGAATCGAGGGGCGGGTGCCTCCCGAAGGTAAGGTTATCGTCACCTACTCCACACGTGAGGTAGAACTCGCCGGCGGCGAGGTTATCAACCTGCGTATGCCGCAAATCGGATTCGACGATCTGCAGTTCGGCGGACTGGGAGACCAGACCATGATGTCGCTACGGGTAGCACCGCAACTCGTCGGTCTTGGTCTGCTCGAAGCGGTTCCTGATGAAACACTGCTGGCCATTGCCGAGCGTCAAATTGGACAAGGCGTCAGCGGCAGGCCGAATTATGTTCGGGACGTGGAAAACGAGCGCCGGGCAATGGGTCGACTTGGATGGAAAGCGAATCAGCCCAGCGTTCGACAGCAGGTTGCGGCCGCGTTTATCGGCGACATCGGCGCGACGACCTACCTCTTCCAGTTGGAGAATTGCCCGTCCGTGCAGGCGAAATGCCTGGATACACCTTCGGCTTCAATGTGCGGCGGACAAGGCGGGTGCCGGGGCAATACTTTTCGCCCCGAAGTCAACCCGAGCCGTCTGACAAATATCTCGCTCTATTTGCGAACGCTTGCAGTTCCAGCGCGAAGAAACGCTGACGAACCGGCAGTCAGGAAAGGCGAACTGCTTTTTGCACAGGCACAGTGCAGCACCTGCCATGTCCCGGAATTGCAAACGGCAGCGGCCGACCGTCTTCCGCACGACATTGCTGCCGCGGCAGATGTCACGATCCACCCGTATACCGATATGCTTCTGCATGACATGGGACCAGACCTCGCCGACGGAAGGCCCGATTTTGAGGCGACCGGCAGTGAGTGGCGCACGCCGCCGCTATGGGGAATCGGCCTGCTTTCCACAGTCAACGGGCACAGCGACCTTCTACACGATGGCAGGGCCCGCAACGTCACCGAAGCCATTCTCTGGCACGGGGGAGAAGCGCAGACGGCACGCGAGCTTTTTCGCGGCATGCCGGCGGAGGATCGCGCCGCGCTGGTCAGCTTCGTCGAGTCGATCTAGCTTCGACTGGCTGCAAAACCGGCAATCAGACTGCTGGTTTCAATAACTCGCCGCTGAATGCGCTCTCCGCATGCCAGAGCAGCGCAGCCCCGCGCGGGGTGTCAACAACGCGTGGTGTCAACCATCTGCGTCGCGTAACGCCCGCCGGATAATCTTGCCGGTCGGCGTTTGCGGCAAGGCATCCACATAGCTTACTTGGCGCGGGTATTCATGCGCTGACAGTCGCTTACGCACATGTTGCTGAAGCGCTTTGGTGAGGCTGTCACTTGGCTGATAACCGTCGCGCAACACGAGAAAAGCGGCGACAATTTCTGTCCGTTCGGGGTCGGACTTGCCAACGACGGCAGCATTTCGCACCGCAGGATGCGATAACAGGCAATCTTCGATCGGCCCGGGACCAATCCTGTATCCGGCACTGGTAATTACATCGTCATCGCGGCCCACGAAGGTCAGATAGCCCTGCTCGTCCATCAGACCCTTATCACCGGTGATTAGCCAGTCGCCGGTGAATTTCTCCCGCGTTCCCGATGCGTTGTTCCAGTATTCGAGAAACATCACCGGGTCCGGCGTCCGCACGGCAATACTTCCCTCCTCGCCCGGAAGCAGAACGTTACCCGAGTGATCGACAATAGCAACCTCGTGACCGGGTGCCGCTTTCCCGATCGCACCCGGCTTGACTTCCAGCAATCTCGAACAGGACGAGACCGTCATATTGCACTCGGTCTGGCCGTAGAACTCATTGATCGTCAGGCCGAGCTTTTCCCTGGACCATTGCAACAACTCGACGCCGAGCGACTCGCCGCCGCTTGCAAGGGAGCGCAGGTTCAGCTTCCAGCGGCTTGCCGGATTTTCGACCGTGCGCAGCATTCTCAATGCTGTCGGTGGCATGAACACGTTGCGCACGGCATGGCGCGCCATCAGGTCAAAAGCTTCTTCAGCATCAAATTTTCCAAAGCGCCGCGCCACCACCGGAATGCCTAGATGCCACCCGGCAAACAGTATGTCGATCAGACCACCGATCCATGCCCAGTCCGCCGGTGTCCACATCAGGTCGCCCTCGACGCCGAGAAAATCATGCGACATTTCCACACCGGGCATATGGCCAAGCAGACTGCGATGCGGCAACAAAGCTCCTTTGGGGGCGCCAGTAGTCCCAGAGGTGTAGATAATCAGCGCTGGGTCATTCGCGCCCGTGTCAACCACATCGAAAGTATCCGACGCGCTCTGAATGAGGCGGTGATAATCTTCAGCGCCATGCGCTACGCCATCAACGCAAAGTACTGCCTTGAGTTGTGGTAGTTGGTCGCGAATCTCCGAAATCTTTTCCGCTCCCGCCACGTCAGTGACAATCAGCCGTGCTCCGGAGTCCGACAGGCGATATCTGAGCGCATCGGTTCCGAACAGGGTGAACAGTGGAACCGCAATGGCGCCGAGCTTGTAGGCAGCGATATGAGCAAGCGCGGTTTCGGGCTGCTGGGGCAGCAGTATGGCAACGCGATCGCCCCGCGCTAAACCATGCGCCGCGAACATATTGGCGGTACGATTCGATAGCGAGCGCAGCTCGTCAAAACTGTATCGGCGTATGTCGCCACGATCTGTTTCATGGATCAGGGCCGGCTTCTGACTGCCGTCGGCCCACTTGTCGCATACATCTACGCCAATATTGTAGCGATCCGGAATATTCCAGCGAAATTCGCTGTACAAGGCATCATATGAATCCCGAACTGACAGCACCGTGTTTCCCCATTTTCGTTTCTCCGCCGCAGTTTGCCCTGTCCCATGCTGCCGTTCAAATGAATCGCGCGCATGATGAGGCTGATCAGTGCGCTCGACTCCGGCCCGCTTTTCGTTGATACATGGTGAGACGACGAAAGCAATCGCGCGAATACGTCAGCCCTCACCACTGGACTGTCCGGGTCAAGCGCACGCTCAGGTTTGGCTGGTTGGCGCTATGTCTCGCCGTGCTCGCGGTGTGGTGGTTTGGCTGGGGATTCGTCGATGGCGCAGGCCAGCGCATTGAGCATCGCCAGTTTCTGGAGGCGGCAATGGGGATACTCGCTTTTCCCGGCGGCTTGCTGTGGGTCTGGGTTGCACCGCATTTTGAGCCGCTGGTGCAATCGGCTGCAAATGCGGCCGGTATGCCTGCACCTCTGTGGCGCAGCTATGGGCCGCCGTTGCTGACATGGTTTGGTGCGACCCTGATCGGTTACGTTCAATGGTTCTGGCTTCTACCTCGCGTGTTTACCCTGAGACGCGGCGATTGAAGTGGCCCGTACGGTCGACCTCTGGGACCGGCGGAAGATCGCATTTCGGGTGGAACCCTGCGGGTGCTGCGTCGTCACATGGGTAACCTTGGAAGTTGTCGATGCCAATGACCCTGTTGATACAGATTCGATTCTGAGCGCACATCGTGGTATTTTTGATGTGATGACGTTGACTTGATGCCTTTTTTGGCGCAGCTCAGCAAACGTACACCAGCCCTTGAAGGCAATGTGAGGTATCAATGAGCCTGAAAATCCGTGATCAGGACCTTTCTCCGGCCGAGAAATCGTTTCTTAAATGGCAATACGGATTCGAAGAGGATGACGACCCGTTTGAAATCTCGCTTTGGCAGACCATCATGCGCGCGTGGGAGTCAGACAATGCGCCGTCGATGTCTCAGACGCCGGGAACAGATCACCTCTCCCGCATTGGTGCCAAAACCGCGTATCCGGAGCACGTAGCCCTGTATATCAAGTTCAAGTCCGATCAGAGCGACCGTTTCTGGCGGCAGCTGATCACCCGGGCCGGACTCGCCGACCGCCGGCAGCGCAAGGCTGCGGCGCCGGTAGAGCGGCGGCGCCGGGCCAGTAACGCTGCCGCCTGATCAAGGCACCGGCAATGGCTGGCGCGGTGAAATTGGGCTCAGTGCCGGGAAAGCGCGTGGTTCTTGGTGAAACGCGGTGACTTGGTAAAACATGGCACCTTGATGAAACATGGCGCCTTGGTAAAAAAATCCAGGACGAACACCTTTATTGGCGAACTCCCCATGTGCTAAAGCCGCCGCGGATGCAGCGATCCATTTCGGTGTTTAGCTACCGAGTGTCGATAGGACCCATAAAAAAAGCCCGGGAAAACCCGGGCTTTTTTGTAGGCTGATCCCGGTGGGATCAGTCGATCGGCGTAATGTTTGTCGCCTGGTCACCTTTCGGGCCGGTCGTCACATCAAAGGATACCTTTTGGTTCTCTTTGAGGGTCTTGAAGCCGCCGCCCTGAATCGCCGAAAAATGAGCGAAAAGATCTTTTCCGCCTTCATCCGGGGTGATGAAACCAAAACCTTTTGAATCGTTGAACCACTTTACGGTACCGGTACTCATATATCTCTTCCTAACTTGAAAAAAATTGACTAAAAGGGCTTTCGCCCGAACTGCCAGAACTTCAAGGAGAGATCAGGGAACCGGAAAAGCACCGCGAACGCGGACAGTCTAGGCTAACGATTTCTCGGCTTGAGAATCTTGCAAACTGCCTTATACCCCCTTTTTTTCGACCCGTCAAAGTATTAACGATGGCTCGACCGGATCATCCCTGCCACAGTGGGCGCAATTCAGAGGCGGTGCGGCAGCCTTGCAATGGCGTGCCGGACGAGGGCTTCATTTCATTTTCATATCCTCGTTGACCAGGTCCGGATAGCTTTCGCAACCTGCAACCCGAGCTCACGCGACGTCGTCCATTTGCCACCATAAATCGTCAATGTATTGCCTTGACGCACAATCATCGATTCCCGCGTCACCGCGCTCGCCCTGCTTTCTTCCGAGGCCACCAGTGGCCTGATCCCGGCAAATGTGGACACGATGCTGCCCGCTTCCAACCCAGGATCGAAATAAGCGCTGTAGAGGCGCGACAAGTAGGCTCGCTCATCACCACTGCACTCGACCAGTTCGTCGAGCCCCTGGCGCACCTCAGTGGTGCCGACGAGGGTGTGCTCGCCGTAAGGCAGGATGAAGCACGGTCGGCCATCGTCGGGAGATTCCACCAGAAAGCCGAGCTGGTGGCGCGGTGAAACCAGCAAGTGGCTGCCGCGCACCAGATCAAGTCGATGCGGAGAATCCATGCCACTTTGCTCGAGCAAGGAGGCAGCCCAGGGTCCGCATGCATTCACCACGCTGTCGAATCGCTCCCGGCCTGACAATGTCACGACTTCCCCGGCGAGATCAATACGCTCTACCGGCGTATGTGATCTCACCTGCGCCCCCATTTCGATAATCCGTTGCAACGCCCAGCTTCCCAGCGCGTGATCGTCCATTTGGCCGTCACGGAACACATAGGCGCCTCTCAGGCCATCGGTACTGAGTTGCGGTACCTGGTGAGCGAGAGCAGTGGTATTCATCCAGCGATGACCGCCGAGGTCGTGGCTTCCGGCCAGCCACTGATAGAGGAGCAGTCCGCTTTTCAGCGTAAGGCGCCAACGCCTTGAATGACGATAAACCGGAATTGCAATCTCGATGGTTCGAGTGTGGCGCGGCGCGTGTTTCAGCCACCAGGCCCGAGCCCGTAACCCCTCACGGACCAGTCCGAAATCACCGTGTTCCAGATAACGCAGGCCACCATGCAGCAATTTTGTCGACGCACGGCTGGTCGCGCCCATCGGATCGGTTCGTTCAAACAGCACTACCTCGTGGCCATGCTCCAGCAAGGCCCACGCGCTCATGACACCGTTAATGCCGGCGCCGATAACCGCCACCTTCAAGGTATGGCCCGCATACGATTACTCCCACACTGAAAACGGCGCGCCGCCTCATTGCGACTGCCCGGGCTGGTTCCCGGTTTGGCATCGTCGCGCGCTTTGCCGGTGGGAACCCCAGAACAACAACCAGAGCAAGAAATGGACAATCCAAAACGCGACGCGACCGTCATTGCCTCACCAGGTTTCCGAGAGCAATCGATCAGCAACAGCAATGGGCACAATCTCGGACCGAAGCTTCGGCAACTCTGCGCGTATCATATTCTGACTTGCATAAACTGCACCGCCGAAAAAGGAGTATCCATGACCGCCCCACTGGAACTTGCCGCAATCGAATATCACGAGTCTCCCGTCGCAGGAAAAATATCGGTTGTACCGACCAAGGGACTCACCAATCAGCGGGATCTGGCGCTTGCCTACTCACCAGGAGTCGCCTATGCGTGCAAGGCCATCGAAGCGGATCCGGCACGAGCGGCACGACTGACCTCGCGAGCCAACCTCGTAGGCGTCGTCACAAACGGAACAGCGGTGCTCGGGCTTGGCAATATCGGGCCGCTCGCCAGCAAACCGGTCATGGAAGGCAAAGCCTGTCTGTTCAAGAAATTTGCCGGGATCGACGTTTTCGACATCGAGCTGGCGGAGACCGACCCCGACAAACTGGTGGATATCATTGCCGCGCTTGAACCGACTTTGGGCGGGATCAATCTCGAAGACATCAAGGCGCCGGAATGCTTCTATATCGAGAAGAAACTACGCGAGCGAATGAACATTCCGGTGTTTCACGATGATCAGCATGGCACGGCAATTATCGTCGGCGCCGCCGTGACAAACGGGCTCAAGGTAGTCGAAAAGAAAATTGACGAAGTACGCCTCGTCTGTTCGGGCGCAGGCGCATCCGCAATCGCTTGTCTCGATCTGCTCGTCACACTTGGCATCAAGTCTGAAAACATCATCGTATGCGACTCCAAAGGGGTCATTTACGAGGGCCGCGAGCCAAACATGGAGCCGAACAAAGCGCGGTACGCGCGCAAAACAGCGCATCGCAAAATCGCCGACGCGCTTCCAGGTGCCGACATTTTCCTGGGTCTCTCCGGCCCCGGAGCTATCTCGAAGGACGGCGTCAGGGCGATGGCACCCAGGCCCCTGGTGCTGGCACTGGCAAATCCGAATCCGGAAATTCTTCCGGAGGATGTCAAGGCAGTCAGGCCGGATGCTGTCATTGCTACCGGCCGCTCCGACTACCCGAACCAGGTCAACAATGTATTGTGCTTCCCTTTTATTTTTCGCGGCGCACTTGATGTGGGCGCAACCCGTATCACGGACGAAATGAAACTGGCTTGCGTGCACGCAATTGCTGACCTCGCCCAGGCCGAACAATCGGTCATCGTGGCTTCGGCATACGAAGGTCAGGAATTATCGTTTGGACCCGAGTACGTCATCCCTACGCCATTTGATCCCCGACTGATCAGCCGGATCGCCCCGGCCGTCGCACAGGCGGCAATGGACAGCGGTGTTGCCACACGGCCGATCGCAGACATGGAAGCGTATCGCGAG
>Ga0307378_10009832_pt1 | contig 12516 bp, 7 predicted proteins | sample UN1MG_FD_202238 | JGI IMG/M metagenome (GOLD analysis project Ga0307378, IMG submission 202238) | Soil microbial communities from Risofladan, Vaasa, Finland - UN-1 | ecosystem: Environmental > Terrestrial > Soil > Coastal area > Acid sulfate soil | place: Finland: Risofladan, Vaasa | collected...
CTTGACTGTGGAAACCCTGAAAAGATGGGCTATATAGAGTATCGCTGTATGCATTGTGGGCAGGAGACAAGAGTAGTATCGATGAGTTGCAAGTGTTCACTGTGCTTGCGATGCGGGAAAGTATATGTAGACGAGTGGGTGAGCCAGATAAGCAGGATGCTGCATGAAGGGGTGATCTATCGACACATTGTACTGACCGTACCTGAGGTTTTAAGGAAGACCTTCTATAACCATCCGGAGCTATTGGGACCGTTCATGAGATGTGTGATCAAGTGCCTGGATGATTTTTATAGCTGTGCGAGTAGGAAGAAATTAAAGGGAGGCTACATAGTAGTGCTCCAGACTCATGGAAGGAATGGGCAATATAATCCACATCTTCACATTATAGCAACCAGTGGTGGATTGGATGAGGAGAGCCACAAGTGGGTCCATTTGAACTATTTACCGTATCCTTTACTGCACAAGAAGTGGCAATGGTACTTACTGGAGATGTTGAGAGAAGAGTTGGATACGGATGAGATAGATAAATTGGTGGATTGTTGCTATAAACGCTACCCGAAAGGATTTGTAGCCAATGTGCAAACAGGAGATGTCCCCACCCGCTACAAGAGTTTAGCCAAATACCTGGCTAAATATGTGGTAAGTCCACCAATCTCGGTAAGAAGAATAGATGCCTATGATGGGCAGAGCGTGACCTATCATTATCGGTCTCACAAGACAGAGAAGGTAGAGAAAGAGACCGTGGATGTATATACCTTTATCGGGAGAATGATACAGCATGTTTTTCCCAAAGGATTTCAAAGGATTAGATACTACGGGATTCAAGCGACAAAGACATTTGAGAAGGTAAAGGGAATTATTCAAGAAGCCCTGGCCAAAATAAAGAGAGCAGTTCATGGTACGATCCAGATTATCGCTCCCAAGAACTATCGAGAAAGATACCAGGAGAGTACAGGGAAAGATCCCTTCATTTGCCCCCGCTGTGGGCAACAGATGGGTATCTGGCTCATATGGCATCCTAAGTATGGGATTATCTATGATGAGCTTGAGGAGATGAGGAAAGGTAAGTATGAAAAATACGAAACAAAGGCCAAAGATGCCGCTGCCACCACAGATAGCGGGGGAGGAACCATTCGGCCCGCCCCCAAAAGAGTACAACTATCGCTGTTCGGTGTGTGGAACGGAGCTTCTTGTTAATGAGGCCATCGTTGAGATTGGAATGGAGGTCGGGTGTCCTGGGTGCAATAACTACACTATGAAGTGCGTAGATCCAGATTAAAAGTCCGCCCAAAGGGCGCTAACTTGATTTCCTACGCAGAGCTCTTTACATCCCAGACACACGGACTAACCTAGATCCCATGTGGGACTTCCGTACTGCTGTTGAATGTAATCTCGTTTTTCTTGATGACGCACTGCAAAGACAAGTCCAGGACTTCTCGGGGGAGCTGCTGTTGTTTTGGAATTGGGCACATCAACAGCAGAGGACACCCGGTCCGCTTGGCGAAGATTCGGTGCAGAAACGCCTCGACTACGAGATTCCTACATATCTTGAGAAACTGAGGCAGGTAATCAATAAGTATGCTGATCCCGGCTATGCCCAGTCTGAGGAATCGATCAAGGCCTAACCAGGCTAATGCAGCCAACGCAGAAACTCGTGCGATTGATTAGCAATGTTATTCCCTACAGACATAGCCGTAGAGTGGCCGAGCGGTCTACGGAATGGACGATATCAGGCGGAGGCATTTGGAAAATGGCAAAAATATTTATCTGCTACGCTCACGAAGACGCAAATGTAGTGCGGCCAATTTTTCTCTTTCTTCGTGCTGTTGGCCACGACGCGTGGATCGACGAGGAGTCGCTTGTGCCAGGAAGTGTGCTAAGGCCTTCCATCCGGAAGGAGATTGAAAGAAGCGATTTTTTTGTCGCTTGCCTATCTGACTGCTCCGTAAACAAGCGGGGATTCGTCCAACGAGAACTAAAAATGGCCTTGGACGTAGTCGACGAACTCCCGGAACATCAGATCTTCCTGGTTCCAGTACGTCTCGACGACTGCACGGTTCCTGATTCTATGCAGTCGCGAGCCTGGATAGACATGTTTCAGCCTGGCGCAAAACTCAGGCTCCTTCGCGCTTTCGCTGGAACTGCACCGATTGACATCGACTCGGTGCACAAAGCTCTCCGAGAGGCCGACCTCTTCAGCCCTAAGCACAACGAGGGAAGGATCGCATTCCGAGATCGTAAAGACTACCCCGCAGCCGAACGGCTTGCGCGGGAAGCGTACGATGATATCCCGAATCCCCATAGTAAGCTGAACGAACAGGTTGCCGCGTACTTCAAGAGAAAGATTACGAAACGCGATCTCGACAGATGGGTGTACAAACTACACCTTGAGAATGGTGGACACGGAAAGTCCGTGCTTGATAAGGGTTACTGAGTTTCGTTCTAGGCATAACAAGTTGATTCAGCGGACGTCCTAGCCGCCGCTGATTGTGTCGTTGGGCTGTGAGATGAGACAATGTCAATAGGCGATAAGACAAGAAAAGTCCTGTGGGGTCGATCAGGTAATCGGTGCGCAATATGCAAGAAAGAGCTCGTGATCGACGCGACTACGCAGGATAACGAGTCTGTGGTAGCAGACGAATGCCACATTATTTCATCACGTCCGACTGGCCCACGGCATGATCCATCCTTCCCCTGTGAGAAACTCGATTCATATGACAACCTGATACTTCTCTGCAGGACGCACCATAAGATGGTTGATGACCAATTGGCTACTTTCACGACAGACATCTTGCGCCAGATGAAAGCCAATCATGAGGTCTGGGTTTCACAAAAACTGACGGAAGAGCAAAAGGCACTGCCTGTTCGATTCCGAAGAGTGAAACAGAATATTCCGGACTTTCTATTCCGCCTGACCACAGGAAAGGAAGTTCTAGACACAGTCAGCAATACGATGGCCTATGCCTTTGATAATGATGAGCCAAACTCACAGGAAGAGGTTGATCTCATCGGTAATTTTCTCCAGTTGGCGCAGGACTGGGGCGACCTCTGCGATGATCTCGAAACAGGGGGCCGCATCCAAACAGCTTACGAACTTAGCCAGTCACTTCAAGCAGTGGAAGGGGCAGGCTTTTTCGTCTTTGGTGGGCGGGAGGTGCAGCTCATCGAAGGAGGAGTTTTAGGAAGAGCGTCAGACTGGCCCATCGCGATTATCCGCGTGCTTCGAAAAGACAATCCATCAATCATGCACCTGAATCTTGACGATATGGACGAAGTCGGTGCCTAACAACGGTTTGCAGTCGGACACTCAACCACGCGGGAGAATCATCGGCGCAATCCGTAGCTCATTGGCGCGTGGTTGCGTGCCGCTGAAACCGGGCGTTATGCATTGGAATATAACAATGAGAAGCTCAATTGAATAGGAGAATCAGTTACTTGCTGCCTTCAATCAAATCCTTCAATAATCTCCTGTGGCAGAATGCATCGTCTTTTTCCCAGCATAATAAGGTAATCACTTCTCTGCTTTAACGGTCGCGGTAGGGACTGCCCTTGCTGGCACCCCCCGCACAGATCCCAGCGAGCGGAATTACCGCACTGGGCTCTTACCTCGGGTAATAGCGGCGAACCGCTGTTCAGGCCAAGGATGGAGGATGCGGGCAGCGGGTAGCCATCGATCTACAATTTTCGTTATTCGTTTCCAATTCAGTCGGGATTTTTGACTTCGCCTGCGAAGTGTCCGGTACCAGTGTCTTGCTATCTGGGTACGAAAAGCCCCAAGCACTTTCCAGTTTCCTGGAATTGCATGATACGGAAGATAGCCTCTGACCACTGATTGAAGCCAAGCGCCTTGCTCGGGCACAGGTTGGTGCATCCGTGTTCTCATATTGGCTAAATGTAGGTTGTTTTCTAAAACATTTTTTCTTGATAAGTTGGTCAATTGGTTATATAATTTTCGATAAATTATTAATATATTGCTAAATCATTTTTTTTGGGAAAATATGTATTCACATTTTAAAGATATTAAGGAGTTACTAAAGCAAACTTATCCAGGATCTATTTCTGATATATGGCGTAGTTTTTGTGAGCTAACTCAATATGTGTCTCATTTAGATCCTGTTAAATTATTAAGCCAATTAACCTTAACTTTTCTAACTGTTCCAGAGGATCAATTTATTGAAGAAGGTGATGAAATAGGAAAGTGGGCGAGACAAATTTAATTCTTTGGCTGTTTTTTTAGTATCAAAAGATTATCCATTGAAACCGGAAAAAAACATAGACAGAGAACATATAAAAAATGGAAAACATTTACAATAATATTTTTATAATGTTATGGGCTATCAGCTTACTGATAGCATTTCCTAGATGGGCATTAGGTCAGAAGCTGAACGAATAATCAACAATATCAAAACATATTCCTTAATCGTTCGGGGAGATACGTATCCTCACAGACTTTTAGGATTTTGGCCAGTGATTTATACTCGCCTCATGATTCATGGTTTAAGAACAAGTTGGGGGGATGTCTGGTCGCAGGTGGTTCCGGTCGAGTCAAACAAGATAACTTCGCGCCGCACTATTCATAATGCAGCGGCAAAGGAGCATCCGGACCGCCGAGAAGATCATCCTGAAATTGACATGTGCGGCCTGGGATGTGCTCGCGTTCGATAAAATTTGGGAGAAGACCTCGGCACGTCCAGTATTTGCACAGTCGGAAACGAAGGTATATACAACTTGAACTGCTCTTATTTTTACGACCAATTCGAATCACTCAAATTAGGTATAAGATGCCATATCTAAAAATGTATCCAGCGAGAAACGGTGATGCGTTCTTGATCCGAGAGAACGCGACCAAACCAACGGCAATACTCATTGATGGCGGATATGCATCCACCTTTCAGTCATGCATTTCTTCTGATCTTACATACCTTGCGCAACTTGGCTATTCACTAGACTTGGTCGTCGCGACACACATCGATGCTGATCACGTTTCTGGATTGCTCGCGTTTCTCAAGCTCAACGGCAATTCGCAAGCTCCAAAGATCATTAAAGTAGAGGACGTCTGGCACAATAGCTTAAGGAGTTTCGCGTTTACGACTAAGGCAGACGGTAACACGACTCCCGACGACGAAGACCTGCTTGTTGAAATTCGTCGACGAGGTTATCCGATACCTGCTGAATCCATAACAGAGCCGTTCGAAATCAGCGCCCGGCAGGGTAGCTCTTTGGCGGCCTTGCTGCTCGAGGGAGGTTATCGCTGGAACACTGGAGATGGCACACGAAGCATCAATTGCTCAGAAACCTCGCTTTTTGAACTCCGGCCAGATGTGCGGCTATGCGTGATTGGCCCTCCGATAGCCCGATTAGAACAACTCCGTCGTTGGTGGATTGCGGAACTGCAACAGTTGGGTTTTGCTGGAACAGTTGGAGCAAACGACGCTTTTGACGACGCGTTCGAGTTTCTCTGTGCTTTTGAAAATCTTCGTGCAAGTGTAAGAGCCGAGCCGACTGCGCTTAGCATCTCCTCAAACCTTTGCCTGGATGAAGCATATCTCGCTGATAATTCCGTGACCAATGGCAGCTCAATCGCCCTAATTGTCGAAGTTGGCTCTTCGCGGCTGCTTTTCCTGGGCGACTCTTACGCTGAGGACATAGATGCCGCACTTCGAACACTACCGAATGTCACTTTTCCGATGACCTTCGATGCGATAAAGATTTCCCACCACGGCAGTCTTCACAATACAAGTCCGACACTCCTTGAATTGATCGACTCCCCTGTTTTTTTAATTTCTTCGAATGGGGAACACCACAGCCATCCCGATCTTGAAGTCCTGAAGGCAATCGTTGACCGGCCAGCAGATTTCACTCGATATCTGTATTTTAACTACACAACGCCCGCGTCTCAGCAGATGCGCCACTATACTGCAAGATCCAGTGCAGCATTCGCAATTTACGAGGGCACTACAGATTGGATAGAGATCGGGGTGAAGTAACGATGATCGACAATTTAATCAGAGCAGCAACCTGCCGCGTTGAGTGCAACGATAATTCTGGGACCGGGCACTTGATCACGGATTGCCATGTCTTAACTGCCCGCCATTGCGTCATTGGAGCAATCGAGTCTGAACATGCGATCACAGTTATCTTTTCTGGCCACGGGGGCGATATCAGTCTTCCAGCGACTATTGTTGCAAAATCTGAGGAATTGGACGCCTGTATTTTGTCCATCCAGAAGCATTTGGGGCGACAACCAATTCCGCTGAATGCAGTAATGCCCCGTGAGGGCAGTGACTGGCGATCATTTGGATATCCGAGCGGAAAGACAGCTATCGGTCATCGTATTTCAGGAACAATTTCACATTTACTTGACGCTCCGAAGCTGAAGATGGACATCGACCTCACGATCGACCCAAGTACCGCACTAGACTCCTATTGCGGACTTTCGGGCGCGGCTGTTGTAAGCGAGGGCGCTAGCAGAGGCATGATCCGACTGAAGATGGACGGGACAATTGGGGCCATAAGCGTTCAGCAGTTGGAGGGATTTCTTAGGGAGAATGGAATTGAAATACCGCAGCCGGACACTGGCGAGGCTGCTTCCGCTGAACCACGCGGCAGACTGGCTGACAGAAGCGCGTTCCAGGAATCCTTTGAGCAGATGATTGCCCGCGATCGGGGTGACTATGTTTTCCTTGAAGGGGCACATGGCATCGGTAAGACAACCTTTTGCAATGAGTTCAAACCTGAGGATCGTACTCTCTTCACTCTTGGAACATACAGCCTTGCATTACAAGAACGAGGGCCAGGAGCGATTTACCGTGCGCAACCCGAGATATTTTTCGACTGGCTGTCGACGGCAGTGTCTACCTTGATAACTGGGAGGACTTCACGGAAGGAGGAGCATAGGTACGCAACTTTGGTCCGAGAGACTTCAGCGTTGCTTGATGCTTTTTCTAAGTATTGTGTGTCCACGCATCGGCACGGTATTTTGTTTGTCGACGGACTGAACGAAGCGCAGGCGGCAGATCCTGGGACTCTGGTGAAGCTACTTGGTCTTCTGCCTGAGTCGCTACCACAGGCAGTTACAATCGTTCTGACGGCACCAAATTATCATAGTGTGTCCGTTTCGCTCGGCGCGCGAGTAAAGAAACAAAACATAACATCAATGCCACCATTGAGCAATGAGGCAACTTCAGCTTATTGCTGGCAAGAACTTGTGAAAGAGAGAGCTACGCCGGCGTTGGTTGCACGTATCTGTGAGAAGGCACAAGGGCACCCTCTTTATCTTCGCTATTTAATTGGGCACGCGAATAGCAGTTCGGAGGTGGTTGCCTTAGATGACTTTCCTACCCTTACCGGTACGATTGAACAATATTACGAATCGCTCTGGCCGAGACTGCTGGAAGATGCGGATGCAATTTACTTACTGGCGATCATGGCGCGCCTGCGATGGGGAATTGAGACAAGCGATCTGCTGAAGATTCTCACGCTGGCAGAACAGAGGGTTTTCATTCCGACTCTTAGCCGGATTCGACACCTGCTGTTGATTCCGGATACAACGACAATTTACCACCCGTCATTTACAGAATTTTTGGTTTCAAAAACAGCCGACCTCGATATACTTATTCAAAAGCGACTTGCGGAATTTTGCGTCAAAGAGTCTCGCCTGAAATATTGCGCTCTGAACGTCGTCTTCCATTTGCTTCGCTCAGATGATGCTGATCGTTCCCGATCAGTGGTTGTCTGTAACCAGAATTGGGTCGATACATGCGTGACGTTGGGAGCTGAACCTGACACCCTCCTGTTCGACATCGGTGCGACGCTCGCTGTCGCCATGAATTTAGGTCAGGCAGTCGAAGTAGTGCGCCTTCTGCTGCTCTCGCAACGCGTCGACTTTCGCTATAACACGCTATTTGCACAATCGGCCCGGTTGATTGCGGAAGCATTGATCGCGCTCAAACGACCACGGGAAGCGCTGAAGCATGCGATTCGATTCAATATTCTGATCGTTGACCCCGATGAAGCGCTACAGATCGCGTTCCGTTTGATTCAACATCAGTATCCGGATGAGGCTCTCGAACTATTAAGGCTGCTATACCAGAGGATCCTTGAAGCCTATACATTTGACAAGGTTGATCTACAGGTTTTCATTCGTCTTTGCAAGTTGTACCTTCGGACTGTCCTTTTCATGCGTCTTGCCGAAGGACGGGGAAGGATGAGCCAAATCGTGGGAATCGTAGATCGTTCAGCACGGGTACTCAAAGCTGCTTTAACCGAAGCGCCGCCAGAGTTTTTGGATGAATGTCTCGCCCGGGTAAAATGTGTGCCAATGAGCTATTTCCTATGCTTTCATGACACATATGCAACCTTGGCTCATCTAATGGCACTAGGGGTAGAGATGCCCCCGGATTTCCTGCTGAGCATAATTTGGACGTTATTCGAATGCAAAGAGTCCCTTGAAGCGTACAATTTGTCGAAGGAAATCACATCGCTGCCGCAAGTATTTTCCGATATAGAAGAAACTCTCATGGTCAGTGTGAGCTTAAACAACCACCTCGTTCCCGCGGTTATAGATATACTCATTCAATTGGGGGCTCCCTCGTCAGTCGTGCAGCTTGTAGCGGACAAAGGCGAGAAGTTGGTGCCTCAGCCCATCAAGATCAGAGCAGACAACGGGGTCGATGTTGATTTTCAAAGCATTCACCAAGGTGCGACTGGATGGCGCGCAGTGGCATTTTTGAACAGCGATTTCAATTGCCCGTTGATCGGCCCATTCGATGAGACCGGCTGGCTATCATCGCTCGATCAACTAATCCGTGCTCTCTCCTGGTGTGAGGGTATGGCCCGGCGCGCTAAAGCAGACGGAAATGAATCTCTACTGCTGCAATCTCTTGAGTTCTTGAAGGCAAGGGTACTGCAGCCGTTAGCGTTCACGCTCGCTCAGCGGGTGAAATGGCAGGACAGTTATGCAATTCCTGAGAACGCGTTTCCGGTTATTTACGAGCGGGTCACACTGGTGTTGATGGATTGCTATGCGGAAGAGTTGCCGGCATTTCTCCGGGACTTAGCGGAGAGGGCAGTTGATCAATGCGGCCTGTACTCTGAGGGCTTTCGTAAAGTCATTTTTGCAGTCCTTCAAAAGCTGACCATACGGGAGATTGAACCACCTCTTTTTGAGGAAGTATTTAGGTTGCTTCAGCATTGGAAGAACCATGTTATCCACGGCGTCGAGAACCGGCATGAACTGGTGCCAGAGCTACTGAAACTGATTCCGATATTCGTCAAGGTGGGCGCAAGTAAGGAGGCGGAAGGGCTTTACCGGTATATGCTCGGGGTCTCAATGGGTCCGAGTTGGTACAAAGAGGATCAACTTGGATTAATGGTAAGCGTACTTCGTAAGATGCCGCCGTCGGACAATGTACAGGCGATGTTGCCTATGATTGCAGGGTATTTGGAGCGAGCCTCCGGTGAGATGACATTTCAACGATTCGTCCAGTACGAGAAGCAGTCTCTTATTGGAGAACTGTTCCGTCGAGGCAAATTCGTTAGCGGCTGCGGATACTTCAAACGTCAGGTCTGCGGAACGACAACCGAACTGCTATCGGAATCCCGGCATGGTATCATTGATAAACCAAGTCCAACGGTCGGAATGCGATTTCCAGGAGGTGCGCTGGATGAGCAGCATGCGATTTTAGAGATGGTGTGGAACGCAGACGGCCTCGACTGGCGCCTGCGTTGGGCGCTACTCGAGATATTTCAATGCGGCGACGAAAGGCACCTAGATGATTACGCAACCAGGTATGCAAAGTTAATTAATCAAGCCGGTAATGATGTGGCGGCTATTTCTGAAATGGTCAGAAGAACGGAGTTCGTCGTCGGGGCAGAAATCGAGCCAAAAGAGCGAAGCCGATTCCTGAGTTCGTTTTTCAAAGAACTTAACGCTGTATATCAGCATGCATTCTCAAAGATTATGACTCAATTTTCGAATGAGGATTCGCGACATAAAGGGAATGCACCAGCCACAGATCATGCTGCTGCCGCCTCCAACTCTCAGGACGTCGATTCCCGAGGAGATAAAGACGAATTGTATCTACCGGGGCTTTTCGGGCGGCAATCCGCCATGAGAGAAGCCGACGCGGCACTGGGGATCGCGGAAACGCACCTGAGACTGGGGAATCTGGGGGCTGCCAAGAGCCAAGCGTTGAAAGTATTACAGGTTTTGCAGGACGGCGGTTGGTCAATATGGGTTAATTTGTCAGAAAGTTCTACCCGTGCGGAAGCGATACTGCGCGAACGAGCAGAGGACGCAGCAAACTTAATCTGTTATTATTCCCCCTTGATAGAAGCCGAGCGACATGAACAAAGGTGGAGGCTTGCGGAACATCTAATCGAGAAAGTGGCAGACCTGCTCAGAGAAGATGAAAGAAGTTTGCTACTGAAACATGTAACCGATCATGTTCGCCTGATGGTGGGTGACGCCACAAATGAGATATCGATGTTTGACTTCCTCAGTGAAGAGCCTCCATGCAATGCGTCTAAGAAGCTTTTCAGATTCGTTCTTTGGCTTCTTGATCACCCTCATTGGCTGCGGCGGGATAAGGCGGCAGGGATGGCTGCATGGCTCGTCGAAATGGACCCGGCCTATTTTAAAGAGGCAGTCAAAGAAGCTTTTTCAATGGTGACTGGATACAGCGCCGATATCCTATGCGGTGTTCTTGACAATATATCGATGCGACAGCCACAGCACACATGGGACCGAATCTTCGCGTCGCTTGATCCAGAAAGCGTTCTCCGAAACTGCAAGCACCTCGGCCGTTTGGCTGTCCTCCAGCGCATTGCAGAAAGAGCAGGGGATGCTGGTTCAACCACTGGAGCCGAAGTAGCTTCCCGGATTGTAGGACAATTTCGCTCTGGAACGATTGAGTTGGGAGGTTCTGGCACACGCCTCGCTCTTCCCAGTTGGGCAGGTTGCATATCACGGGAATGGGAAACGCTCAATCAGCTCGGTGTCGTAAGTGATGAGTTAATTAACTGCTTCGAAGAAGAAATGGCCCAGCTTTGCACACCTTTGGACGTTCAGGGTGGTTGGAGCCTTGAAGAAGCGGTTTCTAATTCCTTTCGCCAGGCACCAAACAGGGGGTTAAACAGGTGGGAAGCCAAGGTGCGCTTCGCATTGAACACTGTTATTTTCCCATACGCTTCCAAGCGCAATTTTCGGGAGATCGAGTTGGTGTTGCGGATTTTCAATCCGTCACTTCCTGAGCAGACGCTGACGCCGGGTTTTGCTTCGCCAGTGAAGGCCGTTATCAATGCAATTTCTACAGGGAAAGACTATGCAGGCGCAATCGGTAACGCGGAGTTCTATTTTCTAAACTATCACGAAGTGACGAAGCACGATGAGAATGATGAATGGATATATATTGAAGTCTTGGCAGTGGTCCTTCCTTCCTCGTCCGTGGAGGAGGAACTCCCTTCAGTTGAAACATTATTTTGGTCAACAGAGCTTCCAAATTTTAGATCAGCAACCACTTCACATGAGACGTGCTGGCGTCTTGAACCCGACTTTGCTTTCTTCGGTTCGTTTACTCCTGCATTTCCTCTTCCGTCTTTCGCTGAAATGATTAAAGCGAGAGAAGGTGATTTTATCCGCATTAACTGGAGGAATGGCAGGTCAAATGGTTTGCTTTACTTCGGACGCCCGGTTCAGGAAGGCTGCTTGCTTGCAGTAAAGCGGACGGCTGTTCGTCTGCCTGATGGGAAAAAACTGGCATGGATTCTTCGTGTTAATGGGGAAACAGTCACAATGGTCGACTTGCAAAACAATAAATTGGTATAGGAGGTATAGCCATGATGCTGGAAACAATGCAGACCCCAACGACGCGCGCCGAGTTTGAGCGCCGCTTTCATCTTCTCCGGGAGCAGATGCGCCAAGGGAGGTTTTTCGCCCCTCAAGGCATATCATTGGGAATTGAAAAGGTCCGATTTTTGCCAAACGGCCGGATCGATTTTCGCAGTGTAAACGAATTGGCGCGACTACAAGCCAATATGATGGCCCGATTTCAAAGTGAAGCGTTCAAGCCAATGGTCAATAACCAAGGAGCCCAAAGTGTACCAAAGGGTGGTGCGTTAGACCATACGGGAGAGGCTCCAGCGGAATAAGGCGGGCGTGTATTGAACAGCGCCACGCAGGGGGATTGGCTTACGCGGATAGGGGACAGAAGATCATTTTTGACAGAACTACAGCAATATACACCGAACCTTGGCACCGCGGATGCTCCAGAACTGTGATCATACCACAAGTCTACTCTCTACTAATTATTACCACTTCAGTATCTCAAAAGTTAAATAGAGAATCGAAGAGTTGGTTTAATTAAGCGATTACGTTACTCCTTCTCGAATCCCTGGTTGGTAAATTTTAAAGTACGTAAGCGCTCAATTAACCGCATCTACACAAGGAGAGGAAAGTATGTCATGATGAGCCCCAGATAGAAAGGAGGGATTTCATCATGACCAAAACAGAAATCA
>Ga0307378_10009833_pt1 | contig 12516 bp, 9 predicted proteins | sample UN1MG_FD_202238 | JGI IMG/M metagenome (GOLD analysis project Ga0307378, IMG submission 202238) | Soil microbial communities from Risofladan, Vaasa, Finland - UN-1 | ecosystem: Environmental > Terrestrial > Soil > Coastal area > Acid sulfate soil | place: Finland: Risofladan, Vaasa | collected...
CCTGCTGTGCGAACGAGGGCATGGCGGCTCCTTTGCGTGGTGGCGGGCCCATGATACCGGCCCGCCCGCCCGGCCGCCAGCCCGTCCGCCGCCGGCCGGCGAGGCATTTCTCCCTTGCATCGGCGTCGGCTGATGGCAGTATCATAAGGAGTTGTCGGCGGACGGATGCCGCCGCGCCCGGCGGCGGGCGGACCAACCTCAGGGAGAGAATGTTCATGGCCAGGGCCGGCGAGAAGGCAAGAGGCGCAGTCAAATGGTACGTGCCCAGCATCGCGGCGCTGGGAGTGGGCCTGGTGGCGGTGATCGTCGTCTGGGTGCTGATCCCGCCGGCCCAGACCGTTCACGTGACCCCGTTCGACCCCAACGACGACCGGATCGACATCACCCTGCGCCTGGACGCCGACGCCACCGCGTACGTCGTCAGCGGGATGGCCGACGTCAAGGCGACCGTCAAGGTCGTCGACGGCAAGACCGTCTACCAGCCCGTCCTGGTCCGGGGCAAGGTCATCTCGGTCTTCCGGGAGGTCGAGTACGAGGCCCGGTTCGCCGGCAAGTGGCAGCTCAAGGAGACCGGCGCGGGGGGCACGATGCAGACGGTGCGAGGCCTGATCACCGGCCCGGCCGTCGTGCCCTGGGACGTGGCCGGCAAACCCTCCGCCGACCGCGCGCTGGCGACCGACTGCAAGATCGTCGACGAGTTCCCCAAGGGCCGGTTCCTCGTCGAGGGGGCCCTCACGCTGATTGACAAGCCGCTGCTCGTGGGCCCCGGGGCCCGGATCGAGAACGCCCACAAGGACCAGCGCACGATCGCCCTGACCGACGCCTTCGGGCACAAGCACACGCTGCTGCCCGGCGGGAAGGTCAAGCTCGACTCGGCCGGGGAGTTCATCGAGGAGGACGTCCCCGACACGACCAAGAAGACGGGCGGCTGAGGGCTTGTGAAGGAATCGGGGAACCACAGAGACACAGCGCAGGCTTCCCCCGCAACCCAACAGCGTGCACGGGATGCGCGAACGACCGAGGACGAGCCTGCCTGCCGGCAGGCAGGTACGATAACGAGTACGATTCGGGAGGGGAAACGGCCGAGCACGAGCACCCTTCGGCAAGCTCAGGGCGGACGAGCACGATGGGCTCTCGCCCCTCCGGGAGGCCCGAAGGGCCGGAAGGATATGGCCGGGGGCGTAAACCCCCGGTAATGCTAACTTTATGAACAGAGCCCTGAAAGGGCGAAAGAAGCGTTGGCCGGGCGGAGGTCTTGCCCTTTGCTGAACCACGCCAGATCATCGCAAAAGCGATGATCTTGAGCTCTTGTGTTTCAGAGAACTCAGGGAACTCAGGGGTTCTAACTTATTCATTTCAAATTGGTTATGCTTGACCCTCTGTACTACTGAGATTCGTTCTCTTCGCGGCCCGCGCAAATTCTCCCGGGCGGTGATCTGCCCGGCCCGCGGCCGGCCGCTGAACGGCGGGGCCTCTGTTATCCGGCCATAGTTCCGGGCTCCCGGTTCCCCAACAGGCTACGGGCCTGCCGGCGACGAGATGTGTACCGGGTTCCGGAGGTACACAGGGGACAATGGACTTAAGTTCTTTTAATACAAAGTCTTACGATCAACAACCCCCGGCCTGGCACCCGGCCGGCAGGTACACACCAGGTACACATAAGGTGCACGAACGCCGACTATCCTGCCTGCCGGCAGGCAGGTCCGATTTTGGTGGGGACCCAGGTGGCTTCGGCCAGGCTGCGAGCGAAACGACCCAAACGCGGACTATCCTGCCTGCCGGCAGGCAGGTCCGATTTTGGGCGTGGTCCGGCAGCCGGCAGCCGCTGAGCGGACGACCGTCCGTCACCTCATCTCTTCCGGCCAGTCCGCCTCCACGGCCCGCGTGATGCACAGGCGGTCGACGGGCACGCAGACGAACCGGCCTACCAGCGCCTCGTCGCTGGTCCAGTTGGCGTCCTCCATCCGCAGCAGGCCGAAGTCGATCACCACCGGCATGATCTGGACGACCTGCCCGTAGCCGACGTACCGCCAGCCGCGGACGGGCTCCAGCAGCCTCCGGTTGGCCGGATTGCCCGCCACGGCACGGTCCCAGCAGGTCCCCTCGTCGCTGAGGTAGGTGAACCTCGCGTCCGACAGCACGCCGGGCGCGGCCGGGGCATCCGGGCGGCTGTAGTCGTCCATCACGACCAGCAGCGTCCCGTCGACCCAGACCTCGGCCTTCCGCGCCGGGCCTTCCGTCGATTCGAGTCGTACTTCCACAATGCCCACCACCCGCGCAACTCCGAGAGTCGCGCTGCCTTTACATCTTCATTTCGACGATCCGGGCCATCGCCTCGGCCAACACGTCGTCCGGGTAGGTCAGGGAGATCCGAAAGTACCCCTCGCCCCACTGGCCATAGCCCCGGCCGGGCGTCACCATCACGCCGGTCCTCTCCAGCAGGTCGGCCACGAAGGCCCCGCTGTCGCCGGCGTAGCTGGCCGGCACCGGCGCCCAGATGTAGATCGTCGCCTTGGGCCTCTCGAGCTGCCAGCCGTGGGCGTTGAGGGCGTCGATCACCAGGTCGCGCCGCCGGCGGTAGACCTCGTTGATCGGCGGGATGATCCTCTCGGCCTCGTCGAGGGCCTTCGCCGCGGCGAACTGACCGGCCCGAAGCGAGCCGTTGTCGATGTTCTCCTTGACCGCGTTCAGTGCCGAGACGGCCGAGGCGTTGCCCACCATGCACCCGATCCGCCAGCCCGTCATGCAGAACGCCTTGCTCAGCGAGAAGAACTCCACGGCCACGTCCGCGGCGCCGTCGGCCTGGAGGATGCTGGGCGACTGGTAGCCGTCGTACGTGTTCTCGGTGTAGGCGGCGTCGGAGGCGATGAGGATGCCGTTCTCGCGCCCGAAGGCCACGGCCCGGTCGAAGAACTCCCGCGGCGCGACGGCGGTCGTGGGGTTGTTGGGGTAGTTCAGCCAGAGCAGCTTCGCCTGGCGGCGGATCTCCACCGGGATCGCGTCGAAGTCGATCAGGAAGCCGTTTTCCGCCCGCAGCGGCACCTGGTAGGTCACCGCCCCGGCGAAGACGTGGCCGATGTTGTACGTCGGGTAGCCCGGCACGGGCGCGATGGCCACGTCGCCGGGGTTGAGCATCGCCAGCGGGAGCTTGGCGATGGCGTCCTTGCTGCCCATCGTCTGGACGACCTGCTCGTCGGAGAGCTCGACGCCCCACCGGCGCCGGTAGAACCCGCGCACGGCCTCCTTGAAGGCCCCCACCGGCCGGTCGCAGCCGTAGCGGTGGCGGTCGCCGTCGGCGGCGTCCTGGATCGCCCGGACCATCTCCGCCACGATCGGGTCGGGCGTGGGCGTGTCGGGGTCGCCGATGTCGACGCGGATCACCTTCACGCCCTTGGCCTGGGCCTCGCGCATCTTCCGCCGCAGGTCGGCGAACAGATAGGGGGGCAGCTTCTGCAAACGCTGGGAACGTTCGATGTCCATCGTCTCCATGCCTCTCCGGCCGGTCCGCGGCCAGGTCCATTGGAACGGACGGGGCATTGTAGGAGGTGAGCGCGGCCGTGGCAACGGCTTGAGTGAAAGACGACCCCAAGGCTTCGCCGGCGGCGGACCACGCGCGGGCACCATGCCGGAACCAGCGTCAGGCCGCCCTACAGCTCCACGCTGCCGACGACGTGCGTCACGTCGAACAGGTCCGCGACGGTCACCGAGCCGGTCGAGACGGCGTAGACGTTGTCGCCGATCCGCAGGCTGCGGCGCATCCGCCCGCTGCCGGCGATGCTGCCCAGCTCGACGAAGCCGCCCTCGTCCACGTAGTACGCCGCCAGCGTGTTGCGGTTGGCGGCGTAGTAGTCGTAGACGGGCAGGCAGAGGGTCTGGTAGTCGCCGAAGTACGCGAAGGCGTGGTGGTCCCACTCGGCCTCGGTGGTCGTGCCCCACGGGCCGGCGGACCCCACGAGCTGCACGTCCACCTCCTGCGGGCGGCGGGGGTTGGACACGTCGAACAGCGAGAGCTTCAGCCCTCTCGTCCGGCCGTCCGCGTCGGCGTCGCGCCCCAGGCCGATCAGCAGCGAGTCGTCGATCGGGTGCAGGTACCGCGAGAAGCCCGGCACGTGCAGCTCGCCGACCACCGTCGGCGCCGTCGGGTCCGACAGGTCGATCGCAAACAGCGGGTCCACCTGCCGGAACGTCACCATGTACGCCGTCTCGCCCAGGTACCGCACGGAGTAGATCTGCTCGGTCCGGGCGATGCCGGTCAGCGCCCCGGCCGCGACGAGGTCGCCGCCGTCCTGGCGGAGCACGAAGAGGTTGTTGGAGAACGTGCGGTCGAAGGTGGTCGTCGCGACGCGGAACGTGCCCTGGTACTCGTCCATGGAGAACTGGTTGTGGACCGTCCCGGCCACGACGCCCGTCGCCGCCAGCGGCATGTCCGCCTGCGTCAGGTCGAACTTGTAGATGCGGGTCGTGTTGCGGTCGGTGTCGGCCTGGACGGGCCATGTCCACTCCGGCCGGCTTGCCACGTACAGGCTCTCGCGCGAGGCGTACACGTGCCCGCCGGAGCCCTGGAGGCTCGTCGTCTCGGGCTCGTCCCCCCCGGCTGCGGACATGTCCATCCGGACCACCGTCAGCAGGTCTTCCGAGAGGCTGTCCGTCGGCAGGAAGATGTCGTCGGGGCTGCTCAGGAGCCGCGCCGCGCCGCCGTCGATCGAGTACGTCGGCAGGACCTCCTCCAGCGGGAGCTGCATCAGGCGGGCGGCGTACTCGTCGGCCGTCTCGTAGACCCGCTCGTACTTCGGCTGCCAGTCGGGCAGCCTCGGCATGTAGGCCAGCTCCGAGCCTTCGAACACGAGCGTGACGTCGTACGGCTCTTTGGGCAGGACGGGCGGGTCGGTCGCGACGATCTCCCGCCGCTCGTAGGCCGGCATGGGGATCCACAGGTCGCTGCCCAGCACGAGGAACAACTGCTCGTCCACGGCCCGCGCGTCCACCAGCATGCCCTGCATCGTCGTCTGCTGGACAAGCTCGGGCGCGGCGCGGTCGGTCACGTCGAAGAGGCTCACCGTCACCTCGTCGCGGTACGGCGCGGGCTCGGGGCCCACCCACCCCGGCACGCCCACCACACGGTCCGCGAAGACGGGCCCGTCGAGGATCGCCCACATCGGGTACGTGGCGGACAGCACCACCAGGCGGTCCGCCCACAGGAACAGCCCTTCCGGCGTCCCCTGGATCGGCGTGCGGCTGACGACGTGGATGTCCTCGGCCGGGAGCGCGTCGAGGATCACCAGCTCCTGCCCAAGGATCATGTAGATGAACTCGCCATCGGTCTTGACGAGGTCGGCCTCCTCGACGCCCTCGACCTGATTGTTGGTGTCGGAGTGGTCGGCCGCGTCGGGCATGGCCGCCGTGACGCCGCCGAACTCCGCGACGCTGTTGACGGTGAACAGCCCGTCGCCGACATCCACGACGCGGTAGTACGGCCAGTCCCACCACGACCATTCGGGCACGGTCTGGCCCAGGAGATAGTCGTACTTGCGCAGGGCGACGTCGACAAGCCGCTGGCGGAAGGCGTCCGCGGAGGCGAAGGCCTCCAGGCGGCTCTCGGCCAGGTCGCCCATCCGGATATCCCGGCGGGCTGCGCGGACGTCGTCGCCGGGCTTGCCGTAGAGCACGTTCCTGCCCGGGCCGCCGACGATCCGGTCGGTGCCGTCGCCGGGTTGGATCCGGTCGGCCCCGTAGCCGCCGTAGAGCCAGTCGTCGCCGGCGTCGCCGTCCAGCGCGTCGGCCGCGGGGCCGCCGTAGAGGCGGTCGTTGCCCTCCCCGCCGGCCAGGACGTCGGCGCCGTAGCCGCCGTAGAGTCGGTCATCTCCGCTGCCGCCAAGAAGCTCGTCGTCGCCCCCGCCCCCGTAGAGCCGGTCGGCGCCGTCGCCGCCGGCCAGGAGGTCGTTGCCCGGGCCGGCGAACAGGCGGTCGTCCCCGGCGTCGCCGCGGAGAACGTCGGCGTCCCATCCGCCGAAGAGGCGGTCGGCCCCGTCGCCGCCGTGAAGCTCGTCGGCCCCGCGGTTGCCGTACAGCACGTCGTCCCCGTCGTCGCCGAAGAGCACGTCGTCGCCGCGGTGCCCGAACAGGCGGTCGCGATCGGCCCCGCCGTGCAGCTCGTCGTCGCCGTCGCCGCCGATCAGGACGTCCCGTCCCTCGCCGCCCCACAGCACGTCCGCACCGTCCTGCCCCAGCAGGCGGTCGTTGCCCGGTCCGCCGTGCAGCTCGTCGTCGCCCGGCCCGCCGTAGACGATCACCCGGACATTGCCGGCATCCGCCGGCAGGTCCACGAGCACGACGTCGTTGCCCTCCCCCGCCCGGATCCGGATTGCCCGGACCTTGCTGAGCGGGGCCGTGCCGACCGATTCGCCGTTGAGGAACGCCTCCAGTTGCGTCGGATCGGCCTCGCTGAGGGCGACCTCGATGCGGTCGTCCGGCGCGGTGGGGTCGGCATCTCCGTCAATCCGCCAGAGGCCGCCGTAGAGCGACGCGTCCAGCAGGAGCCGGCCTTCCAGGGACTCGAACCGCACCCCCCGAGCGATGTCGTGTTTCATGTTCGGCCTCGATCCACGCCCATTCGGCGGGCGGGGTCCCTCACAATCCACCAGACCCACGGAAACCCATGCTATAGCATACCGCCAACCCCGCTTCCGGACAAGCCCCCCCGAATGGGGACAGGCTGCTTTTTCGCGCCCGGCCCGGCGGCGGGGGGAAGCAGCCTGTCCCCTTTCCGCCGACCGGCGCGGGCGAAGGCAGGGTTTAAGCCCGTGTGCGCCGGCGGCGGGGAGGCACCCCGGCCGGGCACGACGGATGCCGACCGAGCAGGCGGCCGACCAAGGAGACACGACCGATGGCAAATCGACTGACGCGACGCAGCTTTCTCAAACGGAGCATGGTGCTGGGCGGAGCGGCCGCGGCGGCGCCGGCGCTGCTCCGCGGGCCGTACGTGCTGGCCCAGAAATCGCCGAACAGCACCCTCGGCGTGGCCGTGGTCGGCGGCGGCGGGATGGGCGGCTACAGCGTCGGTTGCGCGCTGCGCGAGCGGATGGTCGCGCTGGTGGACGTCGACGAGGGCACGATCGGCAAGGTGATGGCGAAGGTGGACAAGGAGAAGCACCCCGCGAAGGTCTTCTACGACTACCGCAAGATGCTCGACGAGTGCCACAAGGACCTCGACGTGGTGCTCGTGGCCACCCCGGACCATCACCACGCCCCGGCGTGCATCCGCGCGATCAACCTGGGCAAGGCCGCGTTCTCGCAGAAGCCCCTGGCCCACAACATCTACGAGTGCTACGCCCTGGCCAGGGCCGCCAAGGAGAAGAAGGTCCCCACGCAGATGGGCAACCAGCGGCACTGCGGGGAGGGCATCCGCCGCGTCTGCGAGTACGTCTGGGCCGGGGCCATCGGCAACGTCACCGAGACCCACACCATCCTCGGGCGGAACTTCGGCGGCACGGGCGGCCGGCCGGAGAGCAAGCCCATCCCCAAGGGCCTGCACTGGGACGAGTGGATCGGCCCGGCCCCCTACCGCGAGTACCACGAGGGGCTGCACACGTTCAGTTGGCGCAACTGGCGGGACTTCGGCACGGGGACCATCGGCGACATGGCCTGCCACCACGTGGATTTCCCCTTCTGGGCCCTGAAGATCGGCGAGGTCAGGAAGTTCACGGTCACCTGCCTGAACACGACCGGCGGCAGCGTCGAGAAGTGGCCGCAGAACAACGTCGTGCGGTACGACATCCCCGCGCGGGGCAACATGCCGCCGGCGAAGGTGTTCGTCTACGACCACACCGGCCTGAAGCCGGAGGCCATGAAGGACGCCGAGCAGAAGTACAACCGCAAGTTCGGGGAGTTCACGCTGTTCGTGGGCGACAAGGGGCTGATGGGCAGCGACTCGCGGATCATTCCCGAGGAGCAGCACAAGGCCACGCCCGCGCCGGAGAAGACCATCCCCCGCGCCCACGGCGGGCCGATCGAGGACCTCTACCACGCCATCCGCGAGGGCACGACGCCGTGCTCGAACTTCATCGACGCCGCCGGCCCGCTGACGGCCTTCGTGCTGAGCGGCCACCTGGCCCAACTCGCCGGCGTCGGCAAGGCGATCGAGTGGGACGTCGAGAAGATGCAGTGCACCAACGTCCCCGACGTCAACCAGCACATCAAGCGGACCTACCGCAAGGGCTGGGAGGTGTAGGGCCCCCCCCAATCGTGATCGTACTCGTACTCCTACTCGTACTCGTACTCGACGGCCCCCGGAAACGCCCGGTGGATCAGTCTTCCACCGCCTCGTCGGGCAGGAAGAGCTGTCGGGGGGTGTCGAAGAGGAGGGTCCTGGCGACGCGGAGGGCCTGGTCGGCGGTGTAGAAGCCGCGGTCGATCTTCTCGGCCAGGACGTTGGCCAGGATGCGCTGCGTCATGCGCACGCGGGCGTAGGTCCACTCGATGCACCAGCCGTCGCTGAAGAAGCCGCACAGCCGCGGCGTGGGCACCATGTCCAGCCGCCGGGCCCAGGCGGCGTGCATCACCGACGGGTAGAAGCCCCCCCACCAGTAGCCCGCCAGCGAGACGTTCCCGTAGCCCAGGCACAGCGAGCACCAGATCGGCTCGTCGATCTCGTAGCCGCTGAGAATGTTGAAGTGCAGGTCGGGATATTCTCCCAGCAGCCGCCCGAAGCCGCTGGCGAACTGCCCCGCCGCCCGGGCCACCGGGTGCGGCAGGCCGGGCGTGAGGAACTGCGTGCCGTAGCAGATCTGGAAGACCCTCGTCCGCCCGCGGACGGCCTCGCAGATCGCGCGGATCAGCTCGCCCTCCAGCACGCGGACGGCCTCCGGGCCGGTCTCGATGCCGGCGGTGGCGTTGGCCAGGAGCTGATCGACGGCCGGGGCGGGCACGGGGCGGAAGTCCGCCTCCGAGGACACCCACGCCACCAGGGCATGCTTGTCGGACCAGTCGAAGCGGTCGTAGTATCGCGCGACGACCTCCCGCAGGGCGGCGCGCGTGGTGATCTCCGTGTCGGCCCGGCGGTTGATCTCGGCGATCCGCTCCGCCCACGTGTGGAACTCGCGCGTGCCGCTGGTGGGGGCGCTCTCGAGGGTGAAGCGGATGCCCTTGTCGCCGTCGCCCTCGGCCAGCGGGGCGACGTCCGTCCGGCTGGACAGCACCCGCCGGATGTTCGCCCGGGCCCGGACCTGCTCGTCCCAGCCCCGCTGGGAGGTTTTGGCGAGGAAGCTCTCCTGGAGCCGCGGCAGGGCCTCGGGCGTCAGCGGCCCCTCGAAGTCGTACAACTCGCGGAGGATGGTCCCCAGCGCCCAGCCGAAGGACGTGTCGCCGATCGCCTGCCAGTAGGGCATCGACTCGTCGTAGGCCCGCAGGTGGCGGTGCTCGCCCTGCCCTCGGCCGAACAGGGCCTCCTCCGACATCCCCGCCGCCCGCAGGGAGTACAGCAGCATGTGGTAGAACAGCACGTCCCGCAGCTCGCGGGCGGCCAGGTTGTCGCGGTCCAGGTGCGAGTGCACGTCGATGACCGGCATCTGGCAAATCTCGCGGTACAGCTCGTCCGGCAGCATGTCGGGCCTCCGGAAAGGGTCGCTCCAGGAACGGGAGGACTGTAGGCAGTCGGGGGGAAGGGGGCAAGTGCAAAGGGCCACGGGATGGAACGCGTGGGCATCCGGTCTTCCGGCTTCCGGCTCCCCCCTCCCGGTTGCCCGTTCCCGGTTCCCTGGATCCGGCCTTGCCGCCTTGCATCCGTCGGCAGGCCGTGGTACCGTCCCGCGCACGATGGAAGGCATCCTGATCATTTTCACCTTCGCGCTCGGGGCCTGCGTGGGCAGCTTTCTCAACGTGGTGATCTACCGCCTGCCCCGCGGGGAGAGCATCGTCTTTCCGGGCAGTCACTGCCCGGCCTGCGGGCGCCCGATCCACTGGTACGACAACATCCCGCTGGTGAGCTGGCTGGCCCTGCGGGCCCGCTGCCGCTTCTGCAAGGCGCCGATCTCCCCGCGGTACATCCTGGTCGAGCTGGCCACGGCGGTGCTGGTCTGCGGGCTGTTCGTAGGCTTCTACATCGCGCCCGTGCGGAGCGGGGCGGGGTGGTTCCCGAACACCTGGCCGATGTTCCTCGCCCACGTGGCGCTGTTCTGCGGGCTGCTGGCGTGCTCGATGGTGGACATCGAGAGTTGGATGATCCCGCTGGAGATCTGCTGGTTCGTCTCGCTGGTGGGGCTGGTCGTTGCGGGGGCGTCCGTGCCGCCGGAGGCCTTCCTGCCGCGCGTCTCGCCGACGACGGGGGCCCTGGCCGTCGGCGCGGCCGTGGGGCTCGGCGTCTCGTTGCTGCTGCTGCACTTCGGCTACCTCCAGCGGAGCTTCCTGGACGCCGAGGAGCCGGCGGGCCCGCAGTCCGCGGGCGACGAGGGCGGCGAGAAGCCCCCGGCTCCCCGCGCGGCCCCCGACGGGGTGGCGATTACCTCGGCCCACGGTGTCAACCCGCGGACCGAGGCGCTCCGCGAGGTGCTGTTCCTGGCCCCGGCGGTGGGCCTGGCGGTCGTGGCGTGGGTGCTGGTGACGAAGGTCCCGGCCGTGCGCGGGGCGTGGGACTCCCTGACGGGCCCCTCGGCCGGGCGCCTGGCCGAGCACGCCAACGCCCTGCTGGCGGCGCTGTTCGGATACCTGGTCGGCGGGTTGTGGATCTGGGGCTTCCGCATCGCCGGAACACTGGGCTTCGGCAAGGAGGCGATCGGCCTGGGCGACGTGCACATCCTGGCGGCCGTCGGGGCCGTCTGCGGGTGGGCCGTGCCCTCCATGGCCTTCGCCCTGGCGGCCTTCCTGGCGCTGGCGTGGGCGATCACGATCTTCCTCTGCCGGCGCCAGCGCGAGCTGCCGTACGGGCCCTGGCTGGCGGCCGGGGCGCTGGTGGCCGTGCTGTTCTACGACCGGATCCTGGCCCTGCTGGAGCCCTACCTGGCGGTCTTCCGCGGCCCCGGCGACGGAGTGTACTGACCATGACCCGGCTGAAGGCGTATCTTTACGTGATGGTCGGCAGCACCGTGGTGCTGGCGGCGGGGGCGTTCGCCGCCCTGCAATGGGGCAGCCACAGCCGCTTCTCGGCGTACGGCCCGGAGCTGACCACGCGGACGGTCTGGCTGGTTCTGGCCTCCGCGGGGGGCGGGGTCGTGGTGCTGTGGACGGGCCGCCTGCTGGTCCGGGGCCTGTCCATCCTCTGGGAAGAGCGCCGCCGCGAGAAGCGGGTCCTCTCGAAGGTCCGCAAGGAAGCCAAAGGTTGATCGAACGCAGGCGGCGCGGAATCTCGCCGGGACGGCGCTGGCATCGCCCGGCGCGGCGCGTATAATTCGCACCGTGGTTCTCACTCGAGGGCTCGGACGGAAGGAGACACCGATGATCCGAAAGGTTCGCAGCGGGGCCGTGGTCGCGATGCTGGCCGTCTCGTCCCTGACGGTCGGCTGCTGTGACAAGGAGAAGAAGCAGATCGAGTATCTCACCCAGCAGAACCTCGACCTGACCAACAAGAACAAAGACCTGTCGAACCAGCTCGTCACCGCGCGGACGCGCGAGAGCCAGTTGCTCGCCCAGATGGACTCGAAGGACCAGGCGATCCAGTCGCTCCAGGCGGAGAACCAGGGCCTCCAGTTGCGGCTCTCGGCCGGCACGACCGCCCCGGGGCCGGGGCCGACCCCGGGGCCGGGCGCCGAGACCACCGTCTACCGCGAGACCGTCGCCAGCGACGTGCTCTTCTCGGCAGGCCAAGCCACGCTCAGCGACGCCGGCAAGCAGAGGCTCAACGCCCTCGTCTCGACGCTGAGCAGCCAGTACGCGGGCTTGACCGTGCGCGTCTACGGCTACACCGACGGCGACCCGATCAAGCGCACGGCCCGGCTATGGACGGACAACCTGGACCTTTCGGCCAACCGTGCGATGGCCGTCACGCGGTATCTCCGGAGCAAGGGCATCGACGCCGAGCGGATCGAGACGGTCGCGATGGGTGCGACGCGTTTCGTCGCCGGCAACGACACCAAGGCCGGCAAGGCCAAGAACCGGCGCGTGGAGATCGCCGTCGTCAAGAAGTAGGGCGTCGTCCGGCGGTGGCACAACTCTCCCTCTCCGGGACGGTGCCACCCGGGCGGGTCACAGTCCTGCGCTGAGGCCATTCCTCCCGGCTGCGAGGCGGGTCTGTTCCCCCGACCCTCAGGCGATCATGATCGCGATCATCGACTACGACATCGGCAACCTGCGAAGCGTGCAGAAGGCCATCGAGCGGGTCGGAGGCGACGCGCGGCTGATCACCACCCCCGCCGAGCTCGCCCGGGCCGAGAAGGTCATCCTGCCCGGCGTGGCGGCCTTTGGCGACGCCATCGAGGAGCTTCGCGGCCTGGGGCTGGTGGAGCCGCTGCGGAAGGCCTGCGCCGAGGGCATGCCGTACCTGGGCTTCTGCCTTGGCCTGCAACTGCTGTTCGAGGTGTCCTGCGAGAA
>Ga0307378_10009834_pt1 | contig 12515 bp, 7 predicted proteins | sample UN1MG_FD_202238 | JGI IMG/M metagenome (GOLD analysis project Ga0307378, IMG submission 202238) | Soil microbial communities from Risofladan, Vaasa, Finland - UN-1 | ecosystem: Environmental > Terrestrial > Soil > Coastal area > Acid sulfate soil | place: Finland: Risofladan, Vaasa | collected...
CCGGCCGAGTGCCTGAATGACCTGCGCCATTGTGAAGGTCTTGCCGGAGCCGGTAACGCCCAGCAGCGTCTGGAGGTTTTTTCCTTCGTCGGAAAAACCACTGACGAGTTCATCGATTGCCCGGGGCTGGTCGCCCCGTGGTTCGAATTCGGACGTGAGCTTGAATTTGGGCATAGGGCAACGCGCTATACTTTGTCGGACCACACCTCAATGAATTTTCGGAAGGAGCGGTCGTAGGTTTTCTCGGCCTCGGGCGGAAAGCAGCAGCCGGGCAGCTCTTGGCGCGAGAGGTGGTTGTGGAGGCATTCGCAGCATACGGCGTGGTTGGCGCATCCTGCTGCGGTGCATGTGCAGTGTTGTTCGTTGATCTTGCTGTTCGGACAATTTGCCATCGTTGTTCTCCTGTTTGTAGGGTTGCCGACCGCCCCCTGCACGTTCATTTCGTAGGATACCATGCAGGGCGGGATTGTTCAAGGGGTTTCATAGGCATGAGTCGTGCCCGGCCGTCCGGCTTCGCAGTAACGGTGGGCCTGGGCACCCGCCCCGGCATGTGAGTTGAACCGCCTCGTGCGGGCGGGCAAATCCAGAATTTTCGGCAATGCGTGCTTGACATCTGCCCTCGGATGGTGTATACTGTTGTACGTCACGGGGCGCTTGCTGCCGCTCGCCGGGCCGGTGAAACCATCGCAATCGACTTTGCAGCCGGCCCAGGGGCAATCGCTTCCGCGCGGGCGGCGATCAGGCGAGAGCCGGCAATTCGCGAGCGGACGTCAACCGGGACAGCCGCATCCATATACTTGGCATTATTGCAGCAAGGAACAACCTGGGGGCACAGTGCCCATAATGAACCTGACGAGTCAGCTTTCACGGGGAGTCTCGTAATGACCATTCAAGGCCGGGTATTTTCAGCAATCATGTTTCTCGCCGCAGTTTCTCACGCGGAGACTGCCCTTGCAGCAACACGCTATGTGGGGGCAAACGAAACTTATACGACCATCCAGTCCGCTATCGATGCCAGCACTAATGGCGACACGATAATCGTCCGGGACGGCACATATACTGGAGCGGGCAACCGCAATATTTCATTTAGCGGCAAGGGCATTCATCTAAAATCGCAAAATGGCCCAGAACACTCCTTAATTGATGCCGAACGTTCCGGTAGGGCTCTTGTTTTCACTGGCGGCGAGCAAAACAATGCCATCGTTGAAGGATTCACAATTTCTGGAGGCTATGTTTCTGGCAGTACATGGGGCACAGGTAGCGGCGGAGGTATTTATATTTCGAACTCCTCTTCGCCCACCATAAGAAATAACGTAATAACAGGCAATGAGGCAGCAGGCTGGGGATATGGTGGAGGCATAACGGTCAATGGCGGTTCCCCTCTTCTCGCAAATAATACATTTTCGGGCAATACCGCAGAGCGTGGGCCGGCAATATCTATCGGCGGCCACATTCAAATGTACAACAACATAATGTGGGGCAATCATAGCTCTTCTATAAACCACCAGATTGACCTCGGCGGCACAATTACAATACATTATTGTATCATAGAGGGGGGCAGATCAGGAATATGGACCAGGGGATTGAGTACCATTAACTCCACAGTCTTGCTTGACTTAGATCCTCTTTTTGTTGATGCATCTATAGGAAAGTATCGTCTTCAGTCACAATACGGGCGTTGGTCGAGAGCAGCAGGAACATGGGTGTTTGATACCACAACGAGCCCTGCAATTGCGGCAGGTGATCCCAGCTTTGATTACTCGCGAGAACCTATGCCGAATGGAGCGCGGATCAACATGGGCGCGTTCGGAAATACTCCTACCGCCTCAAAGTTTCCGGGGTGGAAACTGACTATTACTTCAGACCCTATTGAAGGCATCTTTTTGGAGGGCGGCTATCCTGGAATAAGCGGGTACCATACTTTCGTGGCCCCTGGGGAATGGGTGGAAATGATCGCTCCGGAGGTCGTATTGGTTGACGGTGCTACCTTATTCTTTAGGCGATGGCGGATAGGACAAAACGAAATGGCAGAAGGGGTTTCTGTTGTTTCAACTGCTATAAACTCTGAAACAACTCTCACAGCGGTTTATGAAATCAAGAAGCATCCTCTATCCGTAACTTCGAAAACAGTTGACGATGTGCCTCTTTACGGTGTACAGATTTCGGGAACCAGATCAGGAAACACACCATATATGATACAATGCGACGATCAAGAGACAGCTTCGTTATTGGCTCCAGATACCGTACGATCAGATGGAGTTTTACAGAAATTTGTCAGGTGGAAGATCGACGGTGTCCCCCAGCCTGTTGGCTCGCGCGATATTACGCTGCTTATGGATGATGAAAAGTCTGCCGTTGCGATCTACGAGATTCAAAAGTGGATTCTCAATGTGCAGTCTGTGCCAGCTGGCGTATTTATCGATGGGGACAGACCAGGAGTAACAGAGTTTACGGCTGATTGTCATGACCAGGAGTTCATAATGCTTCTTGCACCAGCAAGTATTGTTGATCAAGGTATCCGTTATAATTTTTTCAGATGGACAATAGATGAAACAGAACAGCCGGATGAGGAAGTGTCTGTGCAAGTAGTCGTCGACGATAGCAAGAGCATCGTCGCGGTCTATCAAATCGAAACACATAAGCTAACAGTTACATCCGCTCCGTTGAGCGAAATTTCCATGGCAGGCGATAAGCCGGGCGTAACGGATTATCAAGTCCCGTGCGATGACCAAGACTTAGTCACACTCCTCGCTCCTGTGACAGCACACGTGGAAGGTATCCGGCATGATTTTGTTCGATGGATGCTTGATTCACAGCCACAGGAGCATGGCGAACTAAGCCTTGCAATAGTGATGGATTCAGATCATCTTGCTGAAGCCGTGTTCAAAGTCGTTCGCCTACTGACCGTCCAATCGGATCCCCCGGGTGCGGAAATAAGCGACGACAGGCCTGGCATTACCCCTTATACTGCTGAATGCAATGACGGGCAGCTGATACGTCTAACAGCCGCCGTATCTCTGAAGCAGGATGCGCTTGCTTATGACTTCAAATACTGGATGCTTTATGGCGAAGAACAGCCGCTGGGCCAGACCACCGTTGAGGTAACCATGCACAGCGACATAACGCTCGTGGCCTTCTACGAAACCACGCAACACGCATTGACCGTCCATTCCACCCCCATCACGGGTATCGGCATAACCGGTGACCGGCCGGGGCAGACGAGCTACACCGCGAGCGTCGGCCACTGCGAGACAATCACGATATCCGCCCCGATAACCTTTGCCGCTCCCGAGGTACACTACGGCTTCATTCGCTGGCTGCTCGACGACGAACCGCAGCTTTCAGGTGAGACAGCCATTGAATTGACTTTCGAATCCGCGCACACGTTGGTGGCCGTGTATGGCCAGATCATCTATGTTGATCCCTCCGATCCCACCGCTTTCGCCACGATACAATCAGCCATAGATGCCGCCTCAGACGGCGACGTGGTGCTCGTGCGCGACGGCATCTACCGAGGCGACGGCAACCGCGATATCAGCTACAACGGCAAGCAGATCCTCGTGAAGTCCGAAAATGGCCCCGCCAATTGCATAATCGACTGCCAAGGGACACCAGAAAGCCCTGCCCGGGGCTTCTTTTTCTCCGGCGGAAACATCAACGAGAACTCGATTCTTCAGGGTATTACGGTCACCAACGGCTATTCCATCGACAACGGCGGAGCCGTACGTGTCAGCAACAGTGCTTCTCCAGTCATCAATGGCTGCGTGTTCGCCGAAAACTCTGCGCACGATAATGGCGGCGCTCTCTGGTCTTCGGGCGGCTCTGCCGCCATTATCAACTGCACATTCACGGACAACGTGGCGCAGACGGGCCACGGCGGCGCCATCTACTCGGAAGTTGGAGCATCGCTCACGATATCAGGCTGCACGATGATCAGGAACGCTGCAGCCAAATCGGGCGGCGCCGCATACTTCACCGACGGTTCTCCCGTGATGACCTCGAACACATTCACCGGGAACGTAGCGTGGACGGGCAACGGCGGAGGTATATGCCTTGCAGCCACTACAAGAGCCGCGCTGTCTGACAACACCTTCAGCGGAAATATGGCCGACGATTACGGCGGAGGAGTCTGCTCCGGGGGGCAGAAGCCTGTTTTCACCGGCAACACCTTGAGCAGCAATCTGGCAAGCTATGGAGGCGGGATAGACTGCCGCTCGTCCGATGATGCTTCGATCATCGACAACGCGCTGAATGATAACGACGCGGACTACGGCGGCGGGATGTATCTGAAAGACCTCGGCGGCGCGATGACAGGGAATATTGTCGCGCGCAACCACGCAAACGGCTACGGCGGCGGGCTGCACCTGCGATCGTGCTCGCTGGCAATGACGGGCGACCGCGTAGAAGCGAATACAGCCAGCCAGACCACAAGCTCGGCCGGCGGCGGCATATTCTTGGAGGCGGATTCCGATTCCTGGATGCTCAACTGCATCATCGCCGGCAATGCGGGGCGCTATGGCGGCGGGATCTGCGTCGACGGCTCGGCTCCGACGATCATCAACTGCACCATAAGCGATAACTCCGCCCTGGCATATGCCCCCGGCTGGGACAGCGCCGGCGGAGGAATATGCTTCCGGGGCGGTTGCTTCCTGCCTCTCATCAAGGACAGCATCATCGGACCCAATGTGACGGACGGCGATGGCGAAGAGATCGTACTGCGTAATTGCTCCGCGATCAGCATTCGCTACAGCAATGTCGTGACCGATCCGTTCATCGAGGACGGCTCTGCCATCCTCTGGGGTGACGGAGTGATCTCGGTGGATCCGTTGTTCGCTTCGGCTGGTGACTACCACCTCAGTTCCATGCATGGCCGTTGGGACCCGGCAGCAGGCGGCGGCCAGGGAGACTGGGTAGCCGATCAGGTCACCAGCCCCTGCATAGACGCGGGACACCCGGTTTCGGTATTCGACGCTGAGCCTGAACCCAACGGCGGCCGGATCAATATGGGGGCATACGGCAACACGCCGGAGGCATCCAGGAGCGCCTCGCCGCAACGCATTCTCACCGTTCGTTCGTCGCCCTTTGAGGGGGTCAGTATCAGCGGCGACAAGGCAGGCGTAACAAACTACGAAGCACCGTGCGGCGAGGGCGAGAACGTCTCACTCGCGGCTCCGGCAGTTGTCGAGCAGCATTCTGGATTGACGACCGACAACGTTACGAATTACGACCTCACCTGCTACGAGGGCGATTCTGTGTCGCTCTCGGCCCCGGCTGCCGTTACGCAAGGTTCGGCCACGTATCGTTTCGCCTCGTGGTCAATCGACGGTGAACCTGGTTCGGTGCGGCAGGCGGAAATCGTCATCCAGATGGACACCAACCACATGGCCGAGGCAATCTATCTGCTGGTCGGCGACGCCAATGGCGACTGCCGCGTCGACATCCTCGACCTGCTCTTCGTCCGCAACCGCTTGCTGAAGGACGTCTCAACTGATGACCATTGGCAGGCCGACGTCAACAACGACGGAAAAATCAACATCCTCGACCTCATAACGGTGCGGAACAATCTGAATGCGACGTGCGGTCAACAATGACTCTACCGCCCACTGCAATGAACCTAATGCCGCGATTGCAGCGCGATGGGAATTCTTCCTCAAGGCCCGACGCAGCCGCAGGGCGCTTTTCTTCGCGATGCACCTCAGCTCGCGAAGGGGTGGGACATGATGTTACCCAACAGGGACGGCAAATCCAGAATTTTTGCTTGACATCATCCCCAGGTCATGTTATAAAAGGATGAGATTCCAGATATTTGCGTGGCCGTTCCGCATGCTTATGCGAGGCCCACTATGACTATGCGCCCGACACGAATTCTGCTGATTGCCGTCTGCCTGCTGGCGCCTGCCGCTGCTGCATTCGCCAAGCCTCCTCCGCCCGTGCGGATAACGGTAACGTTCGCCGCCCCTCCGGCCATCGGGAAGGCCGCAACCGTCATCGCGACCGTCTCAACCGATCTCGAACTCACCGACGCATGCATCAGGTTGGAGCTTCCGCCGGGCATTGCGCCTGCACAGGAAGATGCCGTCCTCGAGTGGCCGCTGCGGCTTGCCGCGGGCGAGCAGGCTGTGCTGCAAGCGCCTGTGGTTGTGGGCGGGGCCGGCGAGTACTGCATACAGGCGCGCGTGCCTGGCATCGCGGGGCGCAACCTGTATCTCGTAATCGACGAAGATATCGCGGAGTTTTCCAGCCGCTCGATGCTTGCCGCCCGCCGCGCGGTCATACTCGCCCGTTACCGGCGCGAGAACAGGTTGCCGGCAGACGCAGACGTGAACTTCGACGACCTTCCCGGCGATGTGCAGGCGCAACTGGATGTCCTCGGCCGCGTGCAGACGGCGCCGCCGGAGCAAAACGTGCAGGTCAAGGAGTTGCGCAAGGCAGAGCCGGCGGAAGATGCCCCCGACGCACAACAACCCGTTGACATCAAGGATGAGTGACCGGTGCCCCGACAGCCTACGCATTCCTGTCGTTTCATGATGCCGCTGCAGATGGCGGTTGCGGTTGTTGCGCTGTTTATGGCGTCTGCGGCCTCGGCAGCACCTTACATTCACGACGCACGAATCACGGTCGTCGACGCCGTCGACGCCGATCTCAACGGCTATTTCGAAGTCTTTGAGCTGGGCGTTACAGTGGACGCACACGCCGGCGCGCTTGTTTCATACGACGTGGCCGCCATCATACGCTGCACCAGCACCGGCAACGAGTTCTTCACACAGGCGTGGTCGGGTTTCGGCAACGATAACAATCCTCAAACCTTCTATTTCAGCGAAACCGATTTCTACCTGCTCGAGTCGGTGAACCTGGTTTTCGAGATCGAGCTGTGGAATTCCGATTTCTCCACCTTCCACGAGCTGCTGCCCCACAGTTACATACCGGGCGGGCCGGTGCCGGCTGAAGGCATAGGCGGCGCAACCGCAACCATCCGCTCGGCGGAGATCGTCCGTTTCTCGGGCACCGACTCCGACGCAAACGGCTACTATGAGGCGTTTTCGTTCGATGTCAACGTGGAGGCCGACACACTGGATGGCGTTTCGCTCGAAGTGGCCGCGATAGTAACTTGCACCGGAACCGGCGATTTCTGGCTCCTGGCGTCGTGGACTATCACGGGCGACGCGCCCGACGCCTGCGATCTGCATCTGACGCATGCGGATTTCAATCTCGATGCGCCCGCAATGCCGGCCTTTGTGGTGGCGCTGTACAACCCGGACCTGACGATCAAGTACCACGAAGCCGCCGTCGCGGGATCATTTGGCGCTGAACCTCCCGCCCCTTCGGTCGCGCTGGCGTCGTCGGCCATTCAAGACCTTCGCAAACGCACCGACGCCGACTCAGACGGATACTTCGAGGAGTGCGAGTTTGACATCGCGATCGATGCCGACACCACGTCCGGCGAACGCCTGATAACGGCAGACGTCGCCTGCACGCAGACCGGCCAGCAATGGCGGTCGCCGCCATTTGCTGCCGCGCCGGGCAGCGACGATACGATGCTGATGACATTCTCGCACGAGGATTTCAACCTGTTCGGCCCAACCGCCCTCGGCTTCACCATCAGCCTGTGGGATGCTTCGCACACGTTGCAGCTCACACAGGAGCAGCCGGTGGCCGGCGGAATGGTGGAACTTGAGCCGACGGGCTGCACCGACTGGCTCAGCATACAGGCGACCGTTCGATACAAGGATCAAAACGGCGCAGCCCGTCCCGTGCGGTGGGCGCTCGTAGACATCTACGAAAACAACATGCAGAAAACTCAAACCTGCACCAACGCCGAGGGCCATCTCGAGCGTACGCTAAGGGTTTACAATCCTGCCAACTACCGCCTGCGAGTCTATACCTCCTGCGTCGAAGGAAGCCATCCCGCGGCCTCGACCGACGTCGCCGAGGTGCGCGAATCGCCGGCCGCCGCAGCCTATTATGTCGACAGCTCGACCATACACAATGAAGGAAGCAGCGTCCATTTCGATATCCTGATAGACAACACCGGCCCCAACGCCGGAGCTTTCGCAGTGTTCGATTCGATAATGGAAGGCTACCACAAGGCCGTCACCTGGCTGGGTGTTTACAGCCTTCCCAAGGTGAATGTCTATTGGCCGGACGATCATTCATACTACGACGGCGCCGCCATCCGCCTGCTCGAGCTGGACCGCTGGGACCGCGACGTGATCATGCACGAGTACGGTCATTTCATAGCAGACCGCCTCGGTTTTCTCGGTTCGGAAGGCGGCGAGCATGACTGGGACAGCGATTGCCGCGTCTATGGCGGCCCGAGAACCGACTCCGACGCTGCACGGCTGGCTTTCGCCGAAGGATGGGCCACGTTTTATTCTGTGGCATCGCAGTTCGCCGAAACAGCCGACCCCTGCTACAACGACACCGAAGATTTTGTAACTTCGGTGAACCTTGAAACCGACACCGCACGCCACTACGCACCGGGCCAATACTTCGAATCGATGATCGCCTGCGCCTGGTGGGACATGTTCGACGACAACGACTCCCCTGTCGATAACGACGACCGCCTCTGCCTCGGCATCCAACCGATATGGTCGATCCTCAGCGGGGGCAAACCCAAGACAATCGAGGCGTTCTGGGACCACTGGCTCGACACCGATTCCTGCAAGGTTCAGGTGGACAGGATACTCCGCGACCATCGAATGACATTCCTGCCCACTGCCTGCAAAATCCAGATCACTTCCGACGTGCCGTCGGCGCCATTCGAACTTGTCGAGCAGCACAGCCAGCCGATCGCGGGAACCACGCCCGCCGCCTGGCAACCGATATCGCCCGGCAGCTACACAATCACCTGGCTCGACTCCGGCGGAATCACGCCGCCGCCGCAGACGCAAACGCTGCGTCCCGGCCAAACCGCCACATTCCACGGCCAATACCTGCCTGCCGATCCCGACCCGCCCGCGCCAAACGCATTCGCGAGCGCACAGGCCATCGGCACCGACCGCATATCCATCACGTCCCAAGCCGCCGCCGATGCCACCCCTCCCGTGGAATATCGGATTGTCGGCGAAGCGTTCAACGGCCTAATCTGGCAGGAAGGCTTCATGGGCGTCGATAACTACGAATGGTCGTCCGTCCGCCCGAACAACTGGATCGACTCGGGCCTCCACGAGAACACGCTCTACCGATACAACCAATACGTGCGCGATTCGTCAACTCACCGCAACGTGAGCGAGCCGGCGACGGTTTGCGTGACCACGCTTCTGGGGCCGCCCCACGATGACGAAGTAACGTTTTCGCAAGTGAGCGAAACGTCGATACGCGTTGCGGTGGCGGCCCCGCCTCAAGGCTCGGGGCCGGGCCAGACCGCCGCCGATTTCGACATCATCACCGGCCACGGGCAGGGTGAAAATGCGAACGATACCGGCTGGATCACCAGCTTCGAGGTGCTGTTCGGCGGCCTGCTGCCCAACACGCAATACGGCTGGCGCGTCCGCTACCAGGGGCACAGCGGCTATGAAACCGCCTTCAACCCCAATGAGCAGAAGGTTACAACGCTCGCCGCCACGCCCGCTGTGCCGCAGGTAACGTGTGCAACCGCAGCCACTGTTTCGCTGCGTCCCGACCCGGGCGGGAATCCCGAGCACACGCAACTGGCCGTAATCTGCCTGTCGTCGCAGCCGCACGACGAGCACTTCGACCAGGCTTATGTGGGGGGAAACGGCCGGCCGTCGGCCGAGCCTGTATGGCTTACGTCCGCCGAATGGGGCGAGGCAATTGCCGGCCCGCTGCAGCCCCTTGGCACCTACCGTTTCGCTGCGATGGCCAGAAATGCCGACGGCCTGCACACCGCTTCCGGCCCCGCCGTTGAGGCGAGAGCGTCGGTGCAGGGCGACGTCAACGGCGACTGCAAGGTCAACATTCTCGACCTCCTCGCCATCAGGATGCACCTGGGTCGCGACTTGAGCAGCAGCCCCCCAGCCCTCGCGGCCGACCTCAACAACGACGGCCGGGTGAACATCCTCGATTTGCTGGTGTGCAGGATGCACTTGGGAGCCGTCTGCCCCTGACGGCGGCCGCGCACGTTCAGCCTGGCGGCGCCGGTTCAGGGGTTTCTCCGGCTTCGGCCATCGAAAATTCAGAGGGAATCGCGGTTCTCGGAGGTGTCGCCCTGCTCGGGGCGGCCCTCCAGAAACATCGGATGGCGCTCGAGGATACGGTCGGCCGTCTGCTCGGCGACATGCCGTGAAAGGTAGTATCCGGTGGAGATTCTGGAAAGAATCTCATCCTTCTTGCGCGTGTTGAGCCGTTTGCCCGGCAGCATATCGTTTCCTTATCCACGATGCGGAAACCTTGGCAGGTTTACCGTGAATATCGGCACTTGGCCCCGGAACTTTAGCATAAAGCGCAGGATGCGCCGGCATCAGCCGCGTTTATTCGGCCGGGGCGGGCGGCTCCTCCTCGATCAGGGGGGCGTTGGTTCCGGCTGCTCCCGAGCCGGCTTCCGATGAGGCGGCCTTCTTCTGAAGCCGCTCCTTGTTTTCTTTCCACCATTCCGCCCACTGCTCGTTGGTGCGGCCGGGGATGTCCAGATCCGAAACCTTCATCATCGTGCCACGCGCCATGTTGCTCACGCTGTCGTCCTCATCGAATAGAAACGGAACCACCTTGTCGCAGTGCTCGGGTTGGGCAACAAACAGGTGCGCGATCACCATCACACCATACAGCCGAATCCAAGTTTCTTTTTCCTTCTTCATCGCATCGACAACAGCGTCTGCCGCTTCCTGGGCGTGAAGCTTATCGATGATAATCAGCGCGTGCTTGCGCGCCTGACGGTCTTCGCTTTTCAGCAGCCGCAGCGTGGCGGGCAGCGCCGCATCCTTGCCGAGATCGATCATCTTCTTCGCCAGCGCCCCGTTGGAGGCGCCTTCCCCGATCTTTCCGGCGTAATACGACGCCCGCATTCTGGCTACAAACGGCGGGTTCGCCGCCCACAGCCCGATGAATGCAGCCGCCGCAACCACAAGAATGACCGCCACAACGATTACGGACTTGGGAGTTTTCTTCTCGGCCACGTAGTTATCTCCTCGTGACAGCGCCGTGCGCGGGGTCCGGGCGCGCGGCAGGTTATTGTTTCCCAATAAATAATACCCGAACAGGCGCGCACAGTCAAGGAAATAAGGGCGATGATGCCCGCGGGGGCGCGCCAAAATTCCATAATTTCGCGGCTCGGTCAACGGCTTCGCATCTTCATCATACGTCTCCTTACAAGCCCGTCAGGGCGGCAGACTTTAGCCCACGGCGTGAGCCGTGGGAGCATGTTGCCCCTTCATCATGAGCCCCGTAGGGGGGCGACAGGATTCAAGACAGCGAGCCTCCGACAGGCAGGCAAACCGAAAGCCGAAGGCGGGTGTTGCGCCCCCGCCTGCTCGCGGTCATCTTTTGCGCTTGATTCTGGCCGGCGGACCTATAGCATGCATGGTAGCTGCCGAAAGCTACACGCAGATGGAGGCTCGATGACCGGTAATCCTTACGAGAAATTTCGGGGAAAGCTGATACTTCGCGATTATCTGGCCGCAGATCGAACGCTGCTGGCCGGCGAGCGCACGTTCTTGTCGTATCTGCGGACGGGCCTGGGAATAATGGGGCTTGGCGTGGCTTTCATCAAGTTCTTCGAGGATGCCTCGGTTCTCCTGCCGATCCTGGGCTGGATATGCCTGCCGCTGGGCGCCGCAATCTCGGTATTCGGGGCGACCCGCTACGTGCGAGTCCGGCGAAGCATAATCTGCGTTCTGGAAGAAGCACCTGAGCCGGGCCCGGATGCCGACGACCCCGATATGTCGAGAACCGCCGAAAGCGGCGATCCGCCGGAATGAACCCGGAACGTTCCGGTGGCTGGACCAGCCGACGCTGCAAAGGCCGCCGCAGGGGGCTTGCCCTGTTCTCCGCAGGCAGACGCGCCGCCGAAATTCACAGAACCGGCTACTTGACAACTCGCGGCGCAGGTGATATGCTTTGTACAGGGAAAAGATGCCCTGGTTTCGCGGAATGGCTATAGGCTCCGCAGCAAGGAGAGCGCGCGATGTTCAGGAAAATACTTTCGGTGCTGACGGCTGTGTCGCTGGTTACCTGCACGACGGCGGCCCTTGCGGATGACGAAGCTGCCCGCAATGCCATCCTGACCGTTCTCACGGGCGGCGAGCGGTGCAGCGTGTATGTGGATGACAAGTTGGTCGGCGAATCGCCGCTTCGTGTGCCGGTGACGGCCGGGAAGCACAAGGTGGAAGTGAAAGCTCAGTCGGGCGAGATCAAATCCCGCAGCGTCACACTCAAGGCCAATGAAGCAAACACGGTGCGGTTCGATTTTCCTATAAGCGAGAACCTGCCGAAGCCGGTGCAGGATGCGGTCGACGGCAATTTTCCCGCTGACCGCTCCTGGAGTTGGCGCGAGGTGGGGTACGGCATCGGCGGCATATGCATAATCGGCGGCGCCATCGTGCTCGCCTACAACTACGGCT
>Ga0307378_10009836_pt1 | contig 12514 bp, 11 predicted proteins | sample UN1MG_FD_202238 | JGI IMG/M metagenome (GOLD analysis project Ga0307378, IMG submission 202238) | Soil microbial communities from Risofladan, Vaasa, Finland - UN-1 | ecosystem: Environmental > Terrestrial > Soil > Coastal area > Acid sulfate soil | place: Finland: Risofladan, Vaasa | collected...
GATCCGACGCGAAACCCTCGAAAACCAACCCGCGCTCGCTTATTCTGGGCCTAATACGGTTCCATGACTACGTTTGCCACAGACGCCAACGCCGAACCGGCGCGCTTACCGCCGCGCATCATCCATGTCCCCTATCCCACGAGGCCCCGAACGTCGCGGTTATTGTTCGCGGGGTTCTTCACCCTTTTCATGCTACCTAGCATCCTCTACTTGTGTGGAGTTCTGATGGGTCGAGCTAACCTGGCACAGACCACCGCCGCGCAGGCACTCGTCCTCCTGGGCTTCTCTACCGTGGCTGTCGTCGGCCTGCTATGGGCATACAAGAGCAGCAAAGCCGATTCGGCGGAGCGCCGTGAGTTCCTCGAGAAGCATCCAATCAGTGACGACGAGTCGTTGACCGAAACTCTAGGCATGACTTGGAAGAATCCGGACCGGCCGCCGAAAACCAGCGACGTGCAGAAGGTTCTCGGTAGAGCGTCACGTGACGGTGCGAACCGCGCCTGCATCGTCTACTTCGGTGAGGCTGACGTTCCCGAATGCGCGCAGACGCATTTCGAACCGGTGATCGTCACCCCAACCAGCGCTATGGGTAAGCGGCTGCTCTGGCTCGTGCCAGCCGGCGCGTTGATCGTGTTGTGGCTGCTGGACTACCTGGATCTGTGGCCGCGCGGCATACCGAGCATACGACGGTTCATGGGCAGCTTCCTGCTAATCTTAACGGCGGGGTTCATTACTCTGGTGATCTGGTTCTGGCGGGCCACGGTCCGGCCGACCTACTTGCGCATGGCACCGGGGATCATGCAGGCGTTGGAATACCGTCACGGCCGGTCCAAGCCAATTGCCCGCAGCTATCCGATGGAGCAGGGCACGCTGGTAGTCGTCACGCGCGAGCGAAACTGGTTGACGCTGGCCCTGGCTCGTGAACAGATGACCGACATCTTTCGACTTCACAGTTTGCGAGATCTAAAGACCGTCGGCGTACGCCTGTGGCAAGCGCTGCTTTCCACCGCGCCGACGCCGCCGCTGAGTGATGAGGAGCTGGTGGGATAAAAACCGGGGATTCGGATAATGGCGGCGAACCGCCGGCGTGCGGTAGATTCCATACATGCAGCAGACCGGTACAACGCGTCCGCCGCCGGAGGTCGTCCGCGTCCCGCCGCCGGAGGGGGTATCCTTGTCCCCAGACGTGACCGCAGTGTTTTCCGTGATTCTGCTGGTCGCAGGTCTGGTCGGCGTCTGTCTCGGCCTGGCGTTGAAACTGTGGGTCATCTGGCTGGGCGTGGCCGCGTTCGCGGCCTGCGCCATCCTGTTCGCGTGGGGCCGGCACATCAAGGTCCGCAACGTCGAGCGCCACCGCGCGTACCTGGCGAGACTGCATGAGCGCGGCGTCGATCCCATCGCGTACGACCTCGCCGCCCGCTGGAAGCCCGGCGGGAAGGCGGTCCCGAACGACGACGTGAAGGCGATCCTGGCGAGCTCACCGACGCCGAACCCGCCCAGTGCGCGGATCGTCTGTCTGGGCAAGATCGACGTGCCGGAAGTGGGCGAACTGTTCTTCGAGCCGGAGATCATCACCCCGACACGGGCGATCGGGTGGCAACTGGTCTTTGCGCCGATCGCCGCTGTCATGATCTTCGTCTGGCTGATGCAGGTGTTCGGGGTGATCCCCGGCCGAGGCATCAACCCGGGCAGCTTCGGTTACATCCTGATGATGGGTGTCGGCGCTGGAGCTATGTGGCTGTGGCGCACGGTGCTTCGCCCAACTTACATCCGTATGGCCCCCGGGGTGATCCAGATTCTGGAATTCCGCTACCGGCGGGGCAAACCCACCATCCGCAGCTACCCGCTGGATACCGGCACCATCGCCGTCCTGCGTGGCAAAGCCACGGGCGGTAAGACATCCGGGCTCAAGCTCGCGCTTCTCCGTGAAGATCAGCAGGACACGGTCGAGCTGTGGCGGATGCAGAAACGGGACAAAGCGATCGAGCGCACCTGGCAAGCGCTGCTCTCCACCGCTCCCACGCCGCCGTTGAGTGATGAGGGATTGGTGGGGTAGCTACTCTGGCGACAATGGCGCTCACGCTCATTGTGTGATTTGTAGGGCAGTGATATCATTCCGGTGGTCACTGACAATCGCACGGCGGCCGGCCCCCAGGGTCGGCGTCGGTGGCCGGAACGCCGACAAAGGAGCGCTCGTGTCTCTAAAGCCTGCGCTGGATGCGAAGCTGTACGCGGTCAGCGATGCACGCAGACTCAGCATGCAGGACTTGCTGGATTCCTTCCAGCGACATGGCACGATGCGCGTCACCGACCTGCACCTGAAGACGGGCTTGGCGCCCATCTACCGCGTGGACGGCGGGCTGAAGGTGACCACCGGTCCCGGGTTGAAGCCCGCGACCGTCGAGGGGCTCGCCCGCAGCCTGCTGAGCGAGGCCGAATGGACCACCCTGACCGAGAAACGCTCGGTCAACAGCTCAATGCTGCTCGGCGATACGCGGTTTCGCGTGAACTGCTTCCACGACCGGTGCGGGCTGGCCGTCGCGATCCGCGCGCTCGACGCCCGCACGCCGCAGGTGGAGCAGATCGGCTTTCCGAACAACGTCTGGCAGGACATCATCGAGCTGCGCCAGGGTTTGGTGCTGCTGACGGGGACGACCGGGGTGGGCAAGACCACCACGATCGCGGCGTTGCTCGACCGGATCGCCCAGACGCGCCCCTGCCACATCATCACGCTGGAAGACCCGATCGAGTACCACCTCGAGAGCCAGACGGCGATCATCTCGCAGCGGGCGATCGGGCGCGATGTCCCGAACTACGAACGCGGACTGCGCGACTGTCTCCGCGAAGATCCGGACGTGATCTTCGTCGGCGAGATGACCGATCAGGAATCGACCACCTGGACGCTGACCGCCGCCGAGACCGGGCACCTGGTCTTTTCCGCGCTGCACACCCGCGATGCCTCCGGGACCATCACCCGGCTGCTGGACCTATACCCGGCCAACCGGCAGGAAGAGATGGCACACCAGTTGTCGCTGGGGCTGCGCTATATCATTTCGCAAAAGCTGGTGCCGCGGGCCGGGGAAAAAGGGCGCGTGGCCGTGATGGAGATTCTCAACAATACCTATGGGGTGGCCAATCTGATCCGCCAGGTAAAGCCCGAGCAGATTTACTCCCTGATGCAAACACACACCAAGGATATCCCCCAACAGCGGATGACCACGTTGGAACGCTCGTTGGTCGAACTGGTCCGGTCCGAGACGATCTCACCGCTGGAGGCCGAACGAACGGCTAACCGGCTGTCGGAGTTCCAGGCCGCGATGCAGGTTGAGGAGTGATCAGGCGCCGCAGGCGGCGGCAGATGCCGGCGGCGAGAGTGTAGACGATCGTCAGCTCATGGCAGATACTCTCGGTTGCTGAGCAAGTCGAGGGCGGTTCATGAAGGACGACGAAAAACGCGCCCCGCAAGGTCTCATCGACAGCCAGGACCGCATCGCCCAGGATCTGGCCTGCGTCAAGTGCCGACAGAACCTGCGCGCGCGCCAGTTGAACGACGATTGTCCCGCCTGCGGCCACCCGATCCTGGACTCCGTCTTCGGGGACTATCTGATCCGTCAGACGACGGCGTCGGTGATGCGATTGGCCGACGCCGTACGCGTGGTGGTCTACGGGTCGGCCGCACTCGCCGGTCTGATCGCCTTGGCGGTGATCACCGCGATCACGCAGGGTCAGGATTTCGCCCGCGCGATGGACGCGGCCTTCAACCTGCTTCTGGCCGGGGGGCTGATCTTTCCGCTGGTGGCGATCGTCGGGGTAATCCTGCTGCGGGCGCCGCGACCGGCAGCCTACTACAAGGCACATTACCTCAACCCGCGCCGGCTACGCCGTTGGGCTCTGGTACTGGTGCCGCTGGTAGCGCTCGCCGCCACCGGCACATACTACAACAGCACGGTCATGGCTGACTTGGGCATGGTGCTTTGGGTGGTCATTCCACCGGCGGTGTTCCTACGCTGTGTCGAGCGCCTGATGTGCGACCTGCCCAATTTCAAGCTAGCCCGCCTGGCCTTCGGCGTATTCGTGGGCGCCGTGCTGTTCGGCGTGGCTTGCTTCGCGGTCATGCTGTTGCAGACGGCATCGCTGGCCGACCCGGGTTACGAGGGCGCGTTGGTCGGCGTGACGCTCATCACACTGGTCGGTGCGCTGGCCCTCGGGATCGTCGGGTTCAACCTGCTGCTCCGCGTGCGCTGGGCCCTGACCGAGGCGGCGCGCTGAGGGTGGGCGCTAGCCCCGGTCGCCCAGTGCGCGGGCGGTCTCGTCCGACGACTGCTTGAGCTTCTTGATTTCCTTCTCGATCGTGCGCAGCAGCTTCTCGCCCGGCAGGTCCTTGGCAACGATCTTGCCGTCCGAGCCGATCAGGAACGTCGCCGGGATGCCGCCCACGTTGTACAGCTTGGCCAGCTCGCTCTTGTCGCCGCCTTTGACCCAAACCTGCGGCCAGGTCATGCCGTTCTTCTCGGCGTACGACCTCGCGGTCTTGGCGTCCTTGTCGAAGCTGATGCTGATGACGACCAGTCCGTCCTTGGCATACTGCTGATGGGCCTTTTTGACGTTGGGTAGCTCGGCCACGCACGGCCCGCACCAGGTCGCCCAGAAGTCCACGAACACCAGCTTGCCGCGCAGCTCCGACAGCTTGATGGGCTTGCCGTCGAGCGTGATGGCCTCGAAGTCAGGTGCCGGCGTGCCGACGTGCAGGGCTGCGACTCTGACCTTGGCAATGTCTTGCGTGAGCTTGCTCTGGCCGACCGCCAGAGCGATCTCCTGGGACCAGGAGACATCCTTGGGCCCGGGGCCTCACCCCGGCGTCGTACGCTTGGCGTGCCGGAGCAGTTCGAGCTCGTGCGTCCCGGCGGGCACGCCCGTCAGCGTGTAGTTACCCTTTTTGTCGGTGACGGCACCGATCACGAGCCCCGACTCGTCGCGTGTCTTGGCCAACACGTTCACGTTGGCCAGCGGCTGGTCGTCCGTCCCCGTCACGCAGCCGGAGACCGTTGTACCCTTTTCGCCGCGAAGGGCGAGCTTGGTGGTCTGGCCCGGCTCAAGGTACACCTCGCGCGCGAACAGCGTGGCCGTGTAGGCCAGCTCCTGCGAGTAGCCGTGCCGGGCAACGCGGTATTTCACGTTGCCGGGGAGCGGCCCCAGCTTCGATTCCTTCTCTTCCAGGATGGTCGGCGTAAACACGTTCAGATACACGCGTGGGGCGTCGGCAGAATCATCGGATTGTGGTGCCAACGACACATTGACGTACTCCCACGTCTCGCCGAAGGAAGTGGACGGCTTCCAGTCCGTGGTGATGAAGCTCGGCTCGTCCATCTCGATCCGCAACGGCTTGTCCTGATATTCCTTGGGCACCAGGCCGGTTAACAACGCGACGCCGTGCTTGGGGTGTGCGGCAACGAAGTTGTACTTCTCCCCCGGCGAAGTGAAGCTCTTGAAGGCGAAGCGTCCCTCGGTGTCGGTGGTGTCCTCACAGGAAGTCTTGCCGTTTCGCTTGGTGAGGAACCACAAGACCTTCTGATCGGGCCCGAACGTCCGGAGCTGCCCTTCTCGTTCGAGCATCACGTAGCCCTTCTCCGCGTGGGCTATAGCGACGTGGACGGCCGGCAGGGGCTTGCCGTCCTGCTTGGAAACAACGACCCCGTGCAGCTCGTTAATCGCGTTCTTCTGGGGCGGGTCGTCGGCCGACAGCGGCACCGCCAACACCAAGGCTGCCAGCGTCAGGGCGCCCGCTCGAATCGGGGAGTGAGGACGTGGGTTGGCTCGCATGGTAGATCCTCCAAAGAGCGATTCTTCGAATCAGACCGGACGTATATCGCACCGCACCGCACTTGGCGGCGCGGGTTTCCTCACGCCTAGGTCGGAGGACCCTCGAGTCTGCACAGTTAATTGTACGCCGCAGACGAAGCGAGGTTGCCCTGATTTTCGGGCCAACCGGTCCGCTCCTCGGCGAGCGTCGAAGCCCGGGAACGCCCGCTCGCATCCACGGCACGCCAGAGGCAGTCCGGCGGCGGGGTTCGGCAACAGATGCTCAGGGCGTAGCCTGCTTCTCCGATGCCGCCAGTCTGCGGCGTGCTTCCGCGTGGTCCGGCTTGAGCCGCAATACCTCGCGGTATTCCTTGACCGCTTCGGCGTCTCTGCCCTCCATGGCCAGCGCCCTGGCCAAGCCGTAATGCGCGCTGTAATCGTCCGGCTGGAGCCGCAGTGCCTCGGCGTAGTGCTCGATGGCCTCGCCGCTTCTGCCCTTCTGTACGAGCACAGCCGCCAGATTCTTGTGTGCCGCGCGATAGTGAGGTCGGATCTGGATTGCGGCGGTGAAGTGTGTCATCGCCCGGTCGATGTCGGCGGTCTTCCCAGTCAGCAATGCGACGCCCAGGTTGTAGTGCGCCTCCGCGTAGGACGGGCGAATACGTATAGCCTCTGAGAAACTCCTGATCGCCTCGGCGAGGTTGCCCTGTTTGGCCATGACCACACCGAGGTTGTAGTGGGTCTCGGGGGCCTGCGGCGCCAGGACGACCATGCGCCGGTGCAGCTTCTCCATATCCTGCCAATAACTCAGGTAGCGCCGTGTGGCGGTAGACTCGGCCGCGCCCACGAGCACGACGACGATGACCACCGCGACGGCCGGCACCCTGGACCGCCACACGCCGGCCCGGTCCACCCAAGCGCGGGCCAAGAGCCAGGTGAGGACCAGCAACGGTCCAAGCGCGGGCAGATACACGAACCGGTCGGCCGCGATCACGTCGGTGAACCCGACCACGCCGAGCGTCGGGAAGATCGCCACAAAGAAGAACAGCCAGCCGACCAGCGGCCCGCGGGTCCAACGCCAGGAGAGCAGCAGTGCCGGGATCAGTAAGCACGTGCCGATCACGCCGACCAGCACCATGGGGTGTCTCACCGCCAGCGGATCGGGGAAGCCGTAGTGCGGCGTCAGGTTGGCGGGCCAAAACATCTTGTAGAGATAGAAGATGACATTGTGACAAACGATCAGTGGAATCCGTGCCAGTTCGCCTTCGCCGGGCACTGTCACCGGAGCGGTACGGCTCTGAGAAATGAATGTGATCAGGGCGAACGCCAGACTGAGGGCGAAAAACGGCGTCTTCTCCACCACCGCGCGCCGGCCGAGCCGCCGCAGGGGCCAGTAGTCCAGAAGCAACAACAGCACAGGCAGCGGGACGGTCGTCGGTTTCGACAACAAGGCGAGTAGCGAAACACCATACGGCCACCAGGTTCCTTTGCGCGTGGCGTGCACATAGAGAATCAAACACCACAAGGCAAAACAAGTGGCGAGCAATGTCTTGCGGTCGGACAGCCAGGTAACCGACTCGACCGTCAGCGGGTGAACCCCGAAGAGCAATCCGGCGAGGGCGGCCGGTACCGGCTGGCCGAACAGCAGGTAAAGCAGCACGATGACCAATGCGGTGTTCAAGACGTGCAGGCCGAGGCTCGTGTAGTGGAACGCCCGCAGGTCGTCAGGCCGCCCGCCCAGGGCGTGGTCGAGCATCAGCGAGATCATGGTCAGGGGCTGGTAGTACCCCCGCACCGTGGAGGGTTCCAGAACTTCGCTGAAGAAGCGGCCCGCGGAAGCCCAACTGGGATTCTGGACCAAGACGTTCTTCGTCACGTACTGGACGTCGTCCTTCAAGATCGCCCGGGCCGACAACCCGGGCCAATGAGTTGCCAGTACGACGAGGGCGACCAGGGGGATCAGGGCGGCCAACCAGGCGCCGGGCGTGATGAGCACGCCTTCAGCTCGGCCGCCGGGGCCGGGCTCGGGTTTGCCGCCCGCGCGGCCCGTTTCACGTTCGCCCCGGCGGGCACGCTTTCGTTTTCGGTCATCCCCGGTCACGCCAACATGCTACGAGGCGGGCGCTAGCGGCTCAAGGCGGGCGCCAGACGAGAGACGCGTCGGACGCTACGCACCCGGTTTGGGCTGCGAGGTGGCCGGCGGTCGCGGCTCGTCGAGACCTAACAGAGCCGCCCAGGTCTTCGGGTTGCGCCAATGCTCGACGCGGCGGCCGTTCAGGAACAACGCCGGCATTTTGTCGATGCCAAGCTGCGTGCCTAGTTCGATGTCGGCCTGAATCCGCTCGGCGACGGTCGGCGAGCTCATTGCCGCCGAGAAGGCGGTCACGTCGAGGCCTAGCTCGGCAGCCCAGTCATTGAAGCGGTTCAGTTCCAGGTCACGTTGTCGTTCGTACAGCAGGTTGCGCATTCTCGCGAAGTCACCCGCACCCCCGACCAGGCGGGCCGCCTCGGTTGCCCGCGCCGCGCCGCAAGAGGCCGGGTGTCCGCCACCCTGATACTGCCGGTTGCATTCCGCATCCTGTGGGAAATGGCGAAACGCGACCCGGACGACGTCGCCGTGCTGCTCGATGAGTTCCGCAACCCGCTCGTGGGCCAGCTTGCATGCCGGGCATTGGAAGTCGATGAAGACGATCAAGGTGTGGGGTGCATCGGCGTCCCCGGCGAAATCCTCGTCTTCGCGGAGCGGGATCGTCATGATCGGTTGCCATCGGTAACGCCAGCGCGCGTATTCGGGGTCGTTGACGATTTCGAAGTAGTGACTCCGCAACTGGCCGGCCGCGGAGGCGACCACCATCAGCTTGGTCTCGGTGACGTGCAGCCACGCCACGAGCAGCCCGGCCAGGAGCGCGGCCAGGGCCAGCCGCCGTTGGGGATGAGCCCGCACCACGGCCGGCTTCCTCGTCCATGGATAAGCCGAAATAGTTATAAGCAGGAGGAGCCCGTTCACGCCGTGCGCCGCGACGCAACCCGCGCACCACTTGTGCAGCACGAACGCCATCACGCGCATGAAATACACCGAGTGGCACACGCCGAGCACAACGACGGCGGCGATCAGCAAGTGCCAGGCGCGGCGATTACGCGTCGGCGGCCCCACGAACACGTACCAGACGGCGACGAACGCGAAATAAGCGGCGCCGAGCGCGGCCCAGGGCAGGCCGATGCGCTGCTGGGCCAGACTGTCGGCGGTGTCGGGCGGTTCGATGCGGGCCCACCTCGATTGTAGGACGGACAGGCAGTCCGACGAGCCGGCCTCGTCGCTGACCGGCCCGCACGAGGCCTCCAGCCAGGGGTTGATCGCGTGAGCTCCGCCGGTCAGGCGCAGCAGGTCGATGCTGAGCCACCAACCGAGCAGTGCCAGTGCGGCGGCAAGCCAGCCGAGCCAGCGCTTGGGTTTGGCGGTGCGTTCTGTTGGCGGAGCGCCCGTTGCCGTTGGTGCTTCCGTCATGGTCTTTCCCGCGGATGCTTGGTCAGCCGGGCGGCGCTCTCAGCACCCGGTCCCTGTTGTCCGGATCGCAGTATACGCGGTGACGACGCCGGTTGTCGCCGTTTGCGGCAGGTGTACATTTGGATAGGTGAGTGCGGCGGCGGACGTGTGGACCAAGATTCAGCCGGCCAGGCGGGGAACGTTGACGGTCGGGTCGTCGAGGCTCGCCAGCAGGTCACTGTAATACAGGATCCAGCGCGCGGCCACATAGGAATACACCGCCAGCAGGAACCAGCAGCCCACCTCGACCACGCGATGACGGCGGAGCAGGAGCAAGATCACCGAGCTGGCCGCGACCAAGGCGGCCTTGTAAACGACGAGGACGTACGTCGGCGCGGCCAGCAATGGTGCGGCGACCGGGTTCTTCTCGACAAAAGAACCGCGCGTCGCCTCGAGCAGCGTGTAACCCAGGTCAAAGACGTTGAGCACCCAAACTGCGCCAAGCAGCAGTAGTATCCGCCGCGGGCGCGTCAGCCAGCGAAACCGGTTCCAAAGGCGTGGCCCCATACTCACCGCGGTCCCCCGTGACGCCCCGGCCGCCGAGGTCTGCGCGGGCAGTCGCGTACTGCCGGCGACAGAGCGGGCGACGCTGTCGGTGAGTGGCGTAGCCGGCTGAGCTCCGTCCACGATCGCTACTCCGTCGCGTGCCGCCCCACGCGGAATGCGCGCCTGGCGACGATCCCATCGGCTGATTTCGCGGCCGATTGGAGTAAACGGCGGGCGCTCGTACATGACGCCTTAGGGAAAGCTCGAGAGCAACCGGGGAGCTGTCCGCGGGTGGTGGACTGATAACTGCCGGCCGGCGGCCAAGTCACGCCCACCGCTTATTATGGGCGCTTCACGGTGACGCGGGCGGGCGGGGCGCGGTCTCCCCGTCGGGGCGCGCGGGTTGCGAGCTGGGCGGGCCCAGCAGTGATACGTCGGCGGCGTAGCGACGCTCAAACGTGCGTAGCTCGCGTGCGTCCGCTTCGATTAACGCCGTCCCAACGATGTGGGTCCCATCTTCGCCGCGCACGTCGAGCTCCAGCCGACGCAGCGCGCCCTTGAGGAGAACCTTGCGGCAGCGAACCGTGCCGGAGGTGAAGGGGACCTTGCCTTTGAGGTGGCCGACCTTCTGAATCAGGAACCCGCGCGCTGCCGCCCGATCGGACGGATCCACCGTCGTCACACCCAGGCCGGCGGGAAGCGAGAGGTACATCAGAAAGTCACGCAGTCCGTCGTCGGCGTCCGGGCGGGGAAAAGCGAGCAGGCAGGTGCGGCGTTGCGCGTCCACCGAACTGAACGCCCATCGGCTGGTGAGTTCGAGTTCACGTTGTTTGGGCGGGGCGAAGGGTTGGTGCAGCACGAGCTCGCCGCGGCGCGCACAGCCCGCACCCATCCCGGCCACCAGCGTCAGCAGCAGGGCTGATCCGACGAGCGGCCCGCGGGGCATCAGTGATGACAGCACGGTTCGATTGTAGCGATCCATCCAACTCGCAGCTTGCCCGCGATAGTCCAGGTGCGGCGCCGTTCGGTGAGGATCTCGCCTGCGCGGTGCCCTCACCATTCCAGCTGACGGGAGTGGATGGGAATCGAACCCACCAAGGACTGTTGGTACAGCCCTTCAACGGCTTTGAAGGCCGCGGAGCCCACCAGGTGCCCGGACACTCCCAGGCTGCCGACCGGCGCAGACCGCCGCGAGGCGCGGCCCGAATCGCGCGTCGGTGCGACTACTGTGAATGCAAGTTTACCGCATCGCCGGGCCGGCTGCCAGCCCGGGTTGACGGCCGGTCCGGCCCACCTTCGTGATGCAGCTCGGTCGCGACGGGTGAGCATCACTTGCGTGGGTAGCGTGTCATTCCGAGAAGCGCGGCGCCGAGGAATCTGGCCTCGGTCGCGCGATTGGCCCAGATTCCTCCGCGTGTCCGCCGCTGGCGGACGCGGTCGGAATGACATCTGGACGTTGCCCACTTTCCTGACGCTCACCCCGTTTCGGCTTCGGCCGGATGTTACGCGGAGATTTCGCCTTTGAAGCCGATATAATGATGTGTTCGGCCATTGGTCTGCCCGCGACTTGGCGGAGATGCCGGGTCGTGCGGACCAGTGTCAGCCGAGGAGACGCTACTACGATGTCAGACGGCGAATTCACTTACCGCACCGCGGCCGAGGAGACCTGGCGGATCTTTCGCATCATGGCGGAGTTCGTCGAAGGGATCGACGTGATGAGCAAGGTCGGCCCGGCGGTGTCGATCTTCGGCTCGTCACGCGTCACGCCGGATAATCCCTATTACCACCAAGCCGAGGAGCTGGCGGCCAAGCTCACCCGGCACGATTTCGCGATCATCACCGGCGGCGGCCCGGGGATCATGGAGGCGGCCAACAAAGGTGCGTTTGAAGCGGGCGGCAAGAGCGTCGGGCTGAACATCTGGCTGCCGATGGAGCAGGAGGCCAACGCTTACCAGAACGTCTCGCTGGATTTCCATTATTTCTTCGTGCGCAAGGTGATGTTCGTCAAATACGCGGTCGCCTTCGCGTGCTTCCCGGGCGGATTCGGGACGATGGACGAGTTTTTCGAGTCGATGACGCTCGTCCAGACTGAAAAGATCCGGCCGTTCAAGGTCGTGCTGCTCGGGTCAAGCTTCTGGAACCCGATGATGGACTGGATGCGCGCGACGATGCTGGGCACACACGGCAACATCTCACCGGAAGACCTGAACCTCTTCACCATCACGGACGACGTGGACACGGCCGTTTCACTAATCTGCGCCCACTTCGAAAAAGACCGCGCGCTGGCCGGGCAACCACACACCACCGAAGAAATGGAGATGACGCCCGAGCGACGCACGACCGCAGAAGGGACCGTCTACGGCGTCCCGCCGCGCAGCAAGGCCAGGAACCGTATTCGGCGGCGGTAGGCTGGCCGAGCAGGTAGGCAAGTGTCGGGGCAAGGATCCGCTCTCCCACCGACTTGCATGTGGGAATCCCTTCCTATGTGCTGATATCAGGAGATCAAGAAGGGGTCTAGCGGCAGTGCTCAACCGCCAGCGAGATGCTGGGCGCCTGCTATTCCCGGGCGGCCAGCGTCGGCGCGCGGCCGCGGTCGAGCAGCAGTGTGGGCAGGCTTTGCATTACCCCCAGCGGGTCGTACAGGCTCTCGATCTCGCCGCGGCAGTTGTACCAGCACGCGGCGCA
>Ga0307378_10009837_pt1 | contig 12514 bp, 16 predicted proteins | sample UN1MG_FD_202238 | JGI IMG/M metagenome (GOLD analysis project Ga0307378, IMG submission 202238) | Soil microbial communities from Risofladan, Vaasa, Finland - UN-1 | ecosystem: Environmental > Terrestrial > Soil > Coastal area > Acid sulfate soil | place: Finland: Risofladan, Vaasa | collected...
ACCGGGTTGGGAGGCGGAGGCCGGGCAGAATAAGATGCGAGAATGGATCGACCTGGACGCCAGGTTCGACGCGGTGGCAACGGCACTCCAGCGCTTCCGGCTGTGCCTTGTCGGCGTGTACTGGCCGGGCACGCGGCGTAAAGGACACGGGGTTTGCGTCACCGAGCTTTGGCGTGCCGGCGAGAACTGGGGGATTGGTGGGCCAAACAGTTGGAGTCTGAATTGGGGCCGCAGTCCAGACTACACACCGCAGGACATTCTCTGGATCCGGGCTCACGGGCGCATTCCATTTTCGAGCGGATTCTACTCATTGACCGAGCGGGAGTGTGCCGATTTCGGGTCGTTCGGATGCTGGGCTGCAGGGGCGAGCACATGAGATGGTTGAAAGAAAAACCAACGGAGCCGGGCTTCTATTGGTACGCGACTAAAATGGACGCGCCGCGAGTGGTCCAAATTGTCGAGATGTGCAACGGCAAATTAGAAGCGCGCCGTTCACTCAGTTCTTGTATTTGCAGATCAATCACATCATGGCGAGGCTGGTGGGCAGGCCCGATTCCAGGTCCGCCAGTGGGAGCGAGCACATGAGACGCGACCGAAAAGCACGGGTGAGACTCACTGGGGAAATCATCCACGCGGCACTTGCCCTGCCCGCCGACGTAGAGGTTCTCGACTTCGAGATCGAGTTGCGGGGGCCTGGGCTGCCGGATGAATGTATCGACGTCGAAGGAAACTTGCCGCCAATCGCTGACTTGAACTCAATCCCAAGATCTTAGGCCAGCGGGTCGGCAGTGACTTTCCTCGCATTCACACTGCCGGCCGCGTGAAGCGGGTGCCCGGCCCCGTGGCCAATGCCGGGCGCTTTTAACCCACCTGGGGGGCACCTGCCCACAAAATAGGCGGGATGTGCTATTGCAATAGGTAGGGCAAGCGGTAGGATTCCGGATAGGAGTCCTGATCTTGCCTACCTTCCTGGACAATCTCGGAGCGATACACCGGGCACAAGCTGAATGTGACGCCATCCTCCTGGGCCGACAGGAGCGGTATCTGGCCGATCTTCGCTCCGATGAGCAGACACGCCAGCTACTGGAATCGAGCGATCCCTGGGCCTCCAGCGACCCCTACGCACGCTATGGCTCGGTTGCCGGCCTCGGGTCGGCACCGAACGATCTCTACTATCCGGCAGCACTCGGTCGGCATTCCGCCCGGCCCGGATCCCGGCAACACGGGATGCTTCCCCCCTACTATTACACTGAAATGCAGCATTGGCTGCTTGTGGACGCCGCCAGAACGATCGAGGCGATGTGTCCCACGGCTGTCTGCATTCTCGACGTGTTGACCCAATTTGCGATTTTTAGCGGATTTGCCTATAGCGCGGTGAGGAAAAAGAAGCCGGGTGAAAAGGCGGGCCCAGTCGAGGAAGCCGAACCCACCGAGGCCCCGGACCCTGGCGAACCGCAAGAGCCTGTCGAGCCGCTTATCGATCTGGAGATCGAAGCCGAACAGCAGCGCCTTGACGAGTGGATGGAGCGCGAGGATTGGCACGGGTGGGAGACCGAACTTTTCCGCCGAACCCGCCGGGACGGCGAAGCATTCTTGATCCTGGATCCCGCCGACGATCTTCCACACCTCCGTTCGGTGGAACCCGAACAGGTCAAGGAGCCGCAAGATGCGCGGCGGGCCAACAACGAGCTTGGCATCGGCGGCGGCGAGTCATGGCGGTTCGGTATTCTCACGTCTGCGGACGATACGGCGGTTCCGCTGGGCTATTGGGTGGTGACCCAGCACAACACCGCCAGCAATGTCGGGCAGTTCTACGAACCGGAAGAGGTTTTCCACTTGAAAACCGAATCGGTTGACCGTGTTGCCAAGCGGGGCGTGTCCGATTTCTTTTGCAATATCAACGACTTCCCCGGCGTCAAGAAGCTGCTCCGGGCACTCCGCGAGTCGGCAACGATCCAAGCCGACATTGCCTTCATCCGGCAGCATCCGCCGGGCATGATGCCAACGGCGCTCGGCACCTCGGTCCCAGGCGGAATCACGACGCGGCAAGGCGACCAGATCGGAGCCGAGCGCTGGGATGGCCCACATGCGCTGGACGTGCCAAAGGGCCTGGAATATCTCGCCGGACCGATGGGACTCGCCGGCAAGAACGGTGCGTTGATCGACGTTCTACAGGCCGCCTTGCGGAACATCGGGGCCCGGTGGCAAATGCCGGAAGGGCTGGTTTCCGGCGATGCGAGCAATGCCAACCTGGCATCCGCTCTGGTAGCCGAGGCACCCTTCGTACACGCGATGGAGACTCGGCAGTGGTTCTATCGGTGCAACTACAAACGCTTCCTGCAGCGTGTCCTGTGGCCGGACGGATCGGACGAATACGAAATCTCGGTTGAAATGCCGCCAGTCGTGCCACGCCAGGCCAAAGAGGAAACCGAACGTAACGCGACCCTCAACGAGCGGGGCGTCATGTCAACGCAGACTTGGTGCCGGCGTGAAGACCTCGACTTCGACGACGAACAGCGGCTAATCGCGGAGCACCCGATCGAGCCGCCCTCGATCATGCTGGGACTCGACCAAGGCGGCGAGGCGGACGACGACACAGCCTCCGAAAACTCAACAGCCACTAATGGCGGGAGTGAAGAGAAATGAGCGTCCAACTGCAAATTCTGGAATACAGCCAAGCCCCGGTCAAAGACGGCGTGATCCGCGGCGTCAAGATCGTCGGCACGCGCAGCCGCAACGGCCGGGTGTATCCGCAGTCCGTACTCAATGAGGCCATGCCGCTGTACGAAGCATCGGCAGTCTATATCTGGCATCCCGACGCCCGGGAGAAGAAACAGAACTCGCGGCGGCATGATGACTATTTTGGCCACCTGTTGAATGTCCATGAACGCTTTGACGGCAAGATCGGGTTGGGCCTGTTCGGCGACCTGCACGTTCGCCAGTCGCACCCGATGGCGCAGTTGATCGTCGAATCGACGGGCAAAGAGTTTGGCCTGAGTCACAACGTCATTGTGGAAATGAACGATGACAAGACGGAGGTAACGAAAATCCTGGAAGTCAACTCAGTGGATCTGGTCGACGACCCGGCCACCACAACTAACCTATTCGAGGATACCGACATGGAACTCAAGGAAATGCAAGAGACGGTCGCGAAGGCCGCCAAAGAAACAGAAGGCAAACTCACCACGTTGCTGGAGGAAAAGATCGATGCCTTGCAAAAGCAAGTCGAAGGGTTCAAAGAGGCCCAAACCAAAACCGAGGCCGAAAACCAAGTGAAGCCGCCCAAACGGGTCGCCTTGCTGGAGAAGGCGGACGTCGTTCCCGGCGCGCCGGCGATCGGAAACACTCACGAAGATTTCCTGGGGGCTCTCCGCGGCTTCCAGACCACGAACTGAAAGGAAATAGACATGTTTCAGCTACCTGTTGAGTTTCACAAGGAAATGGTCTACGGCGTGGAAGATGATTTCCTCCACGAGGCCGTAGCGACTGGCGTTGCGCAAGACAACGGCTTCACCTTCACGCACGCGGCTGCTGGCATCACGTGCGGCGACTTCCGCACTGGTATTGCAACGATCCTTCACACGGCCGTTGCAAATCAGTTTGCGTCAATCCTCTCGACCAACGCGATCTTCCAGTTTGCTCTGGGCAAGCCGATCCGGTTCATCGCCAAGAGCGTGCAACCCGTGCTGTTGCCGGACGAACTGAACATCTTCGTCGGTTGCATGGAGGACATGGACACGGCAACCGAGTTCACGGCTGCCGGCGGGGGGATGCGAGCTGGCTCCGATATGTTCGGGTTCTTCACGCCAGAAGCTGGCGGCGCCGTGTACCCGAACACGGAAGATCTCTGGCATTGCATTTCCAACTTTGGCGCGGTGCAACAAGTCACGCCGTTGCTGGGGACCAACCCACTGAACCTGCTGGGCGCAGACGTGAAGGCACAGACCGCCGGCGTGGGTGTCAGGCATGAACTGTGTGCCGAGTGGGTGCCGTGTAACATGGTCCCGGGCGTGGCGGGTGCAGCCCCGTTGCTCATGGACGCCGAGGTTCGATTCTGGGTCGACGGCATATTGGCCTGCAAACACGAGATGCGCGGCGTCTTCCAAATTACCGTAGCCGCCGCGGTGGCGATGAACTTCGGCCTCGTGGAGGAAAACACAGCGGGTATTTCTTCCCTGAATGTCGATTACCTCAAGTGCGAACAAGTTCGCTAGAAAGGGAATACAATGGACGTAGAACCACGAGGCGACGTACTAGCAAGGTGCGTCAAGGAAAATGGCTTGCCCTGGACAAAACACCAAATCCAGGAATCATTTGACAAGAAGGAATTCAAGCCCGAGGACTTCTCGCTGAAAGATATGTTCAAGGGCATGGTCAAAGACGGCAGGGAAGCGCTCGACAACTGGGAGCGCGACCTGAGACGCGGTGGGCACATCACGGAAGCGGTCCACGCCATCGACACGGGGGCCATGGCCAATATCACCGGCCAGGTCTTTTTCAACGCCATCCAAGACGCGATGACGATGGACAATTTCATTGGGGATCAACTCGTAAGCCCCTTCCCGTCCAACCTGCAAGGGGAAGAAAAAGTCCCCGGCATCAGCGTCGTGGCCGATGAATTCGCTGGCAACGTCACCGAAGGCGAGCCCTACCCGAACATCGGCCTGAGTGAGAACTACATCACAATCCCGGCCGCCGAGAAGAAAGGGGGGATTATCGGGGTCACCAAGGAAGCGATCATTGCCGACCGAACGGGCATCCTGATCGAGCGGATGCGATCGCTCGGCAATGGGCTTGGACTCCGACGCGAGAAGAGCATTATCGATGTGGTGATCGGTGCGGTGAATCCGTACTCATACAAAGGCGAGGCCAGGTTGACCTACGGCGACGGTGCCACGGCCGGCGAGGCGTTGGGATTCATCAATGAAGCCACGCCCGCGCTGGTCAACTACACCGACGTGCAGGAGATCGCGGAGGTCTTCTACGCGATCTTGGAAGCGGACACCAGCGAGCCTCTGAGTCATTCACCCGATACCGTGATCTGTGGTGGCAACCTGTCCTGGACGGCAAGCGCCGTGTTCAACGATGTGCAGACGCGGCTTGCGCAGGACGAACGACCTATACTGGGAGCCGGGATTGTTGCGGACATCATTCAATCGATCGGGGCCAACCGCATCCCGGACAAGTTCCAATGCAAGATCCTCACCAACGAATGGGTCACGCAGAGACTGTTGGCCGGTGGCATCGCGGGTGTTGGTGGTCTTGCCTGCGACACACGCGCCCTGGCGAACGCGATGTGGTTCATCGGGAAGCCGAAAAGGGCATTTGTCTGGAAGGAAATTTGGCCCCTCAGCGTCGAGGAAGAGCCGACCAATTCCGTCGTTCAATTCGAGCAAGACGTGGTGATGCGGTTCAAGGCGAGCTACAAGGGCGTCGCCGGCGTCCGCGAGCCCCGTTACATGATCCGCTCGGATGGGACCCTCTAATGGAACCCATCCTGGATCCTGTTCTCCAATACGGCGCCTTTGGCCTGTGCGTCATGCTGATCGCCTTGCTGTCTTGGATCGTCAAGAAACAGGCGAACACGATCGACAACCACCTCGAGGGGCTACAACGTAGCTTGGACAATCTGCCCTGCCGGCGCGGGGCGGACTGTTCCGTGAAGGAAAGCGAATGACCTATCTTAGTGATCTGACGACCATCCGCGATCAACTGGTGGCCGAACTGAAAACCGCAACGCTGGCGCATGTCGCCAATCCGACGCCAACCTACAACGTCGGTGGCCGCAGTTTCGATTGGATGGGTTACAAGTCGGGTATGATGAAAGCGATTGCCGACGCGAACCAGGCGGTCATCAACGCCACCGGCGCCTGCGAAATTCACACGGCCTTACTGGGATGATGCGATGGCAGCGCCACGACAACTCTACGTCGACCCGACCGCAGGCGTGAACTTCGCCACGGGCGGGCTCACATTGGCCGATCCCTACCTGACCATTCAGTTCTGCATTGACGACATCACCACGTCGCACGGCGGGCGTAACGCTGCCAATGGCGACCAGATCAACGTGATCGAGGGCGTCAACGACGATATTCTGGCCGCGACGCTCGACCTGGCTACGGTGGGAGCGGTCTATGGGAACCCGGCAGCCGACGCGCCGCTGATTTTCCGTGGCTGTGACGTGTACGGTAACTACGGTATCGGCGGCATCGATGGTGGGGCCGGCGGATTCTCGATCTACGACGGGAACGCCGGGGCGACAGACTACGTGCATTTCATCAATATGCACGTGCACAACACCGGGGCCAATGAAATCCTCTACCTCGGGAACAACTCCTCGGCAATCAACTGCGAGATCAACACCAATACGGCTAGCTGGGCGTGCGTCGCCGGTTGGGACTGCTCGATCCTCGACTGCCACATCTACGACGCCCCGGCGCAGGACGTGCTCAGTGTCAACAACTACACCGTTGTCGAAGGCAACATGATCGAGGTCGATGGCGCTGGCCGTGCAGCCATCTTCGCGGCTGGAACGATGCATCAAATCCGGCGGAATCTGTTTGTGGTCAATCATCTGACCGCGATCGGCGTCAAGGTTAGCAACACTCGCCAACAGGTGATCGGCAACTCGATTCTATGCACGGTTGCCGGGACTGGAACTGGCATCTTCTACGATGCGGTCGGACACTTCGGAACACACGTGCGAGACAACCTGATTGAGGGATTCAGCGGTGCAGGCGGGGCAGGGATCGATTTCGGAACTTCCACGCAACACATCCAGATGTTCGCCAACAACAGCTTTTTCAACAACGAGAACGACATTCGGGTGGCTACCGACTGCGACAAGAACTACGACGAGGACAACGACTTGATAATGGCCGCCTCCCCGTTCTTGAAAGAGGGCGCTCTGACCTTCGCCAACCGATTCAACTATTTCAAGCCTGCTATACCCGTGCGAGGCCGAGCGTTCCCCAACGGCAGCCGTTTCGACCGCGGGGCAGTACAGGTCCGCCTCGCGGTCGAACGCACGGTCGCCGAGCAAGTTATCGCCACCATTCCAGAGCGCGTTGTTCTGGACTCACTATAGGAGTTTGATATGGCAGCATCGCCAATACCGATCAACAAATACACCGGGGCCGCGATGACATGCGACCACGAGTTGGCCGAGTTGTTCCACGGCCACTCGTTCATGGCGCAGTATGAGGCAATCACCGCGGGAGTTGGTGAAGAAACGGCAATCGGATTTCTCACGCCGTCGCTACCGATGCGGGTTCACCTGTCTGTGGACGCCTGGGCAAGCGACGAAAGTGTGCTGGAAATTCGGGAAGATCCGGTTATCGTGCTCAATTCGGGACTGGCGCGGGTGCCGTTCAATCGCGATCGGAGCGGGGGCAACTCTCTCATGCGAGACAACGACGGCCCCGCCAATGTTGATTCAGTTACGACTTATACCGTCGCGCAAGCCATCGCCGGCGGACTTGCCGGTGGTGTGATCCTCCACCACGAAACGCTTGCGATCGGCGGGACACATCCGTTCGCTTCCATGATGAACGGTGTGGTCAAAGCCCAGCGCGGGTTCTTGCTACTGCCGGACACCGAGTATGTGGCAATCATTACGGCCGTCGCGGTTGGTGGTGCCACCAATAACATCGTCATCAATTGGCACGAACATCAGGACGCCCACTACAAGCACTAGCCATGGCAGTCGACCTATCCGCAGACCACGCCGTGATTGCCGCCGACTTCCCGGAAGCCGGGCCGATCGCGCTGTCGAGCTGGCCGTCGCCGCCGAACCCGCCCATCACCGACGCCTACCGCCTGGAAGACACCAAGGTCGAAGGCGACCCATCGGAGGGCGGGTACCTCCAGCGGCAGACCGAGTGGCATCTATCGACGCTGCAAGCCTACAGCCCTGCGGTTGGCGAAACGATCACCGACGCCGATGGGGTGGTCTGGATTATCCAGTCGCTTCGCGAGTCCGTGCGCAAGGACTTCTGGGGACTGACCTGTCTGGAGTCGAGCATCACGGCCGACGTGGCCCTGGAGGATCGTGTCTGGTTGTGGCCGGCGACTTACGAGGTGTCCGCGATGGGCAGCCAGGTTACCAAGCATCTCGCGGCGGCCCCGGGATTCAGCGATGTTCCTGCAAAGATCGTGCTGCGACCCAGTCTGGCCGAAACCGAGATGGGACAGCGGGACTTCGTGGAGATCTTCGATGTGTATGTTTCCGCCGATATAGGCCAGGTTCACGATGGGGATCTCCTGAAGGATGCGACCGATCATCAGTATACGATCGTCTCCTACAGGAACCGATTCCACATCGACGACCTATCCCACATCGTCTGCGAAGACAGATTGAGAGGACCCTGATGCTTTGGCAACTCCATCACATCCTGTCAGATGGGACGCGCGAGTTTATCGCGCAGACCGAGAATCCACAACGGCAGGAATGGTTCGACGACTTGAAAAAATCCCACCCACTCCCCCATGGGGCGATTCGTGAAATGGTAAGCGAAGAGCACCCCAACTTTTTCGTGTCGGCAGAATAATGCTGATTGACCTCATTGCCATGAGCCTCATGGACATAGCAGCTGCAAATCCGATGTCCGGCGCCATCGGGTTGCCGGGCGGCCTCCACTACGGCGCCCGTGCCTCCCGCGACGTGGCGAGGCCGTTCGGCATTTTCACCGTCAGCGAAATCGAGCGCCTCTCGAATAGTTCGCGGGTCGGACTCGTCACGTACCGAATTGAGGTGACTGTCGTTGTTGAGGAGCTTGGTGAAGTTGCCGGCGCGATCCTGCGAAACTTCCACTTGTATTGGGACCGCCTCACGTCGCTCGGTCGCATCGCCGACCCGGATCCCCGGAATAAACTGGTGTCGGTCTACCCCGGCGAGTCAGAGATCGGGGAGGCTGACGAAACCGAATTCGGCAAGGATCTGATGCTGGGCGTCACCTCTTGGACCATGCTGATAAGCGAACATCAACCCGAACTATAGGAGTGAATCATGCCGTCTACAATGAGGTTACAGCGATGGGCCCAGCGCGAAAATGAAGCTGGCCTTTCCGGCTCGGAAGCGATCGAGGTCGAGAACGTCGGTATCCCCGATCAAGTCATCTCGGCTGGCACAGAAGAGCAGACCGCCCTGGGGGGTTTCAAGGATCACCAGTTGCAGGTGCTATCGCTCCTGTGCGATGTGGATGCGGTGGCGCAATTTCTGGGCGTGCGATACGCGATCCTGGCAACCACGATTGGGCCTCCGGGAACCATCACACATACTGGCGACCTGACGCAAGAGATTTTCGCTGGCGATTTGGTCCGGCTGGAAGGGACTGCGGCATGTGATGGAGTTTACCGCGTCGATTCCGATCCGGTCGTTGGTGTAACGTTAGCTGCGGGTGTCACGTTCATCACGCTCGCGCTGGGGCAAGCGCTACCTGCCGCCGCTGGCCCGGTTGGCACAATCGCTCGCGTGTGTAGCCAACAGGTCTTTCCATACGCCTACACCGCCGTAACTGTTACGGCCGCGACTGGGGCAATCACTTACACGGGCGACCTGACCGACAAGTTCGTCGCCGGCGACTTTATCGTCATCGAAGATTCGACCGGCAACGACGGCTACTGGGAAATCGACAGCATCACCTACGCCGCGCCAACAACCACGATCATCGTCAACCTCACACCCGGCGGTGTGGCTGGTTTGCCGGACAACACAGACGACGGCAACTTCGCCAAGTGCCGGGCTGGTATCGCCTTGACGGCAGCCGTACCGATATTGTGGTCGATTGAAGGCGGATTGAACAATCCGTTTGCCCAGCCAGGGCCCTATGCCCGAGCGCCCTTGTTCAACGCATTCCGCGGCGATGTGACCTACTGCATGGTTACCGTCCCTGGCGCAGTCAACGGAAACTTCGCCGGCCGGATCGGAACCAACGCCATTCTCTAGGAGCCGATCATGTCCTACTCGCGAGCATCGCGTGACTATGATTTCGTCCCTTCGATGGGGGCAAATCTGGTGATCGCCCAGTACAACGCCCTCGGTGTGGCGATTAACCCGATCATTTTGGACATCGAAACGGGTTTCCTTCGTGAAATGTATATCAACCAACTCACGCCGCACAGCGGAAGCAGTGGTGCGATAAACCGCACGCGGGTTGGAGCTGATTGGTTTTCCGCCCTTATTTTGAACTTTCCGGCGACGGTGGAAATTGAGCCGGCACCGCCAGTCGGCGTCGCCCCGACCTTTGTGCAATCATTGCTCGGAAGTTCTCGGTCGGTTGCAGTGCGCTGGAATATCGGCGACCCGTTATTCTGGAGCGATCGAGGCTTGCCCGTGCGTAACATGCGGGCGCGCAAAGCATTGCTGTCAACGTGCGAAACGCGGCTCGACTCGACGGGCCTCAAAGTGGTCGGATTGAATGTAGCGATGGAGGGCAATTCTTTGCTCTGGACCTACGAAGATGATACACCGCTGCATCCCGGGGTCTGGTGGTGAGCCATGCCCAAACCACTGCCGATCCGTGAGACGCGAGAGATCGAACACTTGTGTGGCGTCGGCGGCTATCTGGAGTTTTCCTGGTCTCCGGGCAACTATACTCCAACGGCCGGGGAACTGGTGGACGTTCAGGAGTGGTTGATCGACCATGCCTACGAAAACCACGAGCTTGCAATGTCCGGCGGCCGTGGTTCCATGCAGCGGCGACGGGTGATCGACGATTTCCGGTTCGTGACAATCGCCAATATGGACCTCAGCAAGGCGCGTGCGAATCCTGAGAGACTGCCCGGGCCGGCCAATATGGAAACGACGCAACCGTTCTACGACGGCAGATTGGAGGGTACGGGCAGCGACAAGTTCCAGATCTCCATGGAATTCCATTGCGGGGATCCGACGTTTTGGACCCACCCGGAATTGCAGAGCATCGCACGGCCTGAGCAAACCTCGCGCGGTGTGTTCTACTTTTGCGAGTCGATAATGCTCGACCGAGTGACGATTCTCAATTCGGCACGGGGTACTGACGTGCCCGGTGCCGTTGTGAACTTCCGCATCGAGGGTCACGGGTCTACACCGCTGCAACGATTCGTTGACGCTGTGTGGTGCGGTGCCGGGGCACTCAATTGGGATCGGAAAAAGCAAGGGATGGACAAGGATGCCTGAACGCGAGACAGTAACCGGCGCTGAATATCAGAGAAGGCTTGCGGAGAGTCGCCGGGATCCGGAAACCGGACGATTCAAGAAGGCAGAGCCGGTCACAGAGACACCGGAAGAAGATCCGTTCATTGCAGCCCAGCGAGCGGCAGAGCCTCCGCCGCTACCGAAGCAAGAGGAAGAAACGCCGGCCGCTGCCACGGTCGCAAGTGCGAGCACGGGAGCCAAGGCCGGAGGGGTTGTTGGTCCTGCCGGGGCTATCGCCGGCGCTATTGGTGGCGGTGCCATTGGCTTCCTGCTGAATCAAGCAAAACAACAGCCGGTGGGCACTTTGGAGGGCGGCGGGGCGCAAGGCGTAGGCGACGATCCGGGAGCCGTCTTACAGCAACTCCTGGCAGTACAGCAAAAGATTGCCCGCGTGGGAACGCCGCTCCTGAGTCCCGTTAAGACCGACGCCGTGGGATCGAGGATGTAGCTATGGCTGACGATAGGGTTTTCGTGCAACAGAAGGATCGGATCCTGCACACATCGAACAGCGGAATCGAGATTGTCCGGACCCTATACGTGGAACCGTATAAGGCACACGAAGCAGTTATCAAGAAGCTCCAAGGTTCCGTCAAAGATCACAAGCGAACACCGCCGGCTCACGATCCTTGGATCACCAACTGCTATTGCACCGAGGCGAGGGTTGAACACGAAGACCCGCGCGTATTGGCCAGCAGTCCGGGGCTTGAGGGTAAGACGGGCGATACTCCCCAACCCAGTTTGATCAACCAACTGCAAGAGAAATCGGAACCGGAAAATGGCCTGGCGGGCGCGATGATCACTGCCCACTATCGGCCGCTGATTACAGCGTGGGACGTGAGTAGCAAAGATCCACAAGGGAAGTTTCCGCAGTTCGATTGGCTCGATCCGACATACTCGCCGAGCATCCGGCAGTTGCCATGGCCTGACGGTCTGTTCGTAGGCGCGAGGACCCAGGCAGGCGGCGGTGGTGGCTTAGTCAATGTGTGCTCGGTGCCCAAAGAAGCCGGCAACCCCTACGGTGTCACAATCACCGACTTCTCGATCCGCCGCATTCTGGTTGATGAGATTCCATGGAAAGCAATCACAAACGCTGCCAACGCGCTCAACGAGAAAGATTGGCCAAAGGCCGGGAGTGGAGCTGCAAAGAATCTACCTACTTTTAAGCCCCACACGCTGAAGTTCATTGGTGCCGACGCGGAGAACATGATCGATACGGAGGGTAACCGCTGGTACGAACTCACGTACAACTTCCGGTGGATTCATCTATTCAGCGACTCGCTATTCCGAGATGATGGCCAAAAGGTCAAGGGATGGGTCACTTGGAATCACATCTTCTGCCGC
>Ga0307378_10009838_pt1 | contig 12513 bp, 11 predicted proteins | sample UN1MG_FD_202238 | JGI IMG/M metagenome (GOLD analysis project Ga0307378, IMG submission 202238) | Soil microbial communities from Risofladan, Vaasa, Finland - UN-1 | ecosystem: Environmental > Terrestrial > Soil > Coastal area > Acid sulfate soil | place: Finland: Risofladan, Vaasa | collected...
CCACGACTACGAGGTGAGCTGCGAGGAGCTGGACGCCCTCGTCGACGCCACCATGGACATGGACGAGGTGGTGGGCGCCAGGATGACTGGGGCCGGCTTCGGCGGCTGCACCGTGAACCTCGTCGAGGCGGGCTACGTGGGCGAGTTCACCGAGAAGATAATGGAGAGGTACCGTCGGGCCACGGATAAGCAGGCCGAGGTGTACCTAGCCTGACGCTGCCCAGTACCGGTCAACGTAGTCTGTGGCCCGCATGAACTCGACATCGGGGTGGCTCAAAGCGTGCTCTATGATGCCTTTGAGGCAGAGGAGCCGCGACGGCCTCCCTGTCACCTGGGGGTGGTTGGTGAGGCAGAAGAGGCTCCTGTCGGCGTGGCGGGCGTCGAACTCTATGCGCCACACGTCCACCGTCTCCTCGACGGTCATCCCCCAGTCGTAGTAGAACGTCCAGTCGTCCAGGTTGTAGGCGACGGGTATCTCCAGGAGCCTGGACTCCTCGCCGTCGACTGTGTTCCAGAAGCACTCCTCGGCGCCCATGTAGTCGCTGTTCCACCTGAACCCCATCTCGCTGAGGAACCTGTGGGTGTGGATGCTGGGCCTCCACCGGGGCGTCCTGTGCCCCAGCAGGGGCTGGTCCGTGAACCCGCTGAGGATTTCCCTGCTCTTCACTATCCACATCCGCTCCTGCTCCGGCTCCAGGGCGTTGTAGCCCCTGTGGGTGTAGCCGTGGCAGGCGAGCTCGTGGCCCCTGGACACTATCGTCTCGACGGCCTCCGGGTACCGCTCCGCCGTCAGGCCGGGGACGCAGAAGGTGCCCTTTATCTCGTACTCGTCGAGGAGGTCCATGATCCTGTAGACTCCCTTCCTGGGCCCGTACCCTCCCTGGGTGACCCAGTAGGGGATTCCGGGGTGCGTCTCCTCGAACGCGGTCTCGCCGTCGAGGTCGAATGTGAGTAGAACTGGGAAAGGCTTCATGGGGAATGATGGGCTGCCCCTGTTTTTAGGGGTTACCCGTCCTTCTGCGCTGCTTGGCGCCTCGCCATGTAGTCGGCGTCAGCCTTCTCGCGGCTCAGCGGCAAGGCGATGACGTACTGGGGGTTCAGGTCCAGGATGTTGGGGCTGTCCGCGGCTAGGAACGAGACGGCCGTGTCGGCTCCCCTGTGGCTGCCCGCGACGCTGACGACGTGCTCGCCGGGGTGCACCAGGCCCGCGTCGCAGGCCTTGGCGACTATCTCCGCGTTCACCTTGACCTTCATCGCTATGAGGCTCTGGGTTATGATGCTCATGGGGCTGTGCCCCAGCCGCTGCCGCTGCCTTATGCTGTTGGTTAGCACGTCGGTGCCGAGGTTCACGACGCCGCCCAGCGCCTCGATGCGCTCCCAGTTCTCGGTTTTAAACTGCTGGACGCCTGCGGCTGGGAACCCCGTCTGGTGGCCCACAACTATGAGTTGGACTCCGCTGCCTTTGAAAAGCTGTGCTGCCTTTACTCCGGTGTCCCCGCTTGTGCTGGCGACGAGCACGGTCTTGATTCCCAGCTCTTTGGCTGCGTCGAGAACGGCGTTCAACGTGGCTTCCGTGTGCTCGGCGCCTCCGTCCTCGTAATAGATGGTTTCTCTCTTAATCAATGAAATCACATTGAAGGTATAGAAAAATGATTTAAAACTTTAATCAGGAAACCTAGTGACTTATTTTTCGATTTTAGAATTAATCGATATCATGATACCCGCTTTAACTAGATTCGTGCAAGCATAATATTTGGTTAACTAAAAAGAACAATCTTCTGATATTAGAACACTTGATTTATCAAATCAGTATATTCTTGAGCTAGTTCAATGTCTGAGATAATTTCATGTCCTTTGATTCTACCATATAAGCTCACTAAAACCGCTAATAATAGAGACACTGGACATCTTGCCAATAATGGAAAGCAAGGCGTTTGCTCAGGAAGGTATAAAGGAAGACTAGGTAAAGGCGGTCCACCCAGTACAAATGGGTTCAATGTGATTTGTGAATGACAATAAGCATGTGAGGAGCCGGGAACTCCAATCTCATATCTAATTCCAAAGCACTCTGGAATGGGATTAGTATCTACATCTTTAATATGAATCATACCTATTCGATAGCTTATGAGTGTTGGATTTTCTCGAAAATCACAGTCAATATGTAATATTGGTACAAAATTCAAATCATCTCCAGTTAAAGGTGGTAAATAAAACCAAGGGTCTTCAAGGAAGATATATGGGTTTCTAATGCTTTCATGAGCGCTTTCTAGTAAACGTTCACTTCGTAAAGGCGGTTTACTAGCTATTAAAAAATTATGAATCTTTATAGTTTCCTTATATTCTTCTGGAGGGTTTTCCTTAATCAATTTCCATTCTTTTTTTGAGTACTTATCAACTGCTTTCAATATTCTACATATTGGTATAAACTGCTTCGATTTTTCATCTACCACAGCTATCACCTTATTCAGCGGATAATAATCGAATTTTTGGTTGATAATTAACTCCAGGAAATTGTGGTTTTGTGACATGCCTTCGAATGTAGGGAGATTCGGTTTCGATGTTAAATTCAATTGTGTCTTTTTTATTATGAAATTTAGAACTGTCTTCACAAAATCTAAACTCGTGTATTTTTTTATTCCATGGATTTTGTACTTCTTCGATATTCGGATCTTTTGATAATTCCCCCCAGAACCAAGTAGGCTTTGATACCCAAAGGTCCGAAAATGTATATTTTTCGATTTGTTCCAAGTCTAGACCAAGATTCGTTCGATTTAATTCTGTTGTTTTATTCCAAGTTTCTATCTTCGTAGGGTCTTCCAACAAGAGACTGGGATATCGGGAAACCAAATGTGGTGCGTCTACTAGAATATTTTGTCCAGGCAATACAAATTGTTCCAACCATTTTGAAATTCGAGCAATTGAAATATTCGCTATACTTTGTTCAGGAAGTGCCTTTTCTCGTCCAATTATTCCATTTCCTGATTCTAAAGTAAATTGTCTAAAAGTGATTTTTGTTGGGTCGTCACCTAAAAATTCCCGCACTGATAGTGGGACAAATTCAATCAATTTATCAAATCCTAAAACATTAGTGATACTTTGATCTAAATATTTATGTGAATTATTTATTTTTTCACGGAATAGATCTAAGTAATGAGGAAGATTTGGCCAATTCCAAGGTCTAAATTCAGTGTATTGTTCATCCCATAATCCATTTACGTCTAGATGCCCCTCGCCAATATTCAAATCACAATAAGATGATAAATGACCTTCCATTTTAAGGTCAAAATAATACGTACCTAATTTTTTTAGGTGCTGATTAACGCCAATTATTAAACCGCAGGATGAAAAGCATCTTGTTAAATATGCAACTTTTTCTCCAGTGATATAAGATTTTTTATCTGGATCAAATAAATCGTAGTCGATGAAAAACATCCCAGCGTGGTCAATATCTAGTTCGCCAAAAGTGAATATTTTGTTTTCATTTGATAATTGCTGTCTTTGAGATAAAACTCGAATTGTTTCATCAAAATGATCTTTATCCATTACCTTCGGGTCAAACTTTTTTGTAACACACTCATTTTTTTTCAATTGTCCAACCCAAGTTGAACTGAATTTTTCTTCATCATCATATACCCATATTATTTCTTTCATTATGTTTCACTCCATGTTAATGAAAAAGCAGTATTAAATCCTTCTTTTGGTTCTACAAATCTAACGTGACAGCCAATATTTCTGGCAACTAACCTTACAATTGTTAATCCCAACCCAGAACCCCCATATTCAAGCCCTCTTCTCTCTGGAGATGTTTCTAGCTTTCTTACAAAAGGTCTGAATAATTCTTCGGATGTTTTCAAATCAACCCCGCATCCAGTATCTTGCACTAATATGGTTCTATTTTTCTCCTCTATTATAGTTTTAATTGATATTAATTTTTTATCAGAATCTGCCGTTGCATTGAATGCATTAAGAAATACGTTTTGGAAGATTGACGTCCACTCAACCAGTGAGGCTTTCGGTAATAGTAAATAATCTATTTGGCTAGTATCAAATTTTACACCCCTTGCAAGTATTTGAACTTGATTTATTATATCTTCAATGACTACTTTTGCAGAATATCTGTTTTTACTTGTTAAATTTTCTGCATCTCTAAAATATTCAAATAGCTGTCTTTGTTTTTTTACTCTTACAGACCATTTTCTTAATTCTGATTTAATATTAGCCATTTTTTGTCTTAATATACTAACATTTTCATTAAAAGATATAGAATCTATTTCCTCAATTATGGAGTCAAGTGTTTTAATTTGCCATTTTATTTCATGTTCTATAGCTAATGTTGAAATTCCTGCTGTTGCTAATGGACCTATGATACTTACTTGCTCAGCGGTGGCTTCAGCTTCTGATTCAAATTCTTCTGCTACTTTAACTATATTATTTTTTAATTCTTGATATTTGGTTGGTTCAATTGAATCTTCATATAATTCAATTACATCAACAATTTTTTTAGGTTTAGGTTTTTCAATAGGTGTTTGTTGAAGCAGCTGTGCTATTCTTCTTTTCCTTTCATTGAAGGCATAGAAATCTACACCAACTCTAACCATCTTAACGAGTTGCTTAAACGCTTCAGCATTTTCGTTTAATCTATCTCGGGTAATTAGAATGTTTAACTCAGGTTCAATAGCGGTACTAATATTGACTATGCCTAATATTCTTGATAAATCTGGGAGAAATTGCATTGCTCCTTTTTCACGCATATTTTCAGGTAATAATTCTGATGCAGTTAGTCTATGGGAGAAATCATATTGTAATTTTGTCCAATCATTTTTCGGATCTCCATAAAAAGGTAGTTGAAAACCGCTATCATAGACATAAACACCTCCAAAATCCCTCAAATATACTCTCGCATCACCAACTGAAATACCGTATGGCTGTCGGCTATGTAAATAATAGATACGTAACTCCCAGTCTCCATTTTGGACATCGCATTTTTCAATATTATATCGGAAAATGATAGGATCCTCATCAGGATATTCCAATGAAATAGTTATTTTTCCATGATTATTTTCTCCCACTATTCTGGCATACCAAATGTCCATGATGGCTTTAATTTGCCAGTTGAAAATTTCTTCATATTCTTTTTCGCTAGAAATAAATTTAATGTCAAATATTTTGCCTTTTTCAATTTCCGTATAATATTTAGGCCTAAATGGTGGTCTAAGCCACCATATTTCTTTTGCTAACCCACGTATTTGGTCTTTATTCCATTCGTGTCTTAAATCTAGCAATCGAATTTTTGTACCAACTGAGAAGCCTTTTTCATCTTCAAATATTTGATAATAAACTGTAATATCTGTTAAATCTCCACTTTCCATTTTTGCATCTTTTAGTGCATCTTCCCATTTTATCGTGACGAAGAGTTTCTTTGTTAAATCTTTCTCAGATACTGTTGACATTTCGAATTCGTTGGCTAGATACTGAACAGCTAATCGTCCTACTCCTTTTGATCCCGTCATTCTTCGTTTATAATTTCTAGATAATTGGCCTATTTTATGAGTAGAACCGACCCTCATCCATAATTTTTCAAATTCCTCCTCCGTCATTCCATGCCCGTTATCATTTACTTCCAGAAAGTTTTGTTCAGGAAAAAATTGTATTTCAGCTTCAGTAGTATCAGCATCGTAACTGTTTTTGACCAATTCTGCTAATGCAATATATGGTTTACCAACGAGTCTTTCACCTAATTCTTCAAGAAGTGCTGAGTCAACGGTGAATTTCAGTGATTTTATAGTTGGCATGTATTATCTATCTATTGGATAGTTCCTGCGTGTAAGAATTTTTTGAATCAACATAGTAATTCTAATGAAAAATAATATGATAGTAATAATGGTGCGGCATTTCCTATCATTTTTGAGATGGCTTTTTTTGTTGTCACTTTTGAAAAATCAAAAAAATCTGGGAAAAACTGTAAACGAGCAGCTTCATGAGCAGTGATAGGTCTTTCTCTAGTGGGATGTATGTATCTTCCTTGTCCTGGAGAGTAAAACCCTCCAGTAATGGTTTGAGCTGGCTCATTCGGGTATATTCTTCCATACATTGACCAATACGAATGTTCATTATTCCTATGGCATTTAGGTCTCAAAGCAAAAGGTAATTTGTACTCATCCATTGAGTGAAGGTATTGAATGCGTAGTTTATTCATTTCAGATACATTAGCCGGACTATCGATCAATAAATCGTTATCAACGTCCTGTAGATCGTCAATACCCCACATTACGCTTCTCGGGTTCTCAATTTTATACTTGGATAAAATATCGGAAATTTTTATGTCCTTTTTTCTAGAGGCAACTATGACATGCCTCTTCCTTTGTTGAGGTACTCCCACGGTTGATAAATCGATGGCTGCTTCATCTTGAGAATATCCCATATTATCTAGGATTTCAATGGTTTTTTCCGCAAAGCCTTTTTTATCTAGTTTAACCTGTGAAACATTTTCAATAATCAGATGATCCGGCTCAAACAACTCAACAAATCTAGCGGTCCTCAAATAGAGATTATTCCTCTCATCATCTCTTCTCGTATGATTATTCAAGTTCGAGAAACCTTGACAAGGCGGCCCAGCAACCACAAAATCGATCTTGCCCATATCCTCCATGAACTTGATTTCGTTCTCAGTTGGTTCTTCCCCAAGGTCACCATCTATAATCTCTGTAATATCCGATTGGATAGGATTACTGCAGAAAAAATTTGCATCATACACCTCTAATGTTAAAGGATCCTTCTCTATAGCTAGTTTCGACTGGAATCTCAAACCAAGGGAAAAACAAGCCTCCCGAACTCCCAGGGATAAACCACCTACTCCACTGTATATGTCCGCTAGATTAATCGAGTTTCCTCTAGTAGTTGTTTTCAATCCAATTTCTGTTCTAAGATAAGAATACCAAAAAGCCGAATGGGGATCAGTGTGATCGCACTCTGAAACAAGTTCTTGCCAACGAACACTCGGGCCACCAATATTAAACTCAATAATTTGCTTGGCGGATTTACCAGTATTACTAAATTGATACGAAATAGACTTTAACTGTCTTATTTTGGGCAGAATATCTCCTTTTTCGCTCTTTACCTGTACTTCTGATTCAATATCCTGTAAAGAGTTCGCCATTAAGACCCCTTCTATTAATTATTAGATAATAGCGCTTATTTTTAAGGAATTTCATAAAAAATTTTCGAATAAGGTCTTGTCTGTGTTTCATAATTTCTTATAATGATCATCAGCTATTAAACATCTTCGAGGAGCATTGAATTCAGAAAAACTCCACATAAGACGCATCCAAAACCTCCTTTTAGACTGGATAAAAACGAACTATGATAATTATCCCTGGCGAGAAGAACAAGATCCAATTTACGCAATAATTGCTGAAGTAATGCTCCAAAAAACTAGAGCAGATAATGTCTTACCTGTGTTCCTAAACTTCAAAGTAAAATTCCCCAACCTCGGAATAATCCAGCAAACTCCGGAAGAAGAGCTTCTTAAAGTGCTCTACCCCTTGGGGTTACAAAAAAGGAATATCAATCTAATACACCTCTTGAAGAACCTTGAAGGCGATAATATTCCTTGCACTAAAAAAGAGTTAATTAAATTACGTGGAGTTGGAGAGTACACGGCCAACGCTTACCTATCTCTCCATAGGGGGATAAAAGAGCCAATAATAGATACAAACGCAATCAGGCTGTGGAGTCGAATATTCAATAAACAATGGAATTCCACAGACTACAAGTCGAAAGACTTTCTCGAATTCGCAAAAAATATCACACCAGACAATGATTTCAAAAACTTTAATTATGCTGTCTTGGATTTGGCTAGAAAAATATGTAAACCAAAACCAATTTGCCTAAAATGTCCAGTAAACACGATCTGTGAGTACTCTAAAGGGAATAACTCCAAGTAACTAAGACAGCGCGCTGTTGATGGCACTACAGTGAGCAGTCAAAAACACCGTGGGGGGGTACACGCGTCAGACGCGAAAACACCGGTCTTTAACCGAAAGAAGCCCTAAAACAAACCCTTTCAGATCCAATCATATACAAAAACGTACGTTTAACCCGGCTAATCATCACAAAAACGCGGCCCACCACCCATGGTTGCTGTCAACAAAGCGCACATAGAGCTTGAAAACATTGCTGAACCATCAGTCACAGGCAACCCGTACCCTGACAAGTCGCCGTTGACCACCCCGGGCATATTCATGAACCCGCTGATCGGAAGATTCATGACATGGATGAGTAACCGTGGCTGGAAAGCCATGGCAAGCAAGAACGGCGACATTGTAGACGCAAGCCGTACGTCTAACCACTAATCAACGAGAGTCTCATCCCTCTCTTCAATAAACCCGGTTAAACCGAGACCTTCACTGCCTTGACGCTCCACATCTGGGGCAGCCTGTCCCCCTTTATCCTCCAGTAGCCGTCCAGCCCCATCTCGGCGCATTCCAGGTACTTCCACGGGAGGTGCGGGTACTCCCCAATCTCTTGGATGGTGAGACCGGCCTCGATGAGGCTGTTCAGCACGTCACCGACGGTGTGCTGCCACTCGTAGCTCTTCTTGTTTGTCACCTTGGCGAGCTCGTCAGCATAGGTACCATCCTGCTCCCAGCTCAGAGGCTCGTCGCTGTGCCAGTAACTGTATTTGATCCTGAGGCCCTCAAATTCGTCGTCGAGGACCCACATCAACGGATGGGACTCTACCAGCAGAAAAACGCCCCCCGGCTTCAGGAAGCGGGCTACGATCCTGCCCCACCCCCGGATGTCCTGGAGCCAGCACAGGACCCCGACGCTGGTGAACACGATGTCGTACTCCCCCTCGTGGACCTCTGGGAGATCGTAGACGTTGCTGCAGACGAACTCGGCTTCGACGCCTATCCTCGCGGCTATCTGCCTGGCCAGCTCGATGGCGGACTCGCTGAAGTCCACGCCCGTAACCCTGGCGCCGAGCCGCGCCCAGCTCAGAGTGTCAAGCCCGAAGTGGCACTGCAGGTGCAGGAGGCTCTTCCCCTCGACGTCTCCCAGAGCCTCCAGTTCGACGCCGTGGAGGCTGTTTTTCCCGGCGAGGAAGCCATCAAGGTCGTATTCGTCTGACTTGGCGTGGATGTCCACCAGCTCGTCCCAGCGCCTCCTGTTGGTCTCGTAGTACTTCTCCAAGGGTGATCGAACATTAGTAGCCTGCGGTCGGATAAACGTGATGAATAACCATTTTAGCGGTTGACAGCTCATTGGATTAGTGATAACCATGGTTGACTACGATCTTGTCCGGGAGAGGCTGACGAGCAGCGTCATCAGCGACGTCCTCGACGGCATGGGCGTCCGCGGCCAGGCCATGGCCGGCGATATCAGGCCCCTGAGCGACGACATGGTGGCCGTGGGCAGGGCCTTCACGATGCTCATGACGGACCAGTACGACATGGAGAAAGACACGTTCACTCTCCAGTTCCAGGCCATCGACAGCCTGAAGGAGGACGACGTGATGATGGTCTGTAGCAACGGCAGCGAACGAGCCGCCCTATGGGGCGAGCTGCTCTCCACGGCGGCGAGGCATCGACGCGCCAACGGGGCGATCATAGACGGGTTGGCTAGGGACGTCCGGCTCATCAGGGAGATGGGGTTCCCCGTCTTCGCCAAGGGCGTCCGCCCTACAAGCAGCAAAGGCCGCGTTATCGCAGTGGATCATGGCTGCCCGGTCGAGATGGGCGGCGTCCACGTAGAGCCGGGCGACCTCGTGGTAGCGGACGTCGACGGTGTCGTGGTAGTGCCCTCCAGCGTCGTCGAAGAAGCGGTGGACAAGGCTCTTGATATAGTGGAACGGGAGACCATGACGAGAGACGAGCTTAGAAACGGTGCAGGCCTCTACGACGTCTACAAGAAGTACGGAACGGTGTAGCCTCCTGAATAAGAGACCCGAGACCAATGTACAACGGGCTCTGAATCGACCACAATACTATAATGATTTTACTAGGCTTAACGATAATTGGTAAGAGGAAAAGACTTGGTGGACCGAAAGACCCTCCTCAAGGGGATCGCCGAGATGATCAACAGCATCCAGCGACGCCACCCCACCAGGGTCGCGGTCGACGGCGTCGACGCCGCCGGGAAGACCGCCTTCGCCGACGAGCTTCATCCCATGCTCGAGGAGAGGGGCCGCGAGGTCATCCGGTCAAGCATGGACTGGTTCCACAACCCCCGGAGGCTGAGACACGTCCGTGGGAGGATGGACCCTGAGGGCTACTACCTGGACAGCTTCAACTACAGGGTGCTACTCGACTACCTCCTCCTGCCTCTAGGGCCAGGCGGAAGCCTGGTCTACATGGACAGGGCCTTCGACTACAGAATAGACCAGAGACTCGACGTGCCCTTCAAGAAAGCGAGCAGCGACGCCATCCTTCTCTTCGACGGCGTCTTCCTCCTCCGGCCTGAGCTTGAGCGCCTGTGGGACCTGAAGATATACCTCGACGTCACCTTCCAGGAGTCGCTGCGCCGAGGCTTGGAGAGGGAGCCGAGTAACAGCTCCGACGTCGAGGAGCTCTACATGAACAGGTACATCCCCGGCCAGAAGCTGTACCACATACACTCGGCGCCCCAGAGGAAGGCAGACATAGTCATAGACAACAACGATCCCCATAACCCGAGGATCACCTACATGAACCCCCAGCTGTAACCCTACTACCCGCTTAATACCAGAGTATTACTACGGCAGCCCCAGGACCAGTAATACCCGTAATATGACTCCGCCCAACAGCACGGCGGTGAATATCTCGGCGGCGCTAATCACCGCCGCAGCCCTGTACCCGAACTCCTTCACAAGCGCGGCAATAGTCGAGATACAGGGCACGTAGACCATGACCACGAAAGCGAAGACGAACATCTGAACAGGCGACAGGAACAGCGAGAAGTCGTTCCCACCCAGCAGGCTTCCCAGAAGTATGAGGGTCAGCTCCTTTCTGAGCACCCCAAAGATGAGGACCACGCCGGCGGCCGAAGGCAGCCCGAGCCAGCCCACTGTCACCGGGCTCATCCACCCCTCGATCACCCCCAGGACTCCGAGGATCGCCGCCACCTGTATCACGAAGTTGCCGGCCACCATTATGGGGAACGCCTCGTAGACGAAGCCCCTGAGCCTGAACCAGGTGCGCTGGGCCGTCGTCTTCAGCGACGGCATCCTGTAACCCGGTATCTCCATTATCAGCCCCACGGGCTCGTCGGGGGCCACTTTGTAGGCTATCCTGCCGAGGACGAAGATCAACACGAAGTCTATGAGGTAGAGCAGCAGGGCCCACCTGAACCCCACGTAGGAGGCCACGAGCCCCATGATCACTATGCTGCGGGCAGCGCAGGGAACCAGGCTCGCGACGAAGGCGCAGATGAGCCTCTCCCGCTCAGTCTCCATTATGCGGGCCCCCAGCACGGCTGGCACGTTGCAGCCGAAGCCCAGCATCACCGGGATAAAGCCCTTGCCGTGGAGGCCGATCGCGTGCATCGCGGAGTCCATGAGGAACGCGACCCTGGCAAGGTACCCCGAGTCCTCCAGCACCGAGAGCACCAGGTAGAAGGGGCCGATGTAGGGCAGCGCGACCACGACTCCCCCGATCAAGCCGTCGACCCCCGCGTCCCAGATGAAAGTCACCGCAGGCCCCGACCCTAAAACGCTGATGTACACGGCCTTCACACCCATGAACACCTCGTTCAGAGCCCCGGCCAGCCAGTCCCCGAAGCTGAATATCGCGAAGAATATGGTGAGTATGCTGGCGACCATGAAGACGTAGCCCCAGACCGGGTGGGTGGTCGCGTCCGCCAGAGACTCCCGGAGCCCCCTCTCCGGAACGACGTGACTGGAGGACTCGTACGCTAAGGCGCTGGCCAAGGCGTAACGCTCGGAGGCGATGACGCTTCTGACGTCGTGGCTGTGGATCTCCTCTATGTTGGCCACCGCTTCGTCGACCTCGGCCCGGAGACCAGGCTGGTGCCCGTACACAGCCGCCGTTATCTCCTCGTCTCCCTCCAGGAGCTTCACCGCGACCCACCTCCTCGGGTATGGGGTCTCCGCCTCAAGCATGGAGGCGATCCTGTTCACCCTTCCCTCGATCTCCGGTCCGTATTCTAGGGGCTTCGCCTTCTCCCTCTTCTCCGCCGCCTCCACAACCATCTCCATGAGCTCTGTGAGCCCGGCGCCCTTCACCGCCACCGTGGGCACCACAGGCACACCCAGCAGCCTGCTCAGCTCCTCGGGGTAGACTGTGACGCCCTTGCCCTCAGCTACGTCTATCTGGTTCAGGGCCACGACCATGCGGGACTCGAGCTCCAGGAGCTGAACGGTGAACGCCAGGTTCCTCTCGAGGGAGCCTGCGTCGACCACGTTGACTATCACGTCGGGTTGCTCAACCGCGATGTACATGCGGCTGATCACCTCCTCTATGCTGTACGTGCTGAGGCTGTATATGCCTGGGAGGTCGATGACCTCGATCTCGTAGT
>Ga0307378_10009839_pt1 | contig 12513 bp, 9 predicted proteins | sample UN1MG_FD_202238 | JGI IMG/M metagenome (GOLD analysis project Ga0307378, IMG submission 202238) | Soil microbial communities from Risofladan, Vaasa, Finland - UN-1 | ecosystem: Environmental > Terrestrial > Soil > Coastal area > Acid sulfate soil | place: Finland: Risofladan, Vaasa | collected...
ACTGGCACCAGGCGGAAGCCTACTGCGCGTGGGCGGGTGGGCGCCTGCCCACGGAAGCGGAGTGGGAATACGCCGCGCGCGGGCCGGACGGGCGGCGCTACCCCTGGGGAGACGAGTACGACGGCACGCGGCTCAACTCCTGCGACGCAAATTGCGGATACGGCTGGGCCGAGGAAGCATCCGACGATGGCTATGGCGACACTGCGCCGGTGGGCGGCTACCCAGGTGGGGCAAGCTGGTGCGGTGCGCTGGACCTGGCGGGCAACGTGTGGGAGTGGATGGCGGATTGGTTTGGGGACTACTCCCCCGAGCGGCAACTCAACCCAACCGGGCCCTCCTCGGGAACACAGCGCACGTTACGAGGTGACTCGGCAGATGGCACTCGCTCCGTCTCCCGCTGCACGGCCCGTCACGGCATGTCGCCGACCCGCACATACACGTACACGGGGGTTCGGTGCGTCTACTGAACCTGCCGCAGCGGCACGAGCCTGAGGATCCAGCGCGTCATGTACACACCCGCCAGCGACGAGGCGGCCGTCACCGGGACCATCAGCGCCCACGCGCGCCAATCCAGCGGCACGACACCGAACGGGGTGCGCAGCGGCGTGTAGAGTGCCAGGAGTTGCAGGCCCACTGCGGCTGCGTAACTACCCAGCAGGGCACGGTTCGACCACAGCGGCAGGTCGTCCAACTGTCGCACGACCATCACGCGAGTGAAGGCGTGCAAGACGATGCTCGTGAACAGCATCGCCCGCGCGTAGGTCACCCCTCCCCAGCGCAACCCGACCCAGAAAATCAGGCTGTAGGCAATCAGCGTGCGGAAGACGCTCCCGGCGATGGTGGCATAGATGGCGCGGTTGAGGATCGGCTCGTCGTGGCGGCGGGGGCGGCGCTGCATGACCTGCGGCACGGCCGGATCGGCGGCCAGCGCGCTGGCCGGCACCAGGTCCGTCACGACGTTGACCCACAGCAGCATGCGGGCCGAAAGCGGAAAGTAACCGGCGGCCGATAGAACCAGCACGACGAACACAGACCCCAGGCTCGTGCTGAGCAGGTAATTGGTGAACTTGCGAATGTTGTCGAAGATGCGGCGGCCCTCCCGCACGGCGGCGACGATGGTGGCAAAGTTGTCGTCCAGCAGGACCATGTCGGCCGACTCTTTGGCAATGTCGGTGCCGCGCAGGCCCATGGCCACTCCCACGTCGGCTTGTTTCAGCGCGGTCGCGTCGTTCACGCCGTCGCCGGTCATGGCCACAAAGTGGCCAGCGTCTTGCAGTGCCTGGAGCACCTGCTGCTTGGTCTGGGGCGTGGCCCGCGCTACGATGTCCACACTCCTCAAGCGCTCGCGGAATTCCTCCCGCGACAGCCCATCCAACTCCCCCGCCCCGACCACGCGGTCGCCAATGCCCAGTTGCCTGGCCACGGCGAGGGCGGTGCGCGCGTTGTCGCCGGAGACCATCACGATGCGAATGCCGGCTGCCTGGGCCTGCGCCACGGCCTGGGCCGCCTCGGGGCGCGGCGGGTCCATCAGCCCCACCAGGCCGAGTAAGGTCAGCCCCTGCTCAGCGCTACGGATGTACTCAGGGATGTACTCATTCGCCTCACCCGCGTTGTCCACTTCCGTCGAGGGCATCCCCTTTTTGGCCATGGCCAGCACGTACAAGCCATCCTCTTCCAGCCGCTCGATCGCCTGGCGGATCTCCTGGTAGGCCGCGCCGGTGAGGGGCCATGGCTCGCCCCGTCGCCAGTAGGAAGTGCAGCGGGCGAGGACCGGTCCCGGTGCCCCCTTGGTGTAGGCCACCCAGCCACCGTCCGCCTGGTGGAGCGTCGTCATCATCTTGCGCTCGGAACTGAAGGGGATTTCGTTGACCTGGGGGAAAGCGGCGCGCTCCTGCGCGGCATCTAGCCCGGCCATCTGTGCGGCGCGCAAGAGAGCCGCGTCCACCGGCTCCCCGATGACGTCCGACGACGCGCCGGCAAAGGCCGCCTCATTGCACAGCAGGCCGGCCCGCAGGAGTTCGCGCACCGTGCCGGTACCCGCGTCTCCCTCCGGCAGTGGCACATTCTGCCGGATGTACTCGATGTACTTGACATCAGTGAACAACCGCTGGACCACCATCGCGTTCTGCGTCAGCGTGCCAGTCTTGTCCGTACAAACCGTGTCCACCGAGCCCAGCGACTCGACTACCGACAGGTGCCGCACGACTGCGCTGCGCGCCGCCATGTGCCGTGCCCCCATGGTCAGGGCGAAGGACAGGACGATGGGCAAGCTCTCAGGGACGGTGGCGACGGCCAGGCTGAGCGTGCTCAGCGCCACGTCCACCGGCTGCTCGTGCAGGACGAAGAGCAGGAAGGGGGCGATGAAGGCGGCCAGGACACCCACCACGACCGTCATCTGCCGCGCCATTTTCTGCACTTCCACCTGGAAGGGGGTAGGGCGCTCTGCGATCTCCTCCAGCGCCGCCGCGAGCTGTCCCACCTCGGTGGCCGCGCCGGTGCGAACCACCACGGCCAGCCCGCTCCCGTGGGTGACGTAGGTAGAGCCGAAGACCATGCTCGTACGTTCGGCCAGCGGCGCGTCAGGGGCTACCGGCTGAAAGGATTTGTCCACGCCGACACTCTCGCCGGTCAGGGCCGACTCGTCGGCCCGCAAGGCATACGCCTCGATCACGCGCCCATCGGCCGGCACCTTTTGACCGTGGGTGAGCACCAGCACGTCGCCCGGCACGACCTCGGCGGCATCCAGTTGCTGGCGTGCACCATCGCGGACCACCACGGCTTTGAGGGTCAAGAGGCGGTCCAGCGCCTCGAGGCCTTGCTGGGCGCGGTATTCCTCGAAGAAACTGAGCGCTACACTGAGGGTGACGATGGCCAGGATGAAGAGTGCGGTCAAACGGCGGCCGCTTTCACCCGGCAGGAAACTGACCGCGAACGCCAGCGCCGCCGCGAACAACAGCACCAGGACGAAGAAACTGGCGAATTGCTTGAGGAGCAGGCGCAGCGGGGAGACCGGCTTGCGTCGCCTGATCTCGTTGCGACCCCAGCGTGCGAGCCGTGCAGCGGCTTCGGCGGCCGAGAGGCCCTCCACCCGCGCATCAAGCCGCTGCAATACGTCGTCGCTGGAGAGGCTGTGCCAGGACGTGGCGCCTGCCCCCATCTCCTGGCCCTGTCCCATCGAGCATCCTCTCCCTACAAAGTACCGTCCAGAAGTAAGACCGCGTCCTCCCAATGGCCCGGGACGGAGAACCACTGCGTCCTGGCCTCCGGGAAGGTGCGGCCCAGCAGGTTGCCGGTGGCATAGGTGCCCGCGTCCCGCTCCTCGCCATTCTGCGGGTTGACCCAGGTGGCCTTGACCTGGCGGGTGAGGACTTTGTCCAGGTGGAGCAGCACGTGGCACTGGCTGCTCAGGTAGAGCATGGCCCAGTCGCTGTCTATGGAGCGCACGGCGGCGTTGAGCGTGCGCTCGCTGCCCACGCCGCTGGCAAATAGCCCCTGGTCCGGCACCCGCTTCCACCACGGGCGGGAGGTGGCGATGGCCTTAAAATGGGTCATGTGCCCGGCGCCGGGGGTGTCGAAGGTGGAGGTCCAGCCGGGATCCATGCGCCACATCTGATCCTGCCCATAGGTAAAGAATCCCCCGGCCATAAAGGCCCACCAGGCCTGCCGCCGGACGATGAGCGGCGTGATCGGCCCCAGGGGGTACTCGGGGCCGTCTTCGTAGGCCCCCTCACCCAGGACTACCGGCTTGGTGGGCCGGAGCAGGCTGTCGGACAGGATGGCGGGATAGACCTTGGCCCATTCCGTCCAGGTCTCGATCATGTTGAAGTCCAACCACTGCTCGCGGTGGAAGAACTGGGCGGACGAGCGCCAGCCGCAGGGGTGGTAGGTGATGAGGTGCGCGCCGCCATCCCCCTCGCGCAAGCCCTGCGCCAGCGCCCGGTAGACCGGCTCGCAGCCGGTGGGGATGCGGTCGCCGCCGTTGATCCAGATCAGGTTGGGCTGGTCCTTGTAGCGCGCCCCCAGCCAGCGGCCGTAGGCACGGGCGTTGTCCACGTGGAAAGTCTTGGCGTCGTTGACGTAATAGCCCCAGGTAGGGAGCATCCCCAGGATCAGGCCGCGCTCACCAGCAAAGCGGAGCAGGTAGTCCACGTGCTGGAAGTAGGCATCGTTGGGATGGTCGGGGCGACCGTCGAGCCAGGGGGCGTGGCCGGCGTAGTTCGGTCCGGGGGCCGTGGTCTCAAAGCCGGTACCGCCGCCCCAGGCCAGCACGCCCTGGATGACGGTGAAGCCCTTGCGCGCGCGGTTGTCCAGGTACGCTTCGGCCTCCTCCCGCGAGTACTGGGCGAACAAGGGCCAGGCGGTGTCGCCAAGCCAGAAGAAGGGCTGGCCCTGGGCGTCTACAAAGTAGCGGCCGTCCTGGCTGACGCGGATGGGGCCTACGACGCTGGGATTCCGATTTGTCTGTGGCATACTTTTCTCCTTTTGTGCTGGGCAAGAAACCAGGTTTCGTCGCTGCGCTTATGTCGTCCTGACCTACTCCCACAGATCCGTGCTCAAGTACTTGAGCCCCGAATCGTTCAACAATACTGCTACCGTCTTTCCCTTGCATTCACCTTCCAGCAGCCTCTTCGCCGCTGCGACGTTCGCTCCTGACGAGAATCCAGCAAAGATCCCTTCCTCTTTCGCCAACCTCCGCGCCGCCGCGATGGTCTCCTCGTCGCTCACCTTCACGTACCCATCCACGTGCTCAGGCCGTACCATCAACAGGTACGCCATCGAATACCCACCGCCCTGGATGCGATGATGGGGATTCGTCACCGGATCTCCAGCCAGTACCGCCGCCCCTTCTGGCTCCACCACGTAGCACCGAATCGCCAGGTTGTACTCCTTGAAAGCAGCCGCACATCCGCCAAACGACCCGCCTGTACCCACAAAGTCACAGAACGCGTCTATCGCCCCTCCACTCTGCTCCAGAATCTCCGGCCCAGTATGCAGGTAGTGGGCACGCGCGTTGCTCTCCAGCCGAAACTGGTCCGCGCGAAAGGCACTCCGCTCACGGACAATCCGCTGCGCCTCCCGTTCCACCAGTTCCAGGTCTCCCCCTGACACTGCCCCTGGTTTAGAGCCCGGTAACTGGTCTACCAACACTACCTCTGCGCCGAGCGCCGCCATCATGCGGGCTCTCTCCACCGAGTTCCCCCTGGACATTACCGCCACGAAGGGATACCCCTTGATGCCGCACACGATCGCCAGCCCGGTCCCCGTGTTGCCGCTGGTGAGTTCGACGACCGTCCGACCTGGCTGGAGCAGCCCCTGGGCCTCGGCATCCTCGATGATCTGCCGGGCAATCCGATCCTTCTTCGAAAAGCCCGGGTTGAGGTACTCTAACTTGGCGAGAATGCGACCCGCCATACCCCGTGTGAGGCGGCTCAATTCGACCAGCGGGGTCCCTCCGATGGCTTCGATTGCCGACGCCCATACTCCTCTTGACCGGTTCATGATGAGACTATCTCCACGGGTTGACAACCGGTACGCCCGCGCACTTGAAATCGTCTTCGTTGCGTGTGACCAAGATGAAATTGTCATACAAGGCAATAGCCGCAATCAGAGAGTCTATGGCAGGCATCGTTTTGCCCGCCATTTCGAGAGAGCCGGTTAGCTGTCCCCACCGCAGCATCACGCCACTATCTATGGGTACAATCCGCCCTGCGAACCGGACCAGCAATTGCTCGTTGAGCCATTCCTCAAGAACCGTTCTCCGCTGCGAGTCCGGCAGCTTCTCGATCCCTTTCCGAATCTCACCAATGGTAATGACGCTCAAATGAAGACGCGCTTCTTCGATGCTGTCAATCCATCCGACGACCTTTTGATTGGGGTGTTTCGCCACCAGCTCGGAAATCACACAAGTATCGAGGAGGTAGTTCATAAGGCGGGCTCCGGTCGGGTGCCACTTGTATCACGGTGCAGGTCAAGTGGCCCCTCAGCAAGGGGTGATTCCTGGAAGAAGGTGGATAGCTTTTGCTGGGTAACGATCAACCTGCGATATTCCGCATACGAGAGAATGATGACCGCTTCAACGCCCCGTTTCGTGATGAGTTGTGGGCCGCTTCTGATTGCTTCCTCAACGACTCTGCTGAATTTGCTCTTAGCCTCTTGCAGTTGCCACATGCGCATCATCGACATACCTCCTGTCTAGTCTGTCTAGATTATAGTTGGTATGCCAACGGATGTCAAGCAGGTGACTGTCGCTTTCTGTAAGCCTAACGGCCAGCCAACAGGTCAATCCGCTCCGCCACCCCCTCGACGGCGAGTTCGAGCACCTCGAATCGCCACACCCCAGCCGACTTGCTGGCCACCACGTACAGGGTACCAGACCCCTTGGGTCCAGAAACCGGGATGGACAGATCCGCGCTCCCGCTGGGGCCGGTCACTTCGTACGAGCCGCCCACCCCGGCCCCTATCTCAATGGGGGTGCCCAGCGCTTCGATGGCCTGAGCGTTCGCCTGCAGTTCTGTCATGGCTATCTGGCAGACGTCGGTGGACTTGATGATTTCAGAAGATGCCCCACGAATGACGACGACGAGGAGCACGATGCAGCCGATGCATAGCACAAGCGCGCCGAGGCACACCACGGGCACGAACCATTTCCAGTTCCGGCTCCACCAGCCTTGCTTTGGACCATTGCTTTCCACGTTGACCTCCTGACTGATGAAATCGAGTAGCGGCTCACGGCCTTCCACATTCGTGGTCGAACAACCACGCAACCATACTGCAACTCCACAATTTTGTCAAAATTCGCGGAGTTTGATTCCACAATACTGCGCTCCTCCCCAAGCCGCACCGGCCTGGAAGCGCCGGTGCTGGGCTCCTGTTCCGTCCCAGCGCCGCCTGTTTTACGGCGGGGCGGCCCTCCCCAGGCCGCACCGGCCTGGAAGCGCCGGTGCTGGGCTCCCATTCTGTCCCAGCGCCGCCTGTTTTACGGTGGCGCGGCCCTCCAGCACCAGAGAGCTCCCGGCTCCCAGGGATAGGGCCATTTGTGCAAATGCTGTTGCTGAGTATAATTGGTTCTTGGTACGACAAGCGGTGATCTCTCGACCGAGTTTCGGAGCAGGCATAAGGAGGAGGCGACGATGGCAAATTCAACCTTGCGACTGACGCTCACGCTCGACGGCGGGCCGGAAGCGACCGCCGAAGACCTGGAGGACATGGCCCACAGTTTGCGGGATGACCTCCTGGAACTGGACGTCCAGGCCGTGGACCTGGCGAGAGGAGAAGCGTTCGCCGGGACCAGGGGGGGGCCGGCGATAGACTGGACGACGATCCTGGTGACGCTGGCCGCCTCAGGCGGCGTGCTCACGACCGTCATCACCGCCATCCAGGCCTGGCTGGCGCACAGGCGCTCCAGCAGCGTGACGCTGAAAGTGGACGACGACGAACTCACCCTCGCCAGGCCCGGCCCGTATTCTGCACAGCAGAAACGGGCGATTGAACTGTGGCTGAGCCGCCACAAGGGGTACATGCTGCCCAATGAGTGAACGACGGTTTGCCCTGTTGATCGCCAACGGCGAATATGCCAGGTTGCGCCCCCTGGAGACCTCCGCCCGCGACGTCGCGGGTCTGCGCCGGATGCTGGCAGACCCGGCCATCGGCGGCTTCGAGGTGCTTGAGCCGCTCGTCAATGAACCGGAAGGGACCGTCCGCAGGGCGATTGCCCAGTTCTTCAAGGAGAAAAAGCGCGACGATCTGCTGGTGGTCTACTTTTCTGGCCACGGCGTGGTGGGCGAGGATAGGAGCCTGTACCTGGCCTTCAAAGACACCGATCCAGAGCTGCCCAGTGGAACTGGCCTCGAGGCCCGCTTCATCACGCAAGAGATGGACACACGCGGACTCAAGCGGGTTGTGCTGATCCTGGACTGCTGCTACAGTGGCGCCATCGGCCGGGGCATGAAAGGCACCGAGATCCCTGACCTGGGTGTGACGTTCAACAGTGGCTACGGACGCATCGTGCTGACGGCCTCGAACGCCGTCGAGGAGGCGTGGGACGGCAGCCAGGTCCTGGACGAAACCGGCTATTCGCTGTTCACCCACTACCTGATCGAGGGGCTGGAAACCGGGGCGGCTGGTGGGACGTCCGAATTGATCACGGTGGACGACCTGTACGACTATGCGTACAGGAAAGTGACACGGACCCCCAAGCCCAAGCCTCAGACGCCACAGAAGTGGGGCACGCCACAGGAAGGGCCACCCCTCATCATCGCCCGCAATCCGCACCCGGCCACCGCACTGCAACCGGCCGCCGCGGTGCTGGGGCGGCACTTTATCTGCTATTCGCCGCTGGACGGTGAAGCCGCCGCGCTCAGGCTGTACGACGCACTCACGCAAGGTACACCTGCGCTGCCGGCCTGGCTCGACAGGCGCGACGTGCAGCGGCCCGGCCCGGCGTGGGACGCGCAGGTGGAAGAGGCGCTGCGCGGCTGCGCGAGCCTGCTCCTGGTGGTGACGCCCGACAGCGCTTCCGAGCATTGCGATTGCGCCCGGGAGTGGCGGCGCGCCCTCCAGTACAAAAAGCCCATCGTCCCGCTGCTCTTTCACGCGGGCGTGCCCGCCCCGTTCTACCTGGCGAACCGGCAGGCGGTGGACTTGACGGGCGCGTTCGAGCCGGCATTGGCGACACTGCGCAAGCACCTGACCTGGCTGGCGACCCCGGCCGGCGCGCTGCAACAACTCAAGGACCGCCAGGCCGACGCCCAGCGCGACCTGCGCGGTGCCGACGCGGCACAACAGGCGCGCATCCGGGCCGAGATTGACCTGCTGCGCCAGCAGATCGCGGCCCAGCAGCAGGTGGTGGACCACCCGCAGCAGGCAGCGCAGCGCGTCGAGGAGAGCATCGCGCGGGGGCTGGAGCGCGAGCGGCAGCCGGAAAAGCCGGCCGCCGGCATCGCGCGCAGCAAGTTCATCAACCCACCGCCGGGCGTCCCACCGGCGTACTTTCAGGACCGCACCGTCGAACTGGCGCTACTGGGCACGTTCCTGAAGGATGAATCCTGCCGCATGGTCACGGTGATGGGGCGGGCCGGGATCGGCAAGACGGCGCTGGCCTGCCTCCTGCTCAAAGCGCTCGAGCGCGGGCACCTGCCCGACCTCAGCACGCCGGGGGGCGATGGCGAACCACTCCCGGTGGATGGCATCGTCTACCTGAGCGCGACCGGCACGCACGCGGTGAGCATGCCTAACCTGTACGCCGACCTGTGCAAGTTGTTGCCCGACGAGACGGCGCGGGAGCTGGACGCACTATACCGGAACCCGCAGGCCAACACGACGGCCAAGGTGCAGGGGCTGCTGGCGGCCTTCCCGCGCGGGCAGGTGGTCGTGCTGCTGGACAATTTCGAGAACGTGATGGAGCCGGAGACGCAAGGGGTGCGCGACGCGGAACTGGACGAGGCGCTGCGCGCGCTGCTGGGCGCGCCGCACCACGCTGTCAAGGTCATCCTCACCACGCGCATCGCGCCGCGCGACCTGGCGCTGGTCGAGCCAGGGCGGCAGGCGCGGCTGGAACTGGACACAGGGCTGGCCTCCCCCTACGCCGAGAACGTCCTGCGGGCGATGGACGGCGACGGCACGGTGGGGCTGAAGGGCGCACCGGACGAACTGTTGGCCCAGGCGCGCGAGCGCACGCGCGGCTACCCCCGCGCACTGGAGGCGCTGTTCGCCATCCTCTCGGCCGACCGCCACACGACGCTGCCCGAGGTGCTGGCGCGGGCCGAAACGCTGCTGCCGGAGAACGTGGTGGAGGCGCTGGTGGGCGAGGCGTTCAACCGGCTCGACCCGGCGGCCCGGCAGGTGATGCAGGCGCTGGCGGCCTACGGCCGCCCGGTGACACCGGCGGCCGTGGACTACCTGCTGCAGCCGCACCTGCCGGGCGTGAACAGCGCGCCGGTGCTGAACCGGCTGGTGGCGATGCACCTGGCGCGTAAGGAGGGGGGGCGCTATTTTCTGCACCCGGTGGACCGGGCCTACGCGTTTGAGCAGATTCCGGCAGGGGAGGAAGGGGACCGAGAAAGGGCGGGCGTGGTCCCTCAGGCAGACGAGATCTTGGCAGCGTTGCTCCGAGACCGAACCGCATCCAAGCCCGAGCCCTCCCGCCCGCCTGCGTGGACCCACTTCGCCCTGCTGCACCGGGGTGCCGAATACTTCCGGCAGGCGCGCAAGCCGCGGGCGGAGTGGAAGGGGTTGGAGGACCTGGCCCCACAACTGGCCGAGTTCGACCTGCGCTGCGCCGGGGGGGAGTACGACACGGCGGCGGGTGTGCTGCTGGAGATTGACTTTGACTACCTGCTGCTGTGGGGCCACTACCGGCTGACGGCCGGGCTGCACGAGCGGCTGCAGGGCAGGCTCGGCGACCCTACGCTGAAAACAGCCAGCGCAGGCAACCTGGGGTCAGCGTATCGCAATATGGGCCAGGTTCAAAAGGCGATTTCTTGTTACGAACAAGCACTGGCCATCGCGCGCGAGGAAAAAGACCGTCAAGGCGAAGGGGCCTCGCTGGGCAACCTGGGCAACTGCTACCGCAGTTTAGGACAGACCGCCCGCGCCATCGAGTACTACGAGCGGGCACTGGCCATCGCCCGCGAGATCGGGGACCGGCGGGGGGAAGGGAACCGCCTCACTGGCCTGGGCAGCTGCTACTCCAGTTTGGGGCAGACCGCCCGCGCCATCGAGTACTACGAGCAGGCGCTGGCCATTGCCCGCGAGAGCGGGGACCGGCAGGGGGAAGGGTACCCACTGGGCAACCTGGGTGCCTGCTACGCCTACTTGGGGCAGACCGCCCGCGCCATCGAGTACTACGAGCAGGCGCTGGCCATCGCCCGCGAAATCGGGGACCGGGAGGGGGAAGGGGCTAACCTGGGCAACCTGGCAGAAGCCCTGGTTGACGAGGGACGCTACGGCGAGGCGGTCCGGCGTGCCCTGGAGAGCGTCAAGATCGGCGAAGAGGTCAGCAGTCCGGGACTTGGCAGTTTCCACAACGGCCACCTGGCCCTCGCCCATCTCTGTGCCGGGGACCTGCCCGCCGCGCGCGCTGCCGCCGAAACTGCCCGGCAGTATGACGTGCCGGAGAACAACCACTACGTCCTGGCCCTGCTGGGCATCGTCGCGCTGCGGCAGGGGGAGCATGCGGCGGCGCAGGAAGCGTTTGCGGCGGCGGTGGCCCAGGCGGATGCATTGTTGGCGCACACGCCCCAGTACTACCGTGCGCTGGATTCCAAGGGGCTGGCGCTGTGCGGGCTGGCGCTGTGCGAGACTAGAAACCAGGTTTCTGGGAGAAACCTGGTTTCTGAGGCCAGCGCTGCCTTCCACGCGGCGCGGGCCATCAACCGGGATGCGGGCGTCGTGAGCCACGTCCTGCGCCTGTTCGACGCGCTGGCGGGAGCGGACACGGCCGGCGTGCTGGCGGGGGTCAGGGACGCGGCGAATGGACGGGCGGACGGATGAACGAGTGGACGAATGAACGAATTTACGAATGGACGGTCGTGCGGCCACGCTGGCGGTCTTGGCCGTTGACGCGACGAACGGGTATCAAGTATGCGCCGCCTCTACCTCGTACCTGCTCGGAATCTTCGCCATGCGCAGAACGAGCCGCAAGGCTTCGTTTACGGCTTCATCGGTCGGAAAGGCCTGGGCAACATCCGGCGCAAGCAACACCACGTTCTTCCCTGCTCGCCGATCAGGCGCATACCTGCCCTTGGCTACGATGGTCATTTTGGACAGGTCGTATTCGTCACGCAGTTCGTAATCGTCAGAATCACTCGGCTTCGGCATAGAATTCTCTCTCTCTCCTGGTCGCTTTGCGTGCGCTGATGATGCGAATCCGCCCTCTACGAATGGACAACAGCACAGACATCAAGCAGCCACGCTCGCAGCCTTGGCCGTTGACACCGTTCTGCGTCGCTGAGGTTTCACGACACGCTCTGGACGGCGGGCTGGCGTTCCGCTAAGCATTCCTATTGCACTGATGTCTTCGTCCACGTCGGGCCAGTGAACTCCCTGTCCACTCCCCATAATCTCAAAGTTTCGGCGTTGCTCTGGCGTCGCCTCCGACAAACGCCATGACCACGCCAACGGCACACTCACTGTGCGTCCATCCGCCAGTTGCGCGACGATGCTCTCATCCGTCACTTCCAGTCCAATGATGCGTGGTTCACTACTTCCCACAATGTGCATCCCATGCCTCCAGGATATGCTCCCGATGCTCCACAAGATTGCTCGAATTACGCCGCTTCAGCCCCCATCTCTCGCCAAAAGTCTTCGTGCTTGATCCCTTGACCTTCCCGTATCTGTTGCTCGGCGGTCTGAAGGATACCTTGAAACTTGGGCGAATAGGCCAAGATCATTCGTTCGATCTCTGCTTCGTCTTTCACAGACAATAGTATGGCTACAGGCTTACCGTTCTTTGTCACAACGACCGGCCCTTCTTCACTGGCCTTGATATAGCCGCTAAATCTGGCTTTGACGTCT
>Ga0307378_10009840_pt1 | contig 12512 bp, 13 predicted proteins | sample UN1MG_FD_202238 | JGI IMG/M metagenome (GOLD analysis project Ga0307378, IMG submission 202238) | Soil microbial communities from Risofladan, Vaasa, Finland - UN-1 | ecosystem: Environmental > Terrestrial > Soil > Coastal area > Acid sulfate soil | place: Finland: Risofladan, Vaasa | collected...
AACACCCGGCGGAATTCATGGAAGATGTCTCTGTCGATCATCTTCGGCTTGGGGAATATATAGCGGGTTTGTTGGAGATTGGGCGGCGGTATGATTTTGTAATGTCCTTCTTCGGTCACGCCGGGGACGGCGAGCTGCATTTACGCCCATTTCTGGATCTAAGCGACCCGGCCGATGTCGGGAAAATGCGAGCCATTGCGAACGATGTTTTCTCGCTTGCCTGGTCATTGGGCGGCTCAATCAGCGGCGAGCACGCCGATGGTCTGGTCAGAGCTGCCTTCGTACGAAAACAATACGGCGACGAATATTATGAGCTGCTGTGCAGAATCAAGAACATATTCGACCCCGATGGCCTCATGAATCCGGGCAAGATAATTAACAGCGACCCTGATGTGATGGTCAAGAATCTCAGAAGGGCGCATAAGCCGCTGCCGGAGAGAATGAAGACGGATTTGCTCTTCGAAGAAGATGAGCTTGCCCTGGAAATTGAGCAGTGCTACGGCTGCGGGCTCTGCCTCAGCAGGGAATCCGGTTTACGGATGTGCCCGGTATTTCGGGCGCTTGGCGAGGAATTGGGCAGCTCGCGGGCCAAGGCGAATCTGCTGGGCTTCTGGGTGACGGGGCAGATGGAAGACAAGGACTTCGAGTCGCCCGAGTTCAGAAAGTTTCTGGATTTGTGCGTGAACTGCAAAGCCTGCCTGCTGCAATGTCCCTCCGGCGTGGATATTTCAATGCTGATGATGACTGCCAGGGCCCGGTACGTAAAGCGGAAAGGCCTGCGGCGTACCGAGCGGATACTAAGTCAAAATCGCTACATGAGCATGTTGGGCAGCATTTTCTCGCCTGTCTCGAATCTTGTGATGCAACTGCCGATGTTCGGGCTGCTGCTGGAAAAAGTTGCCGGACTCGATAAGCGAAGAAACATGCCCAGCTTCAAGCGAGGCTCGTTCCTGAAGGCGGGGCGGAAGTACTTAGCTTCTTATGAGCCGATTGAAAAGCCGATCGACAAGGTGGCTTATTTTGTGGATACGTACGCAAATTATAACGACCACGCGTTAGGCTTTGCCGTGCTCGAAGTCCTGCGGCACAATAATATCGAAGTCATCTTGCCGAATCAGCGACCCGCACCGCTGCCGGCGATGGTCTATGGCGATACTAAAAAAGCCGGGAAGGATCTGTCATACAATGTCAGGCACCTGGCCGAAGCGGTCCGTCGGGGCTACAAAATCATCTGTTCCGAACCAAGCGCCGCGTTGTGTCTGAGCCGGGAGCTGCGCCATTTTGTGAAGGGTGAGGATGCGAAGCTTGTCTCGGAGAACACTTACGAGTTGATGAATTATCTGCTCGACCTTTACAATAAGGACAAGTTGAAAAACCCCCAGGTAAACCTGGGGGCTAAATACGCGGATGAGTATGTTTATCATATGCCGTGCCACTTGCTCGCGGTCGGCGATGGAATGGCAAGCATCAAGCTCCTGCAGGAGCTTTGCGGCGTCAAAGTCACCGACCTCAAAGCCGGCTGCTGCGGCCTGGCCGGCACGTTCGGAATGCAAAAGAAAAACTACGAACTCTCATCACAAATCGCCGCGAGTCTAAAAGACGCCCTGGAAAAATCTCCGATTAAAAACGTACTGACCGAATGTGCCGCCTGCAAAATGCAAATAGAGCACATAAGCGGTTGTGTGGTCAGACATCCAATTAAGATAATAGCAGATAGTTATGTTATTGAATGAATAAAGAGTTTGTTACAACATGGATTACCGAACAGGCCAGCAGGTTTCGCGTTCGTTGAAAGATGATTCCGAATACAAGGCCGGCTGTCGCCTGTACGACAACACTAAACGCTATAACTGCGGTGGTACCGGTGATACCTTTATACCCGACATTAGCTCCGAAGTGCCAAATTCCGAAGAGCAAGGCTTGTATAACAATCGCCCATGATGGACTGAGCAAAGCTCTCAATCTTGTCAGCAGCGCTCCACGAAACAGGAATTCCTCACCGAAGCCATTTTGTAACATGTGCATCAGAAATCGGCGGATTAGCACTCTGCAAGATAAACGGCCAAATGCAAGCAGATACATCCATAAGCCTACGGGGACAAAACACCAGAGGGCTAACACGAACAAAGTACGATGACCACGACAAAAGCCGAGTTGACTAAAGCGTGCGCCCAGAAGCAATAAAAAGGGCAGAGGCAAAAGAAAATATTTTGCGGTGTTAGCCACAGATAGAGCCGGATTAACCACAAAATCGTTACTGAAAACTTTCTCGCCGAAGTGGCTGAATGCTCTGATGATAGGTGACCAGACAGGGATTGAGTGGCTTTCCAAAACACCATGGAACATCAGAGATGTATACCAGGTAATACAAATAAAGAACGCGATAACTACAATTTGCAGTAACAGCAAACCTTGCCTTGTCCGGGACAATTTCACTTTGGGCTTATGTTCTGTCCTTGTTATCCCTACCGTGATCACGGAGAAAAACATGACGATGACAAGTAAACAAAGACATTGTAGAACTATAAAGACTCTACCAATCGCTGCAAGGTAGATTGCTGCTGCAACCCAAATCGTTGCAAAAAACCATGCTGCAGGGCACGTGAACACAGGTTTAAATACTTCTCGCTGAAGCCGAACAATACACTGACGGACGATTTCATTTAGCCGGAATTGCATGCTCATTTCGGTGCTTCCAGAATCATCGCCATAAGCTTACCTTCCTGAAGCGAGAATTTGGCACTGAGTTTGTCGTAATGGAGATTTTGAATGACACCTTTTGAACCAGTACTTATTCTGTCCGGCGGGCCATAAGCAGCGACAATTTGCTCTTGAGTGGCTCCTATTCCGATACCTTCTTTTGTCCTGCCGGCAAAGGTAGTTATGCGAGAGGGAAGCATTCCTTTTGACCAGCATGAAATCTCCTGCATGCCGAGTTCCGAATCGACTGTGAAGCTTAAGCCTCTTGAAGAAACATAATTGAGCTTTGTGCCATCCGCTAAGACTTTGTCAGGTTGGCCGAAATGTTTTATAACCTCTTCTTTTGACATACCAAACTTAACCGGACCGATACCAGCTAATGGCTCAATTATTAGCTCACCAACGGGTGCTTCTTCATCTGCCTTCTCATTACAACTAATCAGAGTAACTAAACAAAGCGTCCCCAGGCCCAACAGCAGGATTTCTCGTTTATTTTTCATTCCTTTTCCCTTTCAATTTGTCTTTTATAAAGATGATAAAATCTGATATTTACCATTATAAAAAATCTTTTACATTACGGTCCATCAAACTCGATATTATTTTCTTTACACCATTCGATGGCAATTTTCTTGAGTGCCTTGTTGCGGTACTTGTACCATTCGTCTTCGATACCGTACTTATAAAGGGCGTCCTTGAATCGTCGAAAGGCGCCGCTGCCGCTTATTAGGTCGCAAAGAATATCGCCAATTTCCTGATTGTCCAGAGATACGCAGAATCTCTCCATGATGCTGTATTCATCGATGTCGAACTTCGAGGGCAATGGGATGTACTGACCGGTCTCGGCTATTATTTCCCTGGCAATTCTGACCTGATCCTGCTCCCAGTCCGGGAAATCTTCAAGGGGATTGCCCTCTTCGGCAGCCCGCATTTCATAGCCGTTGATGAGGACCACCTCACCGGTTCTTTTGTTCAGGAACGAGGAGCTTTCATCCGACTGAGATTCCAATCCTTCAATTATATCATCCAGTTTTACGCTAATTGCCATGTGCCGGCACTGCCTCCAATTCTACTTTTAGGAACAGATACATGATTTCATAACGTACGCCTTGTATGATATTTTACCGTTCCCGGACAGCTACGCAATCGAACTTTTCGTTTCAGGGCTGTTTGTTGAAAAGTATTATTTTTTTGCGTATGCCGCCGGAAGTGGTACACTAAATGGCAGGTCGAAACATTGTTAATTGGCTATAACTGGAACAAATCGAATGTATAAGTAACTCATACTGACCGATTCTTGCTGTCATCCCTGCGAAGGCAGGGATCCAGGAACTTAACGGTTTTAGTGGATTCCCGCTCCCCGCTTTCGCGGGGACAAGTTTACACCTGCGAAAGCAGGTGCGGGAATGACAGATTGTGCTATGTTATTATCATTGAATGATTTGCGGTGGCATTCGACTCAAAAACGGTCAGTTTGGGTAAGTTAAATTCTTAACTTCGCTCCGAATGACGGGAAAGGGCAGGAAGCCGGACAATGGCGATTGAAGAAACAAATCTCAAAAAAGCAGTGCTTTGGGACACAGATGGGGATCGGAAGGTTCGCTGTAAGCTGTGCAACTGGCGCTGCGTGATCGATGAGGGCAAGCTAGGTCGGTGCTGTGTACGCAGGAATATCGACGGTGTGCTGTATTCTCTGACGTATGATAAAGTATGCTCTGCCAATCCGGATCCGATCGAGAAGAAGCCGTTGTTTCATTTCCAGCCCGGCTCGCGCAGTTTCTCGGTTGCGACGATGGGCTGTAATTTTCGCTGTGAGTTCTGCCAGAACTGGCAGATCAGCCAGGCGGCTATCGAAGAAGGGCGAATCGACGGTGAACCTATCGCTCCCGAGCATATTGTCGAGGCGGCTGTTCGCAGCGGGTGCCAGAGCATGGCTTACACCTACACCGAGCCGACGGTTTTTATGGAGTTGTGTAACGATTGCGGACGCCTGGCAAAAGAACGCGGTTTGGCGAATGTTTTTGTCAGCAACGGCTATATGACGACCGAAGCGATAGACTTCGCGGCCGACTGGCTCGACGGGATCAACGTCGACCTGAAAGCGTTCAGCGAAGATTATTACAAGCGGCTGTGCAAGGCGAGATTACAGCCGGTGCTTGATACGATCAGTTACATCGCGAAAGAGACGGACATCTGGCTTGAGATTACGACACTGCTGGTGCCCGGGCAAAACGATTCCGATGATGAGCTTAAAGAACTGGCCGGCTTTATTGTGAACAATGCCGGTGCGGATGTCCCCTGGCACATCAGCCGGTTCCATCCGCAATACAAGTATATGGATTCGGTTCCCACGCCTATCGACAATCTTCAGCGGGCTTTGGAGATTGGTAAATCCGCCGGGCTGCGTTACGTTTATCTCGGCAATGTGCCGGGCTCGACATCTGAGAGTACTTTCTGCTATCAGTGCGGCCGGATGTTGATAGAACGTATTGGTTATAGGATCGCCACCAATAGTATAAAAGATTCGAAGTGTCCTGATTGCGGCTCGCAGGTTGCAGGTTTCGAGCTTTAGCATAATCAAACGAAATACGAGATACACAGTATGATGAAAATTGTTGCAGATGCGAATATTCCGTTTGCCAAAGAGTGTTTTTCTTCCATCGGCGAGGTTACGGTTGTCGGGGGCCGGGAAATAACGCCGAGCGTGGTTGCCGATGCGGACGCTCTTCTTGTGCGCAGTATCACACCGGTCGGAGCCGAGCTGCTGGCCGGCAGCAAAGTGCGTTTCGTGGCCACGGCAACGATTGGTTTCGACCATATCGACATTGATTTCCTTCGCCGGCACAATATCGGTTTTGCATCGGCGCCGGGCTCGAATGCCAACTCGGCCGCCGAATATGTCATTGCCGGACTGCTGGAGATCGGGCGAAGATATGCTCTCGACTTAGAGGATAGATCGATCGGCATTATAGGTGTGGGCAATGTAGGCGGCAGGGTGGCGAAAAAATGTGCAGCCATGGGGATGGCCGTCTGTCTGAATGACCCGCCCCTGAAAAGGCAAACCGGCGATGCAAAATATCTGCCGTTGGAAAAGCTTTTCGATTGTGATTTTATTACGTTCCATACACCGTTGACGTTCGAAGGTCCGGATAAGACGTATCATTTGGCTGATGAGAAATTTTTCAAATCGCTGAAGCAAAGATGTGTTTTTATAAATGCTTCCCGGGGCGGAGTGGTTGACGGCAGTGCGTTGAAATCGGACATACGGTCGGGGCGGCTGCGGGCTGTCGTGCTGGACGTCTGGGAAAACGAGCCGGATATCGATATCGAACTTTTGAAACTGGTCGATCTCGGCACGCCGCATATTGCAGGTTATTCGCTGGACGGCAAGATTGCGGGAATGATTATGATATACAAGGCGGCCTGCGAACATTTTGCCGTGGAGCCGAAGTTCGATCTGGAGGATTTCCTGCCTGAGCCTGCTGTGCCGGAATTGAAGGTCAATCCGAATATCACTAACGATCAGGATGCGTTGTTGAGCGCTGTGCAGAAAATCTACCGGGTTGACAAGGATGATACGAGACTCCGGCGGATGTTGGACAGGCCGGCGGAAAACAGAGGCGAACATTTTGACGGCCTGCGGAAGAATTATCCCGTGCGAAGGGAATTTCAGAATACGAGGGTGATTCTCAAAGACGCGAACTCCAGTTTGGCCAAAAAACTGATCGGGATCGGATTTAAAGAAGTCAAAAGTGAAAAGTAAAAAGGCAAAAGCTAAAAGTTACGGCGAAAACGTTGTTGAGTGGCCGAGGGGAAGGCTGGATTTTTCGCACGGGTGTCTTGTGATGGGGGTGTTGAATGTGACGCCTGATTCCTTCAGCGACGGCGGTGAATTCTTCGATCCCGAAAAGGCTGTCGGGCATGGTCTGAAAATGGCGGCCAATGGCGCTGCGATTATCGACGTCGGCGGCGAATCGACCCGGCCGGGTTCGGACTCGGTTTCGGCTGATGAGCAGATAAAACGGGTGGTGCCGGTCATTAAAGCGCTTTGCGAAAAGACTGATGTGCCGGTTAGCATTGATACATACAAATTTGAAGTGGCCAAGGCTGCTGTGGAAGCGGGGGCGGCAGTGATAAACGACATTACCGCTCTGAGCGATGAGCGAATGGGCAACTTGGCGGCTGAGCGGCGGGTGCCTGTTGTTTTGATGCACATGCAGGGCACGCCGGCAACGATGCAGATTGAGCCGAAATATGATGATGTTGTCGGCGAGGTTCTGGAATTCCTGCTGGGCCGGGCAAAGCGGGCCGGGAAATTCGGTATATCAAAAGATATGATTTTCATCGATCCCGGCATCGGTTTCGGCAAGACTGCCGAGCACAATCTTTCGCTCTTGAGAAATATCGATAAATTCGTCGCCGCCGGCTACCGCGTCCTTGTCGGTACCAGCCGCAAGAGATTCATCGGTGAAATCACCGGCAAAGAAAAACCCGCCGAGAGGATATTCGGCACCGCCGCAACGGTCGCCCTTTGCGCCGCGGCAGGTGTTTCAATAATTCGCGTCCACGACGTGGCTGAAATGGTTGATGTAGTGAAGGTAGCGGATAAACTAAAAATTCAAAGCTAAAAGCGTTGACTATCCACGGCGCAGAATATATAATAACAGGTAAATTCCGGCAATATAAATGCTATGATAACAAAAGAAGACATCCTTAGAATCCTCACTAAAGACAAGCCACAACTACAAAAACAGTTTAAGGTCCGTAAATTGGCTCTATTCGGGTCGTACGCAAGAGGAGACCAGCGACAAGACAGCGACGTGGATATACTAGTCGAGGTTGATCCGTCAATAGGCCTGGAATTCGTAACCCTTGCCGAGAGACTCGAAAAATCACTCAAGTCATCGGTTGACCTCGTCTCAAGCCGAGCGGTTAGTTCCCAGGCATTCAAATTCATCGAGCCGGAACTGATTTATGTCTAAAAGACCCATTGACTTACTGCTGAATGATATTTGTCAGGCTATTGACAGAATCGAGCAATATATCAAAAACCTGTCTTTTGATGCCTTTTCAGATGACCAGAAATCTGTTGACGCTGTTGCCAGAAATCTTGAGATTATAGGAGAAGCAGCAAACCGACTGCCGGATGAGTTCAAAGAAAAATATTCAGAAATAGAGTGGTATAAGGTCGTAGGACTGCGGCACCGGATTGTTCATGGATATTTCGGCATTGACCTTGAGATTATATGGCAAATCCTGCACAAAGACTTGCCGGAGTTGAAGCGGAAAATTAGCCGAATAATAAGCGATGAAGGTACGAGTTAACGGGCGGACCCGCTGCAAGTGTATCAATTGTATGCGTCCACGGTATGGCTGAGATGGTTGAAGTGGTAAAGGTGACTAATGTTGTTTGTGACGCATCGGGATACAGTGTTAACCAATATTTGATCGGCTTATTGCAGGCAGGTCGATCTTGCCGGATTTCTGTATTTGTCTGGTTGATTAAGATGATGCTGGGGGGTACCAACCCGTAGAAATCGAGCATTCCGGTTCTTGATGGAGGCCGCTTGCTAATGCACTTATCTAAAAAGATTAAAACATTCAATTACTGCCCGGCTTGCGGGTCAAGTGACATAATTTTCGATGACATGAAAAAAATCGGTTGCCGGGAATGTACGTTTACTTATTATCACAATGTCGCCGCCGCAGTCGCAGCGATATTGGAATACGATGAAAAGATTGTCTTAATCGAGAGAGCCAAAGAGCCGGGCAAGGGCAAGCTGGACCTGCCGGGCGGCTTTGTGGATCCAAAGGAATCCGCCGAAGATGCCGTAATAAGAGAAATAAAGGAAGAATTAAGAATAAATCTCAGAGAGCTTAGATATTTGGGGTCTTATCCGAATATATACAAATACGAGGGAGTGACTTATCATACGTGTGATTTATTCTTTTATTCCAAAATCGATGCTCTTCCCACAGATTTTGATAGAGCGGAAATTGAAGAATTGCTTGTGATAAATCCTTTAGAGATTCCGGATAATAAAATTGCATTCGAATCAGTAAAAATGGGACTCGGCATATTCAAATCCTCAAAGCCCATTTAAAACACGAAGCTCAATAGGCGGTTCCTTCCTTGGGGATGGCAGTAAGGATTCATACCAATTGTGTATAATCAATGTGCTTGTCCGTGTCATTTCGAGCGCAGCGAAGCGGAGTCGAGACACGAAACAAAGTGGAGAGCCCCGAAGTGGAGAAATGACTAAAGCGCAAATCATAATCACAATTGGTATCAGTCGGTGTTCAGGGCGATTTTGAGGACATCGCCGGTATTTTTGACGAATTCGAATTTCAGTCCTTTTTTGGCTTCCTTCGGGACTTCGGGCAGGTCTTTTCTGCCGGGCGCAGAATCGTGGTCAAAAAGAAAGATACTTTTCAATTCGCTGGACAAATCTTTCTGCATCCTGAACTCTCTTTAGAGCTCTGTCATGCTCAATATCAACGTAGATATCGTAATCGCCAATTTCTCTGTCTTCCTGCTCGGCTGCGAGGATTCTTGCAAGGTCTGCTTCGATCTTGCCAGCTTTGACGAGGTGTAGGCCGAACATTCGGCGGACTGCATGGTGCGATTGAGGCTCAATACCCTCAACAGCCAAGGCAGCTTTAGCAGCGTGCAGAACCGCATAATAGGCTCGGGAAACACAATCTTCGTAAAGCTGATTCTCTAAAAGGGTCTTTGCTGCTAAAAGGGCTTTATTGGCCCGAGTCAATTCTTTTTGCGCCCTCTGTGCTTACCTGTTCATACTGAGATCGCGTCCTTGCTGACATTGCGCAGAAATGGGGTCCCATCTCTACGAAGCTGGTCGAATCTATTTTTGCTGATAACCTTTGCCGATATATAGAGGTCGGTTTCGAGAGAGAGGTCTGTTGCAACATTATAAACTGTGTCACACATACGCCAGTCATCAGTTGTCACGATAACCAGCACATCTATATCGGAGTCAGACCGGTCATCACCACGCGCCTTCGAACCAAACAGCTTCAACTCGACCAACCGACCTCCCAGAGTCTGTTTAAGGCTGGTCTTAAATTGCTTGAGAATCGATTTTTCCCGGGCACTTAACATTATCGTAAATCATTTCTCCGGTTAATACGAAATTACACAACCTCTATTTCATACGATAATACCATATTTCCGCAATAAAGGCAATAAAAAGCGTCTTCAGTAAGTCAGATGTCCGATTGCATATTATATGCGGTCGGCATTCAAAGCGATTTTCAATACTTCGTTGGTGTTTTTGACGAATTCGAATTTGATGCCTTTTTTGGCTTCTTTCGGGACTTCGGGGAGGTCTTTTTTGTTTCTTGCGGGCAGGATGATAGTTTCTATGCCGGCCTGTTTGGCTGCTAATATTTTTTCCTTCAGGCCGCCGATTGGCAGTACCAGGCCTCGCAGCGTGATTTCCCCTGTCATTGCGACATCCGGCCGGGTGGGCTTGCCGAGCAGCAGGCTGACCAGTGAAGTGAACATTGCTACACCGGCACTCGGGCCGTCCTTGGGGATTGCTCCTGCCGGGACGTGGATGTGATAATCGAACTTGCTGAAGTTTTCCGGCTCGATTTTCAGTTTTTTTGCGTTTGCCTTGACAATGGAAAAGGCGGCCTGGGCGCTTTCCTTCATCACGTCGCCGATTTGGCCCGTCAACTGCAGAAGTCCTTTGCCTGGCATGGATGCGGATTCGATAAAGAGCAGCTCGCCGCCGACAGGTGTATAAGCCAGGGCGGTTGCGACGCCCGGTATTCCGGTTCGAAGTGCCAGTTCCGATTCGAATTGTACAGGGCCTATGATTTTTGCGAGGTCTTTTTTGCCGATAGTCGCCCGTCTCTTTTTGCCTTTGGCAATTTCAGTTGCCACGGCTCTGCAGACGGCTGCGAGATTCCTTTCGAGATTTCGCACGCCCGCCTCTCGCGTATAGCCTCTGATGATGGCGAGTGCGGCGTCGTCTTTCATTCCGCAGCGGTTCTTACTAAGGCCGTGCTCCTTGAGCTGGCGGGGAATGAGGTATTTTTTCGCGATTTTAAGTTTTTCGGTCTCGGTGTAGCCGGGCAGCTCGATGACTTCCATTCGGTCGCGCAGTGCCGGCGGGACCGGCTCGGTATAATTCGCGGTCCCGATGAACATGACGGTAGATAAATTGAAAGGCTGGTCGAGGTAGTGGTCGGTGAAATCGAAGTTTTGTTCCGGGTCGAGCACTTCCAGCAGGGCGCTGGCCGGGTCGCCCCTGAAGTCACTGCCGATTTTGTCCAGCTCATCGAGCATGAACACCGGGTTTTTGCTGCCGCACTTTCGCAGCTCCTGCAGGATTCGCCCGGGCAGCGCCCCGATGTACGTTCTGCGATGTCCCCGGATATCTGCTTCGTCCCTGATTCCGCCGAGAGATATGCGCACAAATTCCCTTCCCATTGCCCGGGCGATTGATTTGCCGAGCGATGTTTTGCCCACGCCGGGCGGTCCGACGAAACAAAGAATGGGGCTCTTGCCCCTGGGATTCAGCTTGCGGACGGCCAAGAATTCGAGGATGCGTTTTTTTACCTTAGTCAGATCATAGTGGTCGGCGTTTAATATTCGCTGGGCCTTGTTGATATCGAGCTGGTCTTTGGTTTGAATCGACCAGGGCAATTCGCAGACCCAATCCAGGTATGTGCGGATAACGCTGTATTCAGGCGAGGCGGGCGGTATTTTACTTAATCTGTCCAACTCGCGAAGGGCTTCGTGCTCCACTTTTTTGGGCATCCTGGCTTTGGCGACGTTCTGGGCGACCTGCTTGAGCTCTTCTGTTCTGAGGTCTTTTTGGCCAAGCTCAGTCTGAATGGCTTTTAACTGCTCCTGGAGGAAATACTCCCGCTGATTTTTGTCTATCGATTCCCTGACGCGGCCCTGTATCTTGTGGCTTAATTCGAGCACCTCCAACTGATGGGCCAGAATGACGGATATTTGTTCAAGACGTTTGGCTGCGTCAAGCTCTTCGAGTAACTGCTGTTTCTTTGCGATGTCGAGGCTGAGATTCGCCGCCAAGAAATCAGCCAGGGCGGAAGGATTTTCGATATTTTCCAGCAGAACCGATTCTTCTTCCGGAACATTGGAACTTAACGTGATAACTCGGTTGGCAGCCTGACGGACGCTGACGATGAGCGCCTGGAGTTTTTTTGTTGTTCTTACTTTAGTGGTTAGCGGCTGGATTCTTGCCTTGAGGTAGGGCTTTATCGCGACCTTTTCTATTACTTTAAAGCGGGTTATGCCGTGGACTACAATATGTACCGAGCCCTGGGGCAATTTTGTGATCTTCAGCGCTGAAACAGCGGTTCCAATTGAATAGAGATTATCGAAATCCGGCCTGTCGATATCAGGATTGCGCTGCGCCAGGAGTCCTATGATTGTTTCGTTAGGTTCGGTATCGGCAAGTAATGCTTTGCTTCTTTTTCGGCCGATCGCTAACGGCATTATCGTGCCGGGATAGGCAACGGCGTTTCGAATCGGCAGGATGCCGATGACTTCCGGCAATTTGAATCCCTGGTCGTTATCGTGTAATTTATTGTCGTCGTCGTATAGATATGGCTCAAAGCGCGCGGGCTCTTCGGCCACCACTTCAACCAGCCAATTGCCGCCAAGAGCTAACAGATTTTTGAGATTATACCAATTCAAGATATTAATTGCCGATAACCGATAGGTATTCCAGAGAGAATTAGTTAAGGAGTTCTGGAATGCCAAGACAATTAAAGGTGCACACCGGCCTTACCCCAGATGATCTGGCAAGGAT
>Ga0307378_10009841_pt1 | contig 12512 bp, 13 predicted proteins | sample UN1MG_FD_202238 | JGI IMG/M metagenome (GOLD analysis project Ga0307378, IMG submission 202238) | Soil microbial communities from Risofladan, Vaasa, Finland - UN-1 | ecosystem: Environmental > Terrestrial > Soil > Coastal area > Acid sulfate soil | place: Finland: Risofladan, Vaasa | collected...
TAATGCTTCTCCATTTATGAAAGATCCTACCATATCAGAGAGGTGTTCGTGATACATTTCGAAGTAATCATGGATATCGAAATCGAAAGTTTCTGGCATGTCTATGAGGTATTGTTGTTGTGTTAATCTGTATATGTGCATTGTGATATATTTCTTAGATTTTACAGGGGTTCCCTAGATTTTTTTGGAATAAATGAGTGTGAAGAATTGGTATAAGATATCGATGGGTTCTATGGGTGACATTTCGAATCCTGATTTATATGAGGATATGTTGAAATATTTAAGGGAGAACAAGGCGTGGCCTATTGATGGAGCCCAAATGTTTAAAGAGGAAGATGCTGATTATGATGAGTATGCTAAACAGCGCAGGAACAAATTTGATTTTGGTGCGGATTCTTATAGAACCAGACTAGAATTTGTCAGGAAATATGGTTGGGCAGTACCGAATGAAGAGGCGCTTAAGACGATAGAAGCTTTTGTGGGTGGTGACAAGGTGTTGGAAGTGGGTGCTGGAGCAGGTTTATGGGCTAAGATATTGAGTGATATGGGCATAGACATAGTAGCTACTGATATTTTTGAAGAGGGTGGTTATGGTTATACACAGGAACAAGCACATTATAACATTGAGAACATGAATCATCTTAAATCATTGGAGTGTTATAGCGACAGGAATGTTTTAATGTTATGTTGGCCACCTTATGATAATTCTATGGCTCATGAAGCATTAATGAGTTTCAAGGGGAACAAGTTAATTTATATAGGTGAGGGCTATGGTGGTTGTACTGGATGTGATGCCTTTCATAATGAGGTTGGTACTAGTATGAGTTCTGACAAGTGGAATTTAGTTAAAGAGGTGGACATACCGCAATGGTGGGGATTACATGACAGTGTATGGCTCTTTACGAGGTCTTAAGTATATCTCCAGCAATTTTCAAATTTGCAACCATCAAACCCATGATTTTCAGCAAAATCTTTGCAGAACTGCATATGAGATTGATCAAACTTAGCACCTTCTACATATAGAGTAGTCCCCCAATCAGCGATTCTGAGAAATCCAGCTCCATATATTTTCCTATAGATGATACTATCCCAATGATCTTTTGTCATTTCATAACAATGCCATTCAGGATGTTCATCTTGGTCTGCCAATTTGCAACAATAGTCATAAGCTTCTTGAGTTTCTTCAGCCGCTTGTTTTAGTTGTTTTTTGAAGGATTTGGGTAATTCTGGGTGATCTACAAGAGCTTTTAAGTGTTTGTAAGATTCACAAGGTATGAATTGTTTATTGGGTGTAATCCATCCACAGATATTCACTTTTTAATGTCCCTATTGTGTCCCTATTATAGATACAATTTATTTTCTCTAATATATGTGATTACATTTTTGTCTAACAGATCGGTTAATCTTCCTCCGACATATTTATTTTTGAGTAATCTTCTAGCTTCGGTGGAGGAAGTTTCTGGTATAAATTCTTCGGTATGTAGATAGATATGTGGTGGTTTAAGATACCAATTTACGTTTGGGTTATTGTTATACCCTTGTCTGGAGACTACGACGAATCTTGCTGTTCTTTCTAGGAGTTCATAGTTGACCCATGTATCGAAAGAGTTTGCGTTATCTAGTCCTATAATGATAGAGAAGTTATATGCATCTTTATATTCTGGATCTTCCTGTAATCTTTTGATGAAATTATATGTTTCACCGCTGAGATTATTATTTATTTCGTATGGGAATGTTTTAATTCTGGGGTCTGCTTCAGTAGCAATTGCACACATTTCGAGTCTATAATCTGATTTGGTCATTTTTTTATTATGCATGTGTGTGTTGCAAGGCACAAACCATATTTCGTCAAATTCTTTGGAGGTATTGAGGACGAATTGTGCTAATTTTATATGACCGATAGTTGGAGGATCGAAAGCACCGCCAACGAGTCCTACTCTTAGTTTTCGACCAAGGGACTTATATTGTTGTGTTCTATTGTTAATTTTTTGTGCATTTTCATAGATAAGATTGCTGATATCCCATTTGCATTCGTTGGCTAGTTGAATGGTGGAAGCCAAGAGGTCTCCAGTTTCTTCTCTGAGAGAATTAATATCAGAGAATCTGTGTAGTTCTATGGCTTCTCTGAGGATATCATCTAGTCTTTCTTTAAGAGGTGTTCTGCCGAAAGCCTTGTTAAAGGTTTCATTAACATTGAGCTGAATTTGGGTTATTTCTGTAGGGTTTTTAATCATTATTTAGTCCCAATAGTTGACTTAGTAATCATCTTCTTCATCTTCATCTTCATCTTCATTGTACCCATCCAAATAGGATAATCCCAGGTCTATTTCACTGTACTCATCCAAATAGGATAATCCCAGGTCTCTCTTAAGTTCTTCAAGTTTTTCTTTATCGTTGCCACAGGATTCGGTTAACATCCCTAACAGTTCTTTATCACACTGTACTTTTACTTTTTTTGCTGTTTCTTTTTTCTTCTTTTCGGCTTCTTCTGCCTCCCATTTAGGGTATGTTACAGAACAGTACCATAACCATATGAGTCCAACAACTAGCAAAATGCCGCCAGCAAACAGAAAGCCAAAGAACAGTTCTGGAACCGATGCAAAACAAATATACAGTAAGACTGCAAAAAAGACTACGATGATTACATGCATGATTTTCCTTCCTTCCTTTCTTTTTGTTATTGTTTCTTAAATTATAGTTGATAATCTAAGGAAGTCAAGGGGAAAAGTTATTGATTTTTGTATGTATGGAGTGCAGCGAAGATGGTAACTGATGCCACCAAAATGCCTAGAATAGCAATAATTAATACAATTAAAATCGTCATGTGTTGGTCCATTATACATTTTTCTTGATTTTTCAACAAGATATTGTATAGTATAAATATGAAGAAGGCGAAATATGCGATTACTATAGTGTTTTTGCCCATATTGTGTTTTGGACTTGATTTTAGGGTCTTAACTGTTGAGGTAGTAGACGGAGGGGTGGAACTGTGTGCTGAACTGCCATTTGGGCTTCAAACAGTCGATTTATTCACTAATAATGGCTATAAATGGGAATTGTCAGCCAAAAACGTCAAAATTGACGGTAATTTGGTCACATGGATAGACAATTGTGATACTGGATTTAAGACATTTGCCTTTGGAGATGGTGCTAGTGATATAGATTTAGATGGATTAACTGATGCAAGTGAACAATTAGTCTATGGAACATTAGTAAATGATCCTGATTCAGATGGAGATGGGTTTAATGATGGTCCAGAAATCCTCAACAATCTCAATCCAAATGAATTTAACATTCAATTATCGCCTCCATTACCTATATTATATAAAAGTTCATCTGCATCTGCTGGCATATATGGTTATGTGGGGTTTTTGAGCAATAATCGTTATGCCACATTGACACATGATAGTTATAGTAGATATGAATGGGACAAGAAAGATTCCAATGTAATAAATAGAAGTGAAACTGATTATGTAGTTCATTGGTTAAATTCTCGTGAACATGAGACATCTGGGAGCATATCAAATACGAGTGATTCAGTTATTGATGAGGAACATTATTCATGGTATCATTATACGGAATGGTCTAGCGGGAAAGTTACAGTATCTTCATGTGGTGGTGGATATTTTGATAGTTATTCATTTGTAGATCCTACTTATGGGTTCCATCATCCCATGCATTATGCTGCTACGTCAGACACATATAGTTCATATTATGAGGTAGATGATATTGGATATTATGAGGTAGATGAGATTCTAAGTGATCAAGTTACTCTAGAGAGCATATCTGCAAAAGCTAGTGGATTATTGTCTAATACAGAAGGTTTAGTATGGGGAGAAGGTTATGTTGATGGGGATAGGGGATTATCTACAAATATAGCATACAGGATAACCACACCTAATTCTGTTAGTTTATGCGCTTTGGATTATAGCATAGATTTATCTCATTTAGAATCTAGTATTATTTACAATTTGAAATGGCATGAAGTATTTGTACCTGATGATGGGGCTAGAGAGATTTTGTCTACTCGTTATATGCAAGTAGGAACAATAGGAACAAGCAACGTAGTTAATGAGTTTCATATTGATCCTCCTGTAAGAGATGGATTTGTTTATGTATCTATGTGTGGATTAGATATAGTTATTAATAATGGGAGAGGCTATGGAGGAATAGCGAATTTAAGTATAGGTTGGAGTGACATTGGGTTAGCTGGAGATGGGGAAGCCATGCGAGTTAGGATGTATGACGAATCATTGACGGAGGATTCATATAGTTTAGCAAATGTTAGTTATATGGGGGATTCAATACCTTTATACATGTATTATGACGATAACATTCATTATAGAGGTAGTAAGGCATTTATATTAGCTTTAGATGAGATAGATGATAGATATAGTACCAATGAATATATGAGTATATTTAGAGTATCTGATGGTGCTGTGGATGATCCTACATGTTTAGCTACTCGTTTGGATAAGGGGATATTAGTATCATGTGAGGGGATGACGGTATCCTATCCTATTCCTGAGTTGGCTAGAGCTAAAATACATGTAACTGCGGTAGGATTTGAGGGCAGTAATTTTGTTAATTCTATTTATCAAGATATTGACTTGGCAGATGATTTATTTAGACAAATGGGGGTTAGGGTAGAATCAGTTGAGGTTAAATTGGTTCCATGGCCTGACGATTTATTAGTTGAATGGGATGGAGATTTTTATGCGTCTGGAGAATGGAATGGGCATTTTTTACCTATGTCATATGAGGCTAAGGTTTTGATGGATTTATATGGGACAACGAATGATGTTTCAGATATACAGGTTATTTATGTAAATGCTAGGGCATGGATTGGAAATGAGCCTATTGCTGGTGCTACATTAGTGCCTAGTTGTTTAAGAGATGAAGACTTGAAATATTCTAGGATTGTTTTTATGGGTGGAAATGTGTTGTATTATTCAGATAGAGGAAAGGGATTTCCCATATTGGGGCATGAATTGATGCATGCGATAGGAGAGGTTGGTCATGCGAGTGAAAAGCATAGGTTAATGTATGGTGGAGATATATTTTTTGAGTGGAATTTGACACCATTTGATGCGAAAAGGGTTGCATATTTTGAAGAATATAGTATACTGTACAATATATTAGAGAAAGGAATAGCAAGATGAAGGACAAAATCGTAAAAATACTGGGAATTTCTTTAGTTATTGTTTTTGTAGGTATTTATGTTGTAGTAATAAAACATAGGGACAGAGGCATTGATAACAGGGACAAACCAGAATTGGAAAGGTTTGAGGCTCAAATTGAGATAGAAGAGGCCAATATTAAGGCTCATGTTGAAGCTGCACAAGAGAGAATGGATTTAGATGGTGCCATATTCATTGATGAAATCGAATTAGAGAATTACATATTTAATTCTGGGTTTAGTACAAACAAGCCATCTTATACTAGGGAACAATGGAAAGAAATTATTCGTCCTTATTTATATGACAAGTTAGTGGAATATAAGGGTTTGTATGAATTGAATGGAAAAGCCAAATATGAGCATAGGATTGAGACGATATTGGCTAGGGTAACGAGGTCTAGGGCTAGACATGTTGAGGAATTTTTGGAAGTCAGTAGGGAGTTGATTTATTCTGAGTCTCCTATTTTGAGGGCATCTGCTGGATTACTATTATTAAAGAAGGGAACTATTGAAGATCGTATATTGTGTAGGGATTTGGTAGATGATGAGAGTGAGTGGGTAAGATCTCAAATTAGCTTACGTTTTAGGAAAGAAGAGAGATAAAAATGTCATCATTTGAAGTTCATTGTGAAGATTGTGTACGAGAATTAGGTAAGCCCTATGCAGATGTTCATAATTGGTTGGATGAATTGTGGGAAGTATTGGGTGCAGAACATAGGGATATCCGTCATAATGTATTGGGAGTAGAAAAGGTTAGGGAAATGTGGGGAGACGAGGCTGCTAGGGCTGCTGAGATACATATAGAAGCAGATGAGTTATGTATACCAGAAATAGATGCTACATTTAAAATTAGGATAGCTATGAGGCCAGATATACATAAGGTTTTTGTATCAGAGTATTCTGATCACAATATTAAGTTGTTGGGTAGGTTTGATCCTAGGTGACTATTGAATTTCTACTATCTTGGATAGAGTATAAGAACTGGATAGACATATAAGTATGATTAAGGCAATAATTCTCATTGGGGTACGACTTCTACTACACCGTGTATAGGGCCTTGGTTATAATTGGTGTGCCAAGTATCATTCCATTGACCAGCATTAGCATGATTAGGACTCATCATATGCACATAAAATTCACCATAGTCACGATAATTGTTGGGTTCCCCATCAATCCAATTTGCATATGATGTTAATTCTCCACTTGACCATACAAATTCAGCCCTTCGGGTGAGGTTATTGGTTGAGTTTATTATGGGATTGCTATCATATAATCCGATCCAAATATTTCTTGCTATATTATCGAATGTTCCAAAGGTATTCATAATGAATATTTGTTCTTGTGGTGTATTAACAGTGACAAGATGTCCACCTATAGTTTGAGCAGTACTTTCAGCTTGAATCCAATTGCTTTGGTCTAGCATAAAATATGAGTTATCATTGAAGTCAGTGATAATTGGACCAGCCAGAATGGCAATTGTATTGGATGGGTCTGCGCCCATGGAGAGGAACAGATTAGTGGGAGGATGAGGAGTTTCTATATCAGTCCACAAGGGTGGAGCGAAATCAGATTCATGTCCATGTAAATCAAATGCAGTAACAGTAAACCAAGAGCTATTTGATATAGTATATGCTACATGGTATTCTTCGCCATAAGCTTGACCTAAAGCATTTGTACCTTGGATTTGTGGTGCAGCAATGATATTTTCTGTTAGAGAAGTGACTATGTCTTCTGAGGTTACGAAATTGGTATCGGGTCTTTGATAGAGATTAAATCCTCCCAGGTCCTCGATGGGAGTATCATCTATATTTTCAACAGGAGCTGACCATCTTAATGTGGCATTTACGGGGTCAGAAGCATAAGTATTGATAGTAAAAAGCACTAGGCAAAACAAATAAGTGCAAATGTTAATGGTTTTCATAAGTAGTTTTATCCTTTTGTATCCTTTTGATGATTATACAAATTATAAATCAAGTAGGATAAGGTTATTTTTTCTAAGAAATAACGGTATATGCATAATTGGTATCGTAGATCTCAAAATGAGCAAGTTCCTATGGGGGTTCCTGATGAATTAAATGATTTTCTTTCTCAACAAGAGCAAGGAGATGAGATGTCACGTATGATTCATGAGCAAGGTGGCATATTCATATATCCATTTAAAGACGTAAAACAATCTAAAGATGGGTCATATTATATTAATTGGTTTGAGGAGAAGGGGGGCATATATGATATTAATGCAGTATCCGTGGGAGCAAAGGTTTCAGATAGGGCTCTGAATGTTACCCCATATTGGGAAGTTAAAGCTGTTGATGTACCTAATGGGATTATTTATTTAACGCCTATTCCACCTAACCCTATGGTTACAGGAATAGGGGCAGGAGGTAAAGAGTTAAATGAGCATGATTATGCTGCATTAAGGGGAGAATCAGATCAACATTTAGTAGATGTTTGTTTGGACAAGATAAGTGATGGTATGGTAACTAAACTTGATGATGTTTCTTATATGTTAAAGGGTACAGTTCCTGTGCATTTTGGACCTAATGGGGCACAAGGTGGTTGGTACAATCCATCAGACACTATGTCTAATCGTGGTGGTAAAGAATTCATGGATGCCAAACAAATCATGATGGCAGATGCTTTATTTTTGAAAGATAAAGTGGGATTAGATATTCCAGAGGCAGCTATAGATGGTAGATTGGACCCAGGTTTATGGTCTGAATTAGTGAATGGACAAGACATCGGTAGAATAAGTGATGAAGATCTAGAATTGTTGAAGGTGGAAGGTGAAGATTTTAATAATCCTCAAGTTATGATTAAAATGATCTTAGAACATCCACAATTAGAAGTAAAACGAAGGAATAAACAACTTCTTGAAGAGATGTTTTATGGTGGCAGTTGGTGGGAGTTGAAGCAAAAATATGGTAAAGAAGACAATAGTGAGCAATTTAGTAAAGATTATCGTGATGGTAAATTTGGAGATCCTAAAGCTAAAGAGTATTTACATGAAGCGGCATTAGGGTTGGCTGGTATATATGTTAATAATCAGGAGAAATTTGGTGGTTTTGATCCATATTGGCATATAAAAGAAGACTTTATAGGGTGGGCACACAAGTTGGGATGGATGGATGTATTAAAGGCTTATGAGACTAGTTGGGATGCTACAGACAGGAACAAAGTGGCATGGGCTTATGGTGAGTTAAAAGACAAATCTTATGGATTGCGTGCATTATTGAGTATGGAGGATAGGGAAAACAATCCAGAAGCATTATGTAAGATTTTATATGCGATACATACCTTAGGTTTTGATACAACAGGTTTAATACATAAGAACAAAGAGAAATATAATGGTATAATAAATTCTACAAAGGCTAGGCGTGACACTATCTATGATTATCATGCTAAGGAATTGTCTAGATATGTTAATCATCCGTTAAAAGGAGAAAAATGAGAAAATACAATTTGGCTTCAGCAACGAAGGAATTATCTTTAGGGATAGAGATAGAGAAAGAACATGCTGGGACGATAAAGAAAATTAGGGATGGTCTTGCATCTAGTAGTCCATTATCAGATGAAGAGATTTTCAAATTAATAGCTGAAGATCATTTAAGGGAATTGCCTGATTATTATACTAGGTTGAAGAAGATGGAATCAGATTAGACAAAATCTGATTTACTATTCAAAATGTAACTTATTGAGACCTGTCTATTGTGCTTTTTTGTGTTTCTTTTTGAATTTCTCTTTGCTGTTTAAGTCTTGTATTTCATCTAGTAGATCGGTAAAGCCGACATCGAACAGGACTAAGTTCCCATTTTTATTATGGCCTATATTTTCTGGTCTGGCATCAAACGGCCTAAAACCTTGTTCTGTATCGTATAGTTCTTGTAATAATTCGTAATATTCTATAAACAATTCATCTTTAGTATCATATACTGGGTCTTCGGCCTTATCCAATTCATCTACGGTTAGTAAATGTAGAACGGGGTCTGGAGAATTTGTGACTAGGCTAGAGATTGTTGTTGATTTAGAGTTGAGTCTGGCTATTTGTTCTTTAGTCAGCAACTTGACTTTTTCCATTATGATGCCATATATATTGTCATCTATAAACATCACATCGTATATTTTAGCTATCCTGTCATATGGATTTTGTTTAAAGCGATTTGCGAAGATGATTTCTGATTGGTCTGATGTTAATTTAAGGATCATACTACCTAGATCGTAAGCGATACCATAGAGTCCAGCACCAATGGGTTTAGCATTCGGAAACATTTGCATAATTTGTTCTGATGCTTTTTCGTGTATATTTTTGTGTATATTTTGGTATCCAGGTCTTTTTTGATATGTTGGGATTTCTTCTGGATGTTCGACTTCATCGACATCTACATGGAATGGTGCCTGAGCTATTTTATACCAGTTCATAAGAATTATTTCTATGAAATATATGTATATTCCTAGTATTTAAGTTCTTCTAATCTATAGAACTCTGTAGGATTATCTGTATTAATTGTGTATTCAAACATATTCGAATCAGCCATGAATGCTAATAGTGTAGTCCATGTATGTTTAAGATTGGGAGTACTATACAAGATGTATTTTCTGCCAGGAATAGTTGTTCCACCTATTATTATGTCTTTATTTCTTCTATATATGTACATTTTTGGTGTATGTTTAAGGTTTTTCAGAGACACATAATATCGTTGAGAGCCTATAATATTATCTGAAGACACAATTAATTGGTAGAGAGTGTTTGGTTGTGCATTTGATGTTTTTATTTGTTCTATTTTGTGGTCTTCTATATTGAATGCGTGTGATGAAAACACGATTGGTCCTATGGAATCTTCACCTATGGTCCAGTCTCCTATTGGTTTTGTTGCTCCAATAATTTTTGCATTCAATTTATTTGTTGTGCTTTCCCAACAAATGGTAGCACTTATATTACTACTTGTTGACTTAAATAAATAAATATTTGTGGCATTGTTTTCTATATAGTCAATGATTATATCTTGGCTTAATGTAGTTTTAACGGTATTTTTGGGAGATGGTTTTATAGATGTACAAGATGACATTGAGATGGCTAATAAAAGAGGAATGATGTATTTGCACATGGTAATGATGTATTTGCACATGGTATAATTATACAATATAAAGGGTATTGAATCTATGTTGTTTTGCCCATAAGGCTATTTTTCCTAGGGTATTTAGTCTATCCTTCCAATAGTTTGCATCTTTACTAGGTTCTATCATATTTCCATCTACTATAGTTTCATGTACGAACTCTTGGATATCATATGATCTAATGTTTTTGATTCTGTCTAGGATTACATCTACATGAAATGATGCCCCTTCGCTATTAAATTCTAATTTTAGTATACCGCTAATCATTCTTTGCATGGTAGCATTGGCCATATTTAATTCTGGTGGTTGTGCTTGGAATTTATCAGCTTCTGGATTATTAATAATATTATATCTAAAAACTTGTGAATTTAGAAGGCCAGATTGTTCTGGTCCAGAAATACTATATGAGACATTCATGCTATCTAGGGTGTAATGTATCAGATCTTTAACGGCTTGGATTTTATCTGGGGATAAGTTACCGACATACATATTAATGGTGCCTTGGTGATTGTATCCATCACTTGAGCCATCTGGGGTGATAAAATCTGATCCTGCTGTTTGGTTAATTTCTGCTATATCTTCTTGATTTAGTATGCCAGAGTTATATACTTCGGTTTTAAGGTGCCAAGAGAGATCGAATATGGAGGCTTTTGGTTGTGGGTATTCGAATCCTTCTACATACACATTCATTGAAGCTAGTCTATACATTTTCATATGTTAATATTTCGAAATGGACAGGAGATGCACCTTTTGTTAATATTTCGTAGTATTTTTCTTATTAAAGATAGAACTATAATAATATGGCTCAGTTTTTGCGACCAGACCAAGATGGTCAAATAGTAGGTATTTGGCGAGACGATTTAGGTCTAGATTTGGATATTTATACCTCTATCCACGAGTCTGTCCCAAAAGATGGGTCATATATTACATCTGTGGGAGGTAAAGTAGGGGATAAATATAGTTGTAAATTAAGTTATGCTATGAGGCCATTAGATGGCCCACATGTTATTCGTTATAGGATTAAGAGCACTTCTGCTACTGGGAGTGCTTTTGTTGTTATGTCTTTATATGATGGTGGGTTGCGTATTGCAAAGTCTGAGCCTAGACCAGCCAACCAGGTATGGTCGCAATACGCACTCACCTTATCTTCTCAAGAGATTGATAATATTGCTAGTTATAGCAACTTATATGTTGAGTTTGAGATAGTTTTTGTTACCAATCCAATGTCTAGTCAAGATATTAGTATTTCTTGGTTAGAGATGGAAATTCCTAATATTGATTTGGAAGGAAGTCAGATTTATGCAAGGGCTGACAGTTCAAGTTCAAGTTCAAGAGATTCCAGTTCTTCTTCTAGCTCAGTTGATTCTTCTAGTTCAAGTTCTGTTGATTCATCCTCAAGTAGTTCATGGGATGACAATTTTATCATGGAATTTACTACTGATGATGTAGATATTGAAATAGCAATGCCTACTAAGTCATCGGGTTATACATACAATGGTACTATTGATTGGGGAGATGGCGCAGGTCCAGTATCATTTACAGCCTATGATGATGCTAATTTAACTCATACTTATGCTACAGCAGATACCTATACTGTTACTATTAGAGGTTCATTCGAAGGAATCTATTTCTACACTAGTGCAAGTAAAGATTATCTAACCAAAGTGGTTAATCTAGGTAATGTTGGATGGAAAACAGTAGGGTTTTCGAGAGGGTTTCAAGGTTGCACTAATTTAACCTCATGTTCTGGAGGTGGCTTTAATGGTGTAAATAGCATACAGTACATGTTTACAGGCTGCACAAGCCTGACCTATGTTAACGCCTCTACATGGGATACAAGTGATGTAACAGATGCATCCCAATTTTGTAGTGGATGTACAGTATTGACAACCATTGATGGTACAGAAAATTGGGATACGGGTGAGGTTCTAACTTTTGCTAGCATGTTCCAAAACTGTGAAGTACTTACAACGGTAGATGTATCTGGTTGGGATACAAGTAAGGCTACCTCATTGGGTAATATGTTCTGGAATTGTGAGGCTATTAATAATCTAGATGTATCTGGTTGGGATACGGCACTGGTAGAGTCATTAAGCGGAATATTTTTTGAATGTAAGTCATTGGAGTATGTAGATGTATCTGGTTGGGATACTAGTTCTAATACAAGTCTTGTTTATACTTTTAGGTCTTGCTGGGTAATAGATGGATTAGATGTATCTGG
>Ga0307378_10009844_pt1 | contig 12510 bp, 6 predicted proteins | sample UN1MG_FD_202238 | JGI IMG/M metagenome (GOLD analysis project Ga0307378, IMG submission 202238) | Soil microbial communities from Risofladan, Vaasa, Finland - UN-1 | ecosystem: Environmental > Terrestrial > Soil > Coastal area > Acid sulfate soil | place: Finland: Risofladan, Vaasa | collected...
AAAAAGCAGCCAGAGGAATCATCCACTGATAGACAAATTCACCGAGTTTATGGAAAAATGCATTGTAGGCCATCACGCGTGTGCGCTCGTTATAGTCAGGTGTCATTTCATATGTCAGAGCGGTATATGGTACATAGAAGATGGTGAAGAACGTGAAAAAAAGAATCTGTGTGGAGATGAAAAAAGCGATTTTGAGACCTTCTGACCAATTTTCAGGCACCATCCAGATTGTTCCGAATGTGAGCCCCATTAACAAAGCTCCAATGACAATAAATGGCTTTCGGCGCCCAAATCTCGAATGACAGTTGTCAGAAATCCTGCCCATCACGGGGTCTGTAAAAGCATCCCAGATACGAGGAATCATCAGTCCAACACTGATTAGAGCCGGGCTTACCCCCAGTATCATATTGTAGACGGGGTAAGCCAGTGAATTGACTGCAACATATCCGAAGAATGAAGAAAGCGAGCCCATCCCGAGTATCATTTTCTCCGTTAAAGGGACTCGATCTGCAAGGGAAGTTTTCACAATATCGTCACCATTCACAATTACATTTGTACATTTGCAAAGAACAAAGTTGATTATCCCATCAACCTGTCTCTTTCTCCAGCGCAACAGATTCAATCACAACACCGTTTTTCTGCAGCAGGTCTTCTTCAGAAAGTCCTTCTCCGAGTTGAAAGTGAATGCCATCAACCTTCTTCAGGTCGAAAGCATTTTCTTTTCCGACAAAACCGGTATCAGCATCGAGGAAGCTCGGATTAGTAGCCAGACGAATTACCGGAATAGGCTTGAGGTCTTTAATCGCGATACGCTGCTGTGTAATTTCCGGCCTGAGCGTAATTGGGGCTGCATAACGGCTGCCGTCTTTTAGTTCCAGGACGACCTGCAACGGGCACGGCTTTTCATTGAGGGACATTCCCTTAACTACCAAAGTGCTAAAAGATTGGGCATTTGCAGGCAGACGGTCCGCCACATAGAAACCGAAATCAACTGACTTCGGCTCCCAGTTCAAAGCTTTTGGTGCCGTATTCACAGCAAATCCTTTCTTACCGTTAGGCAAACTCATCCACCCCGGATAACTATCCTGCTTTGCATCAAGCCGATGACTATAGGTTGGGCTTGCTCTTTGCTGCTCATCAAAAATCACCATGGGCTGATCCGGTGTAATTACCGGGACCTTGTAGTTCTGTGTAGTTAAAGTGGAGTCGGCTTTCAGATTTTCATCCTCTATGCAGAACGAATATACCAACTCCTTGCCTTTGGTTAAATGAGGCGGAATCCGTGCTTCGTACACGTATGGGGACGGGTTGTCCATTGCAATTTTTTCTTCAGCTACCAGCAACGCAACGAGCTTCGGTTCCCTTGCAGCGGCTACCTGCACCTCAATTTCCAAGGGTGTCCCCTTCAGGACTGTGTACGCCGGCTCATGCAGGATAAAGGCCTTACCTTCATCATTTGCCTTCGGAGCGACAAATTCGCCCAGCCGGAAGTTTGTGAACCGGTCCTTTGCAGAATACTTGGATTCAGCGGATCGTTCCCTATAGAGCAGATAAACACCCGGCTTAACCGTGATTATGCTGTTTTCTGCACGGCCGGTCAAACTATTGCCTTCGTTCAATCCTTTAATATGAAAACGCTTGCCAAGATCGGGGAGGTTTATTTCCATCCGATGACTGCGCCACACAATCATTGCCACCGGCCCCTTTAGTTCGGGATACGCATACGCTGTATGAAGGCGAATGGCATCGGGCATCACTTCCAGTCGCCAAACCCCGGTGGTGAGCTTATCAAGGAAGTATGCGCCACGGCCCTGATATTCGACCACTGCTGAGCTGCCATAGCCGGCAATCTGCTCTAATTTTTTAATATCAGGTGGTTCAGTGGACGTGGATGCGGTGTAGATGAATTTTGTGTCACTAGCCCATATTGCGTAATCAGGGTCATAACTCAGACGCAGAGGTCCTGACTGTGTATTCTGCGGGTAATTTCCGGCGTCCGCATTTCGTTTGGTAGTGTGGAAAACCTCTGCGGCGATTTTAAAACTCAGTGCCTTGCGCGGCGAATAAGCCAAGTTCAGGAAGTGCACGGGGTATTCCGAATTATGCTCTGCAAGCGGCAGCGAGTCATAGGAGAACATGGCAGCAAACTGGAACCCTGCCTGGCGGAATGTACGAGCTATTGCAGGGTAAAGATAGGTATCGTCAACGCGTGCCCCGTCAAACTCATAGGCCATTTTTGCTCGCTTCTTAAACTCTGGATCATCCTTGAAAAACAGGGGATAGTGGTTTGCATGCGCGAGCAGGTTGCCCTTAAACGGTTGCGATCCGCCAAGACCGGACGGATACCACTGGAACCCAAAACCCTGAATCGGGATTTTATAGTATACTTGGCGAAGATAAGGATTTTGTGACATGCAATAAAAGAGCGGCTTTTTACAACCCGTACTGCGAATCGCTTCATAAAGACGGCTAATGTATTTCTCAATCTGGTCTTCAGGGCCTTCAATCCATGGCTCGTTAACAAGCTCAATGGCTGCAACAAACGGCTCGTCTTTGTATGCAAGGTGTGTATATCTATTGATATGCGCCATGAACTGACGAAGATAATTCTCCTGTGCAGCGAGAACTTTTTCATCTGTACTCTGGATTGGTTTGGAATAGCCTTCAGCAAAGCCAGGACACGGAGTCGGTTTGTCCGGATAGCCGTTTTCGTTCATGGAAATCGGAGTAATCACCATCCGGATACCACGCTCTTTCAAACGACTGACCAGATAGTCGAAGGCGTCCAAATGCTCGTTTTCGAGCAAATTTCCCTCACGGTCCGTAATTTCAATATCCCATAGATGCACCCGGTAGCCATCGCATCCCAGCCGGACCATATGATAGATATCCCCTTCCATCACTTCTTTATGATCCAATCCAAGCTGCTTTATCCGTCGATAGGCATGCGCAAACGGCACGTTGTAATTTGCTCCGAACGCACAGATCTCCTCTTTAGAATCCGAGTAGCGCCATACACCTTCCTTATCCACAAATGTGGACGGCTGTCCAGCCAAACATACCGATGTGGCTAATCCTCCGCTTTGTTTTTTCGATACATTCTTTTTCTCACAGCTTCTCTCGGATTTACTTGAAGCGGCGGCATCGGAGAAGGCACGGATGCCCGGCAGAGCATTTCCTTCAGAATCGAACAGGGCAGTAGCTCCTCCCGTCCAGCCTCGCCTGGCAACGGGCACTGACTCCGGAAACCAGTAGCATACACCGCAACCGCGTTTGTCAGGGGTTTCAAGTACCGCCTTTGTAACTGTGTGAAGTAAATCGTACTGCCCCTGGGGCGTTAGTGGAAACGGCGGCTCTTCAGGAGGTTTGTGCCATTGGCCCGTGGTATACGGATAGGCCGTTTCCACAACCATTACGTCTTTCTTAAGTTCTGTAGCAATGTAGTGCAGGTTCTCCTTCAGGTCTTCAATCGTTCCGTGCCACCAGGGATAGTAGCTTATGCCAATCATATCGTAGGGAACTTGATGCTTATTGATGTTGCTAAAAAACCATTGACTAACGTTTTTTTTGCCGCCCTGATCGATATGGAGCATGATTTTCAGGTTAGCGTCAGGAGTTGCTTCCCGGACGCCGGCAATACCGGCCTTGAGCAAAGACGTAAATTTCTCCCATTGAAGCTCATTGTCATATTCTGCACCAACCTTTCCGTCGGGCCAAAGCATGCCGGGGGTAATTTCGTTGCCAATCTGTACAATATCCGGAAGTACATTTTCTTTCTTGAAGGCTTCTATTACAGAAGCGGTATAGCTTCGCACTGTCCGTTTCAGCTCTTCGAAGGGCATATCTGCCCAAGCAGCCGGTTTAATCTGTTTTTGGGGGTCAGCCCATGTGTCTGAGTAGTGAAAATTGAGCAGCAGCTTCATATTGTGAGCTTTGGCCCTCTTAGCAAGGTTCAGGGTGTAAGGCAGGTCATTTGTAACTATGCCTTCTTTGTTCGGGTTCACAAAAAGACGCAGGCGTACAGTGTTAAAGCCATTGTTTCTCAGAATGAGAATCAGGTCTTTCGGTTCGCCTTTTTCGCGAAACACCGCACCTGATTCTTCAAGTACGGTCAGCGCTGATATATCGGCACCGACAAAGAACTCTTTAGCTGTTAGAGGTTGTGCTGCGCAGGAAAGTATGGTTAGCAAAGAGATGCAAAGGAGGTTCAGTTTCATATCAGCTCCACATAGTGATTCACGTTGTTTTTCTTAAAATGGAAACACCATACCTGGCCAGAGTCAAAGTCCCTTCATGGATAGTGCCGGTGAGCAAATCTTCATGCTTGCCTTCAGCAAGTTTTACTTCTGTTTCGGTGTCCCCATGATTCAAATAAAAATCAAAGTTTTTACGGTTTTTAGACCGAGTTACTAATTCAATCCCTTCAGGAAGCTGTGGTGCTCTAATACCCTGATCTGCCAAAATCTTCCTTACAAAAGCTCTCATAAACTCTTCGTCCGGTCGGGTTGCCAGATAGTATGCCTTTCCGGAGCCTAATTGGTTTTCCGTAAAACACGGAAAACCAGCGTAATAATCCTCACCAAAAGTAGCCAATGTTTTAGCTGTGGTTGTATGAATAACATCACACCACACAGTACAACCATATTCTTTCTTGAAACCGTCGAGTTCTGCTGCCATCTTAATTACATTTTTACCTTCCAGCGGCAGAGGGTCATATTCTTCAACCTCTACACCAAGAACATCTTTCAACGGTCCAAGGTAGCCGCCTAAGAAGACGCCCACATGCTCATCGATGAATCCTGTGAAATAAGTGGTAATAAAGGTTCCGCCATTTCCAACAAACTTTTCTACCGATTCCTTAAAACCGGGTTTAACCATATGCAAAAGCGGGGCAACGACGATCTTGTATTTTGAAAAATCGTAATCAATCCCAATAACATCGACAGGAACGTTTAAGTCGTGGAAGGCATTAAAGTAGTATTCCAGTTCGCTGAAATAACTGACTAAGACAGTGGGGAAGGGCTGACTATTGGCTGACCAGAAAACTTCATTATCCAGTGATTTTGTGCCGTGGCCGTATGGACTATCCACAGACCACCAGGAATCGTTATCCAAAAGAATAGCAACTTTCGATTCTACGGTAGTGCCGGCAACGTTCTTTACCTTCTTTAATTCGTTCCCAAGAGCACGGATCTCTTTGAACACTCGGGAGTTCTCGCCATAGTGTGGAACCATGCCGCTATGGTACTTTTCGGTCCCCTTTTTAGAAGCTCTCCATTGGAAAAACATTATCGAGTCAGAGCCGTGCGCCAAGGCCTGGTAACTCCAAAGACGCATCACGCCGGGAGGTTTGGTTGTGTTTACAGGGTACCAGTCAACCTGCGAAGGAGCCTGTTCCATCACCATAAATGGTTTGCCCAGCAAAGAACGCATCATCGCATGTCTGAGAGCAGCCCATTTATAGGAATCAGGATTACCGGGGTCCGGATAAAAATTCAACGAGGCAACATCCAGATGATCCTTGAAAAGGAAGTGGTCAAATTTGCTCCAGTCACTTTCAAAATTAGTTGTAATAGGAATATCAGGCGTGATTTCCCTTATCACACTGCGTTCTTCCATATAAAGACTAAAGAAGCTTTCACTCAAAAACCGCTTATAATCCAGTAGCTTAGTCGCATTACGTCCCCCGGCACTGGCCCTCGGAGTATTGATTTGGTCCCAGTCAAAATATTTTTCGCTCCAGTAAACAGTGCCCCAGCACTCATTCAGATTATCTAAGGTCTTATATTTTGCCTTCAGCCATTTTTGAAAACCTTTTTCACAATTCTTGCAGAAGCACATGCTGTTCTTATTGGCGTATTCATTATTAATATGCCACAGCTTTAACGCTCTGTGTCCCTTGTAATGAAGTGCCATTTCTTTGGCCAATCTTCTAATGGCTTTTCTATAACTTGGACTGTTAATGCAATAGGTCTGCCTCGAGCCGCAAGCGACCCGCTCGCCTGATTCCCTCACAAATAGAATATCATCATATTTTTGCGTCAGCCAATTGGGTTGTGCTGCCGTGGCCGTTCCTAAGCAAACATCAATACCATTGTCCGCCAGCATATCCATAATCCTGTCAAGCCAGCCGAAGGTAAACGTATCTTCATCGGGCTGCAGAAGGGCCCATGCAAAGATACCGATACTCACCATGTTGACCTTCGCCTGCTTCATCAGACGGATATCTTCTTTCCATGTTTCCTCAGGCCATTGCTCCGGAAAATAGTCCCCGCCAAATATTATGTTAGGAGCTGTATTCGTAATCATTTAGTAATTCCAATTATTATTTGCAAAGCCGATTAAACTCATTCAGCGTAAACCATTTCATCTCCAGCGGCTTTAAAGAAAGTCTTGCTGATTTTCCATTTGCGTTATAAACGGTTGTGTTCCGGGCTTGCTCAGTATTGTTCATGACAACAAATTCCTCAACTTCAGGATAGTAAGCGCAATCAGTGTTGATGTCGGAGCTGAACCATCTTCTCAATTCATTTTCCTGCCCGGATGCCCATAGAATGGCACGGTATAACAAGCGCATGTTCTGGGTGCTGTGTAAATAATCTGCAAAATAAACCGCCTTGCCCTTGCCGAAGGTATTTTTTGACAAGTGAACGGCATCCGGAGTCCCGGCTAATAATTCAACATCCTCACTGTTCAAATGAACCGTTGAATTGACAACACCGAGATCAATGTCACCCGCTGCATCTTCCAGAATGAAATGATTGCCATTCACTTCGGGACGTATATTTTTCGCCCATGAAAGCCTGTTACCAATTTCCTTTTCCACTCCCAGAACATCTGCAAGCTGGAAAAACCGTCCCTGGTATTCATAAGCTGTGGGGTCCTCAACACCGATAAAGCCACCTCCCTGATAAACCCACTCCCGAATCTTTTCAACAACCTCCGGGTCAGCCCAGTGCTTGCCGCCGCTCCAGGAACTGCCGGCGCAACCCCAATTGATAATAACCCCAATATCCTCACTAATGCCGTTTTGACGGATATCATCAAAACTAATGAATTCAATCTCTGCCGGAAGGCCACTTAAACACTCAGGAATATGTCCCTGTGGCCAATTTTCGTTGTGCATCCACGAACGAGCCTTGCCCCAGCAATCTAATAATGCCACCTTCTTTCCCACGCTATGAGGCCTTGTCTTTTTCATTCTGTAAAGAACAGTTCGAAATTCGTCAGCTAATTCTTCTACATAATCCAAGAAATCAGGATATTTGACAGCAAGATCAAGATAGCCGCCAAACCCGATTCTATCCACACAGCGTCTCAGCAAAGCCCTTCGAATTCCCTTCCACCATTTCTTGCACTCCTTAACAGGGTCGCCGTCACCTTTGAAAACCGGCTCATCCTGAAGGTTTACCTCGAAGAAATAAGGATACAGCCTTACTTCCTTAAACATGTTTCCCGGAACATCGGAAATTCTTCTAAGCTCTACACCGCTTAAACAAGGTCCAACGATTCCATCAAAACCAAGCTCCTCAAATCCATCAAGATAAGGTTCGGTTCCAATCCAATGGTCACAGAAAAACAGTATTGCTTTCTTGCCAGCTCTGTGAACTTTCTCAACACACTTTTTAGTGTAGCCTCGTACAAATTCCTGAGTAAAGTTCATCCAATCCAGGAACGGCTTCTTGGGAATTCTGTACGATGCATTAAAGTATCCTTCATCGACTATGTCTTCGCTGCGCAGTCGATAACCTTTTTTCTTCTCGAACTCATCCATAGCCAGAGCGCTCATTGGGTCCAAATACCCGCTCCAGTCGAGGTAGACATTTTCTCTCTTCTCATTTTTAATAAGCGGGAATTGATACATCATGGATGTGAAGCGAACATAATCCGTATCGGGATGTGTCTCAAGCCACTTATCCAGATATTCTAAGAGGTGTTCTCCCGTCTGGGGTTGACGCGGGTCAACTCCCATTTGATGTTCACCTGTCCAGTTATTGGTAATATAATTGTACATCGAGGTTGTTTCCCAAATCTGATAGACAAGGAAATTAACGGTATAGACATGCCATTTCCTGGGATTTTGTATAAGAACTTCCCGGGTTTGCTCCAAATACTGCCAATTATCAGTATCTACAACTTCGCCGGTAGTTCTGTCGATAACTTCCCAGTACTTTTCAGGCTTGTGTTCTGTGTCAATCCTGAACTGTTCCTGGCTGTATCCTTTTTGTATTCTAATTCTTAGCTCTTTATCGCTGGTGCAGGTAACCGGAAATGACATAAGATATTTCTGCTGGCACTGTTCGGGATAGGCCTTAGCCCACTCCTGGTCAGCTCTTATAAGGCAAATGGTAGAGTAAACATCGGGTCCCATACTGAGTATTTCCGCCGAAAGCGTGGTCCCGTCGCTATCACGAACCGCATCAACTCCCCATTTTTCACACAGCATCTTCACTTCCTTGTCCATTCCTTTCTGGGCAGGAAGAGTGAAATGGCCTGTCAACTTCTTAGATTCAGTCATATACAATCTTACCTTAGGCTACTGATTCCAGTTTATGACATCTTAGTCTTCATCCTTCGCCAGGATATCCTCGACTGTATAGCGTTTAAGCATATCCTTATACTTACGCTTATAGACAGCGTAAAGGAACAGGATTTCATGCTCAGTCCCCTCCCAATTGCATCTCCTGCAATAATATTGATCTACTTCCTTATCATAAAGCAGGTCAAAGTCAATATCGCGAAAGAGACAATGGGGACAGCGATAATTTATTTTGCCCCTTCTACCTTGAGACACGTCACTAATTCCTGATTAAGTCCAATCTTTTTTGAGACACCAATTTTGAAATTCGGTGCAAACGAGTACCCTTCCTCGTAATAGCCTTTGCAGCCCTCATTGCTGGGCGTCAGGCTAACTTTAGTCTGAACCTGAGGAATAACAGCTTCTGCACATTCCACATTTTCTGTGGAGTGTTCTCTGCACCTGTATTCATAGCTCAGTTCATTGCGTGAACCGTCTTTACCTAAAACAGAAAGCAAACATCCGGTCATATCCTCCGGATACTCATTCGTCCCCCAACAGGAAGTGAGGAATTCATCTACCTCCACTTTCGCTGTTGGCTCACTTGACTCAACGATTTTACGGCTGATAATGATTTCTCCCGTGTTTTCCTTGAAAGTATAGGTCGTGGCCAACTTAATAGTCAGGTTCTTGAATTCAATTTCAACCGGCTTAACGCCCAGAATACGGCAGCCTTTTCCTTCGCTGTAAGTACCGGTACTACGGCATGAACTGAGGTCAACTTCTTCTGAACCGTAACGAACTTTACAGCTCTTTATCGCTCCTTCACCCGCATAGTGCGTAAACGCACCCGCGCGATAACGGGAGTGGACGATGTAGGGATAAGATGCATCCTGATTCGCTTTTGTGCCAGCACCGCAGGGACGTGACAATTTAGATGCATAAGGACGCAGGTCCGTTATGGCTCCACCTTGCTTCAGATCAATCTGAACGCGAAACTTGGAGTCGGCATACCAGAACACCTGATTCTTTGTGCCGTAGATTATGTCTTTCCAGAGGCCACAGATTGGTCCGCTGCGAGGTTGATTCTTACGGAACCAATCCGCGAACTCTGTCATGGTCATATCTTCAACCTTGCCTTCATTTTTCAGCCCGCCATAATAGGCAAGGAAATCCTCGTAGCTTTTCTTAAGAATTCTGTAGTCTGCTTCCCAGCGCCCATTCTTACCCATCCAGCCCGGACCGACATATACAAGATTGTAACTAAAGCCCTTGTTGTACTTTTTCATCACCTGATAGTGGTCAACCAGGTTGTACATATAAGGCAAACGGTCACCTTCGTAGATCAAACCACGGATTATATTTTGTGGGTGTGTGCCGAACATATCGCCGGAGTTATCCATAATCGCAAGCAAATCACGCGAAAGGTGAGGTACAGCTACGATACCGATATCATCATCTTTGTCTTCTGCGATTGCGTGAGTATTTTTCTTTGAAGGAATCCACGCAGTCCACGGAGAGCCGTCCATCAGTGTATACCAGGAGGAATTGGTATGACGGAATACTTTCGGCCCTTCCTCAAAACACGTCGCCACCGCGGCTTTTACCATCGGATACCGTTCTTTGATATAGTTTAACAGCTCCGCGTCCATGAAGTACGAGCCTGTAGAGGTTGGATAAAAGCCAAACACTTCCTTGAAGCGTTCAAAGGAGTCTACTACAATTCGCTTCTTTATGTCCATCGGGAACAGCCACATTGCTATTTCCTTGGACTTATATTTCTCACGGAACTCTTTACAATTCATACCAAGGAACGTATGGCTGATTTCATCACCGTATTCATCATGATATTTCTTCACAAGTTCAATGCACTCATCATTATAGAGACTGGAATATGTCATCTGAATAGTAGTCCTGAGCCCGTTTCTATGAGCAATCTCCTGCTGCAAGCGAAAGATGTCAAGAGATTCATCGACAACCTCGGCCTTACTAACTTGTTCTGTCTGTCCTTTCTGGGCAACATTGTTAATGTACTCAGGTACCAGTTCAGGACGATGTATTACATTGAGAATAAACTTATCCATTCAGACCCGCCTCTCTTCAAACAATCTTTTCATTATCAGCAGTATTTACTCCTATACTGAGTTGGCGTGATTCCTTTTTCCTTGCGGAAGAATCTGGCGATGTGGTCAACACTGTGAAAACCGAGCTCAAAAGCTATCTCCTTAATAGACTTGTTAGTTTCAATAAGCATGTTACATATCTTTTCAACTCTGATTTTTCTAATTTGTTCATATACACCTGTACCTATGCTATCATTGAATTTTGCATATAGACTTCTTCTGGAGATGCCAAATTCATTAAGTATATCAACAACCTGCAGTGGTCTTTGAGCATTATTCTTTATGAAACTCAGGACATCAGATACAATTCTGTCATCAACCGCTATTATGCCAGTTGATTGCCTTTCCTGTACTCTTACAGGTTCGATTACAATCGTCTTTGTGTCTATTTCAACACCCTTCATGATTTTATCTAATAGGGCTGCTGCATCAAATCCCCCTCTTTCAGTATTAAGCTCTATACTTGACAAAGATGGGTAAGTGAGGTCGCATAAAATATCATCGTTGTCGACCCCAAGTACCGCCACCTCTTGCGGTACCGCAATTGAATTCCTTCTGCAAGAGTCTACTATGAATTTACCACATAAATCATTACAGGACATAATTCCGACAGGCTTAGGAAGCCGTCGAATCCACTTGGCTATAAGGTCCAATTTTGCATCTCTGGAACTCTCTCTATGCGGATATGTAAAGCTGTATTTAAATATCTCAAGGCCAGTCTTTCTTGCAGTATCCTCAAAGTAGTTTTGCCTGTGCTCAGACCACAGCATTTTTTTGAGGCCACAGAATGCCAGATTCTTAAATCCTTTTTGAATGAAGTAGTCGGCCCCCATCTTACCAATTGTTCGCGAGTTAGTTAGAATCGTTGGCTTTGTGGGCACCTCTGCATCCATAATGGTTGAGGCTATGACTGCAGGAATCTCAATATCCTTAACAAAATCCACTGCCTGGGGCTCTATCATAATTACCCCATCCGAATTTTTGAGATTCTTTTTAAGGTTTACTAAGAAACCGGCTTTTTTGGGCGAGCTTTCATAGAAATCCATCCAGATATTGTTCAATTGCCAGGGGCCATAAAGCCGTGCATATCTCGCAATACCCTGCATCAGATTCCTGCCCGGCGCTACCCACAAATCTATTATTAATGTTATTTTATAAACCTTTGCCACTTCGCACCCTATGACAGGAGATATCATCAAAATCAACAGCTTAACAAGCCACACAACCCTACCTTTATATCAACATTAGCCCCCAAGGTAAACGCCCAAAAATGCAAAACAACCGCCATTATGTGCATGCGATTTTATTGTTTGATCTTCTTGATAACCCCACTTGTCGAATTGGCTCAGACAAGGAAGAACTTTAGCAACGTTATCAAAATTGATGAGGCTCAAGTCAAAAGTCACTTGGGAAACCTGGTTCGCAAGAGTGTCGTCGCTCGTGCATCACCAATTGGGCGAGAGTTCTTCCGATCCATGTGGTTCAGAAACTGGTGGGGCATAGCGACATCAGGACTACGCAGCGGTACTACCTTGCTGTCCAGGAAAACAATTTGGAAAAACCCAGGAAGGTTCTCAAGAACAACCAAACTGACCCACTTTTAACCCACTCGGCCAAAAACAGAGGGTCTTCGCAATGAAAACAAGAAAGGCTACCAAACATAATCGATTGGTAGTCCCAATGTTACATCAACGAGGCCGAAGGGACTCGAGAACCCTCAACCTTCGGATTACACATCCGATACTCGTCAGAAGGAACCCGGATTGACAATCCGGAGGCTTTAGGGACTGCACACTTAATGAATGAAATCCGTTTACAGTCTTCTATCCAACTTCCTGTAACTTATGGCCTCAGCTATATGTTCAGGCT
>Ga0307378_10009845_pt1 | contig 12509 bp, 9 predicted proteins | sample UN1MG_FD_202238 | JGI IMG/M metagenome (GOLD analysis project Ga0307378, IMG submission 202238) | Soil microbial communities from Risofladan, Vaasa, Finland - UN-1 | ecosystem: Environmental > Terrestrial > Soil > Coastal area > Acid sulfate soil | place: Finland: Risofladan, Vaasa | collected...
CCTATTCCATCGCTTTCGCCAAAGCCGTCGAAGGGCTTCAGGCGGAGTTGCTTGACCTGGAAACGGTCATCCCCATCGCGCAAAGCCACATTGAAAAGGCGGGTGTGGGGAACCGCGTCAAAACTCGGGCAGGCGATTTGCGGACCGATCAGCTTGGTCAAGCTTTCAACCTGGTCCTCGTTTCCGCCATCTGCCACATGCTGGGAGGGAATGAAAACCGGGAGCTCTTGAAGAGGTGCTACCAGGCCCTCGCGCCTCAGGGCCGCGTGGTGATTCAGGATTTCATTCTCGATGGCGACAAGACCTCGCCAAAGACCGGAGCGCTCTTCGCGCTCAACATGTTGGTCGGGACGAAAAACGGAAACAGCTATAGCGAGGATGAATATGCTGCCTGGCTTCGCGGGGCGGGATTTGAAGACATCCAGCACCTCCGGCTACCCGGGCCGACGGGCCTGATGGTTGCAACCCGAAAGTGAACTCGCCCCAAGAAAACCATTCTCGGCGAGGGGTCTCAAGGAAGGGGCACTAATCGCACCTGATGCAGACTCATGGCGGGCCCATTCTTGATTTGTGTAATGCGAACGGCCAGTGTCTGCCTGCCCCCCCGCGCTTCAAGTTCTCCCAACTTCTCTGTTCGGTATCGATTCGTCGCCGGAGTTGACATGACGGTTCCCTCGAGTGTTGCGCCAGCGAATTCAACTTCGAAGCTGCTGCCTTCGTACTGGGCAAGGCTTGAATAAGTAACCTCCACCGTGTAGCGCCGCGCGGCATCCTGGGGGCTAACATTGAGCGTCCAGGTGACGTAATCCGCCGGGTTGGCCCACGCCCCGATGTAGTCGTGTAGTCCGCTCACTTCGTATTGAGCCGTCGCGCCGTGGATGTCCGCTTCCGCTGCCTTCAAAATGTAACTCCCGTCCGTCTCTGCGGTGACGACGGGTTCGGGCTCGTCGACCACCGGCGGGCCTGCCAGGCGCAGCTCGATGACGGTCGCGGCCGGATCGAGCTTCTGTGGCTTTGAAATTGCTAATACAGGGAATTCCACTCCGTCCACTGTAGTGTTTGTGGAGGTGATGCGTAGCGACTCGCCGCCGTCCAGGGCACGAGCGCTGACGATCTTGGTTTTCAATCCTGTCACTTTCAGCCCCTCGCCTGGCCACTTGAAGACGTGCAAGTAGAGAGTCTTGCCTTTGGTGGTTGCCCGGCCATCGAAACTGAGACGCCGGAAAGGCCCCTTCGTCGTTGCATGGATGCTCTCCCCGTTCACCTTCATCCATTTGCCGATGGCCGCGAGGCGCTCGATGGACTCCGGCGGAAACTCGCCTTCGGCCGTCGGTCCCACGTTGAGCAGGAAATTGCCGCCTTTTCCCGCGCTGTCGATCAATTTGCGGATCAGCGTCTCAGAAGATTTCCAGTTGGTGTCGTTCGTCGCGTAGCCCCAAGTGTCATTCATGGTCATACAGGTTTCCCAGAGGTGCCCCACCGTCATGCTCTTGGCGGGGACGAATTGCTCCGGGGTGGAGAAGTCTTCGGGCAGCCGGTTGCGGTTGTTGATGAGGATTGGCGGCTGAAGTGAGCGAATGAAAGCGTTGACTTCCGCGGAGCGCAGCTCCTCGGCGCTGTGTTCCCAGCCGCCGTCGAACCAGAGCACCCCGATGGGGCCGTAGTTCGTGAGGAGTTCTTTCAGCTGGCCCTTCATGTAATTGATATAGCGATTGAGGTCCGCGTCATCGGCCGGCCGGGTGTCTTTTTCCCACGGGCGGCGCGACAGGTAGTCGGGATGATGCCAGTCCATGATGGAGTGATAGAAACAGAATGTGATTCCCTGTTTCCGGCACTCTTCCGCCAGTTCTTTCAGAGGGTCGCGCTTGAAGGGCGTTGCCCTGACGATGGTGTAATCGGTGAGCTTGCTGTCGAACATGCAGAAGCCGTCGTGGTGCTTGCTGGTGATGACGATGTACTTCATGCCAGCGTCCTTGGCCATCTGCACCCACCTCTTGGCGTTGAATCTGACGGGATTGAACTGCGCCGCGAATTTCTCGTAGTCCTTCACCTGCATCTGCTTGTTGGAGAAGTACCATTCCGCGACCCGGTGCTTGCCCTCAAGATCCGTGGCGTCCGCGGGGACCGCGTAGATACCCCAGTGGATAAACATCCCGAACCGCGCCTCGCGCCACCACTTCGTGCGCTGCTCGAATTGCTCCGGGGTCTCTTCTGCGCTCATCGCAGAAACACCGAAAGCTATAAGGAGTGTCAGAAGGATTGCGCGCAGACTGATTCTTGGCAGCTTCGTCATGACCCTCTCCTCGTGTCCCAATCAATGCGCCAAACCCGCGTGGCGCGGCAGAGGTCTGGAGAACAGACGGCTCTCAATGCAATTTAAGAAGAAAAATGCCGTGACCCACGCCGGCCGGCTCGTCATTGCGGGCGGATTGAAAAGCAATCCATTTCCCATCGGGACTCACTACGGGATTTGAAGCTTTGTAGCCCTCGTAATCGCCCCAGCGAGTGAGGCGCACGAAGTCCGTGCTTCCGGGCTCGAGCTTCAATTTCCAGATATCAATGAACCGGTCGGTCTGGTGGTCCGGGCTCTGATCGCGGCTCGACTCCACCAGCGTCCATTCGCCATCCGGCGAAATGCCCTCGGGCTCGTTGTACTCCTCTTCGAGCTTGCGGTACGCAGTGACTTTGCCGTTTTTGAGATTGACCCCCATGACGTCCGCCTTGATGCTCGCGGGATGTTCCCGGTAACAGGAATAGATCAGCTCCGTGTCGTCGCGACGAAAGTCTTGGGCTTCGAGATAGCATTCCGGCCCTGGCGAGCGAAGGACCTCTCTCTTGTTGACCAGCGTGGGCACGCCGTTCTTGTACTCGATATCGGCCGTGTAGAGCGCGGATTCCCGTTCCTTGAATTGATCCGGATACTGGCCGTGACCGTTCGCCCACGCAACCTTCATTCGCGTTCGCGAGATGGCGACGCCCTCCGATATCTTTTGGTTGAGCGGCACGGGCGGAGTCTTCGCGTCGGCTTTCATCACCCACATTTCCTGATCGCGGCTGCGGGTGGTGCGAATATCCTCGAAGGTCCGCGCACCGATCAGAAAGAAATCGCCGCTGGGCAGGTAATGAACTCTAAGAAAGCCCTTGTGCAGGAAGTGTCCGGTAAGAAGTCGGGCCAGCCGGGTTTCGAGGTCGATCTCAAACGCGTCGCCAAAACTCTTGCTCATGAAGGCGATGCGTTTTCCGTCCGGCGCCCAGGACGCCCGCTCGCCGAAGCCCGTCAACTGAGTAATGTTGGGCGGCAGATCCTTTTCAGGGTTGCCGGCTTTTTTGGTCTGGGCCGAGTGATTTTGCGGAATGGTGAGCAGCGAGACGGCGAGAATAGCTATCGGGATCCTTTGGGTTGGCATAAACATCTCCTGCCTTCGTTGTGCTAGGGTAGAACGCTCAGCTTGAGAACAGCACGTCGACCACACCTTCGGCAATCTCTCCCAGGTATTGTCCGTCTGCCATCACGTCGGCGGTGAGCGCCACACGCGGCATTGACCGGCTCCAGTTTTCGGGAATCGTCAGTGTGAACTCCTCGCGCGCGTCGCCGTTTGGAGGGACGGTGAGTGTGACGATTTCGGGTGCTGCCTTCCAGCCCGCGGGTAGCACGAGGGCGGCCTCCAGTTGCATCGGCTTGGCGCGATAATTGCGCACGCGGAGCTCCACAGGCGCGCTCGAACCGGCGCGGGCCTCGAGTTGGTAAGGATATAGCCTTACCCAACTGGGATTCAGCCCGAAGTCACAATTGGGGTCGGCGATGACCTCGCGAAAGTATTTCTGCTGGCCTTCCAGCCGGCGCTTCAGATCCTCGAGGTCTTCCTTGTTGCTCACAAAAGGCTTGCCGTGTCCCGGCGCGATCAATGTGGGCTGGTGCTCCAGGATCGTGTGGATGGACTTGACATGACTGTCGTTCTCCACCCAGTTGCGGAAGATGAGGTTGTGGCGAAGCTGATAGGGCGCCTGGCTGGCCGCCGGGAACAACGCATCGCCGGTGAAGGCGACGCGGGCGCCGTCAATATCCGCGAACATGGCCATTTGGTATTCGGTGTGGCCGGGCGAATGGTACACGATGAATTCATACTCCTCCCACTTGAACGTTTCGCCGTGCCGGAAGGTGCGGTCAACCTTGATGGGTTCGGGGAGGATGCAGCCCAGATTGTTGCCGCACGGCTTTTCGAGGATATCCACCATGTTCTCGTAGCACCAGACCTTGCTGTCATAGTGCCGAACGAGGTGCGGGAATCCGTTCAAGTGGTCGTCGTGCATGTGGCTGGGCATGGCGACGTCAACCGATTTCAATCCGTAGCGTGCCTTCAATTCCGGGATCGTATGCTCGACAAAACGCATGCGATCGAGCACCGACGCCGCGGTATTGAATCCGCTGAAAAAATTGCCGCTTGCCGCGCCGTAGTCGACGAAGAGTGCCTTGCCGCTGTCGCTGATGAGCGCATAGAAGGTCGAGGTGGTCTGGTGCGCGCACACCAGGTGCGGCGTGACGGCGAAGGGTTTGTTCTCAACGGTAAGCGCTGAGCCGGGCGAATACGCCTCGTACCAGCCTTTCAGTTTTCCAATCAAGTCGGCAAAACCCGCGTCAGGATCGCGGAAGGGCTCGCCGTGCGAGGGGCAGATCAGCTCCGCGCCCTGCTCGCGCAGCTTGGTGAGCGAGAAGATCGTGAAGTCAACTCCGTCTGGGCTTCCGTACTGGTACTGCAGGTCGTAGAGATTCGCCACCTTTCCCGGCGAATGAATCAAGTCTCCCGAAAAGGCCGTCTTCTTGCCGTCCACCGTGCCCATCAGAGTGACCGAGCCCAGGGTATGTCCAGGAGTGGGAAAGATCAAAAATTCATAAGGTCCCCAGCGGAACTTCTCGTAGTCGTGCAGGACGCCGGCAACAGGGACATTGCGCGTGAGGGTGAAAAAGTCGTTGCGGACGTAGTAGAGGTGAAAGACGCGACGGTTCCGCCAGAAGTTCTCCGCATCTTCGAAGAGGTGGCGCTCGTGCGCGGGCACGTGAATCGGGATTCGCGCGGCCACGGCCCGATGGTCGCCCTGCGACTGGTCGCGATGATGGTGGGTGTGCAGGATACCTTCGACCTTGGTGACGCCGATCTGACCGAGCAGTTTCAGGATGTGTCCGGAACCGAAGTCGATGAGCAGGGCGCGGTCGCCATCCTTCAAGACGTATACGTTGCACGTGTCGTCCAACACGTAGAGATTCGGAGAGATTTGTGCCAGGCCGGCCGAGGGCGTGAACCGCGCCGGGCTTTCCGAGGTTGGGCTGCCGCGGGAAGTCTCTGTAGCGAGCCCGGCCGCCAGGAGCCCCGCCCCCGCGCTTTTGAAGAAGGCGCGTCGGTTGACGCTGGGATTTTTCGAGGCGCGCGGCTTTTTCATATGTCACCTCCTATCGCAACCGTGCGGCGCTTGCGGGCTTATTTACCCGCCGCCTGGCGAGTCAGGCTGCGGTGAATGGTCTCAATCCATCTTTCTGCCGAGATGAAACCATTGCCCCATGGATTCCATTCCTCGGGAAAGCCTTCCTGCTTGATCTGATCGAGGCTTTTTCCCGCGGCCATGCCCTTGCGCACGATGCCTGTGGTCTCGACCAGCATGCGGTGATACGCCTTGAGGTCGTCGAGCTTCGAAATGGGTCCGTGCCCGGGAATGATGGTTACGTCAGCAGGGAGCTGCTGCAGCACTTCGCCGATATTGTGCACGAGTCCCTCGACGTCCCCGCCCGAGTCGAGGTCGACAAAGGGAAAACGCCCGGCAAAGAAATCGTCGCCCATGTGTACGACGTTGGAGCCCTTGAAGAAAATCACGCTATCGCCGTCTGTGTGCCCATGGGGGAAGTGCAGCGCCTTGATCTCCTCACCATTGAAATGGACGGACACGGACTGATCGAAAGTGATCACCGGCCAGGCTTCCTTGGGGGCCGCGGGAGACGTGCGCCCGTCCCGCGTCTGCTCCGACGAAAGGCGCTTCCGCACATTGGTTTGGGCGATGATCGGCGCTTCGGGGCCGAACACCTGGTTCCCTCCCGTGTGGTCTCCGTGGAAGTGGGTGTTGAGAATGAATTTGAGCTCGCCGCCGCCGATGCCTTTCAGCGCCGCGCGGATTCTATCCGCCAGGGGAGCGAACTTGTCGTCGACGATCAAAATCCCGTCCCAGCCGACCGAGACCCCGACATTGCCGCCCGTCCCGTTCAGCATGTAGATGTTGCCTTTCACGCGCGTCGCCTTGATCTCCACGTTCGCGAAATCCTGCTGGGCGAATGCAAAGCCAGCGGTCATCAGCAACGCACCGGCGAGGGTAACTCCGGATAGGTGTTTCATAAGCTGCCTCCGTTTGAAGTATGGCGGCCAGCAGATTAAACACAATACTCTAGCACTCGAAACCGGATATGTGACCCATTTTCGGATGGCACGAATGATGACCTGCACGAGACCGGCAAGAACTCCGAGGCACCTTGTTCCTTTGATTTCGCAGGCGTATGGTAGGTAAAGAAACCTTCAGGAGGAAATACGGGGATACGGGGCCGCTCAGTTCGTTTCCTCGAGGACCAAGCCTGCGCGCTCTGCGGGAATCAATCGCGTCTGATTTGTTCCGTGTTGGATATGTGTGCCGAATGCATCCGGGCGCATCCGGAAGACGCGTTGCGAGTTTCACAGGCCGCTCACGGGGAGGCGCGCCAAGCTTTCAACTTGCCGTCTTCGCCGCCACGCGCGGCGGAAGGGGCGCGATGCGTTTTGTGCGCCCGGGAGTGCGTCATCGGCGAGGGCGAGCGAGGCTATTGTGGCCTGCGAACGGCGCGCGACGGCCGGCTGGTGCACCTTGCAGGCACGCCGCAGCGCGGCATCCTCGACTGGTATCGCGACCCCCTGCCCACGAACTGTGTTGCCGACTGGGTCTGCAACGGCAGCGCGCAGCGAGGACGCCACAACCTGGCGGTCTTCTACGCCAGCTGCACCTTCGACTGTCTCTTCTGCCAGAACTGGCATTTCCGCGCCATGTCTCCCGCGCGCTCCAACGGCCTCAGCGCGTCTCAACTAACCGATGCGGCCAATCCGCAGACCTACTGCGTCTGTTTCTTCGGCGGCGACCCGGCATCGCAGATGCCCCACGCGCTGGCCGCGGGCCAGTATCTGGCAAAGAAAGGGGTCGTCGTCTGCTGGGAGACGGCGGGAACGTCGAATCCCAAGTTGTTGGACCGCGCTGTCCAGCTTTCGCTTGAAACGGGTGGCGGCATCAAATTCGACCTCAAAGCGATGGACGAAACGCTACACATCGTCCTGACGGGGGCCTCCAACAAGCGCACGCTCGAAAACTTCGCCCGCGCTGCACGGCGAATTGGTGAGCGCCCCACGCCGCCGCTGGTCATCGCCAGTACGTTACTCGTGCCCGGTTACGTAGATGCAGGCGAGGTGGGGCGAATCGCCCGGTTCATCGCGGGGATCAATCCCAAAATTCCGTACGCCTTGCTGGGCTTCGCCCCACATTTCTGCATGACCGATCTGCCACGACCTCTCATCGTCACGCAAACGAGGCGCTCGAAGCGGCATGCGTCGCAGGCCTCACGAATGTGCGCATCGGTAATCGGCACCTGCTTTCGCGTGACTACTGAGATCGTATCGTGCGGCAGGCCACTGAAATCCGAGGAGAAAGCCAATGAGGAGGATCATTCTATTGGGCAGCGCGATGCTGCTGGCTTTCGGGGGTTGTGCCATGCCGTCAGGGACAGGAAACGATTCGATCAAGACACCAGCCAAGTTCGCTGAGACAGTCGAGTTGCCCGAGCCCGTGCGCGAGGGCCGGATGTCCGTCGAAGAGGCGATCGCTCGTCGGCGTTCGGTGCGCAAGTTCGGCAAGGAAGCTCTGAGCGCGCAGCAGGTCTCCCAGCTTCTCTGGGCGGCGCAGGGGATCACCCATCGCGAGGGCCTGCGCACAGCGCCCTCAGCGGGCGCGCTCTACCCTCTGGAGCTCTACGTGGCGACGCCCGACGGGTTCTTTCATTACGAACCGCAGCCACACCGGTTGAGGCGTCTGACCAACCGCGACCTGAGGCCGGCCATCTTTCGCGCTGCCCTGGAACAAGACGCTATCCGCGAGGCACCGACGGTTTTTGTGTTCACGGCAGTATACGAGCGCACGGCCCAGAAATATGGAGAGGGCAGAACACCGCGCTACGTTCAAATGGAGGCGGGCCACGCGGCGCAAAATCTGCTGCTGGAAGCTGTCGCCCTGGGTCTGGGGGGCGTGCCCGTCGGCGCGTTTCACGACGCCGACGGGCAGAAGACCCTCGCCTTGCCTCGTGAGGAGAGGCCTCTCTACCTTATCCCCGTCGGCCACCCACGCTGACGGCCCAATCCTCGGATTGCATTCAGGCCCGGGCCGGTCTCTGGGGGTTTTCTGGCTTCAGTGTGCCGATGCTTCTTAGGGATTCAGATACCGGGAGTCTGATATTCGACACCTTGGGTGGGCTTGATTAGTCAGTCAGACGATTCGAGTTGGATCTGCATACAGAGGTTCATCGCGGCGGTTACTTCGCTGAAAACGGCCAGCATGGATTCGACCAAATCGATTCCCGTCGCGCTGCGCACCTCGTCCTCGCGCATCGGATAGTAGAGTTGAAATCCTGCCCAATGGCTTTTGGGCGCGACCTGAAGAATATTCCGCAGTTTGGCCACGTTCGGGAGAGTGGCTTTTGAGTAGTCCTCGGGGCCGATTTCCCAACTGCCGGCGTAGATCCTGAATCCCTCGCGCAACACGAGCCGTCGGAGTTCGCGTTCGAGCGGGCTTTTGGGCCTGAGCCCCTTGAGAAGTCGATGCCAGTCCCAGTCCGACCGCAATTGGCACTCGCGAAACTCGCGGGGAGCTTTCAGATAGCCCCGCTCGATCTGCAGGCCGCACTTGAAGAGCTTGTCATCCGTATCCACCGTCAGAAAGAATTTGGAGCATCCGAAGCTCACATGGCTGGAAAGGGGTTTGGCGGAGCGATTCGCGCGCGGCAGGTACCCGATCCATTGCCAGAAAACGCCGCGCCCCCAGCGCTCGGTGACGAACGGTTGTCGGTAACGCGCTTCCAGCGCCAGCTTCAGGATGCGCGTGATGCGCTCGTTGTCCTCGAGGTTTCCGACGTGAATGCCGCGGCGAAAATCGAGGAACTCGGGCCGAAAGCCAATGGCGGCGGTCGGAATCGGCAGGCTGATTGGCGATTCTCGGCTCATGGCGGGGCGGGTGGACTCCGGTGAACGAGGCATTATACCCAAATGTCAGCGGATTTCACGTTTCAATGGACGCGCGCGAACAGTTCGACAACACTGGGGCCTCCATTGAATCTGTGGGCGAAAGTCGTTAGACTTGCGTGCACATCCCCGATGGAGTTTGACTGATCGTGCCAACCGCTTTCTCGTTCAGCCCGCGACGAGAGACTTATGTCGCGAGAAACCAGGAGTGATAACCCATGCCATCCGACAAATCCAAATCCAGAATGAGTCGCCGGTCAATGCTTCAGCGCGCTGCCGGGGCGGTTACGCTAGGGTCGGTTTTTCCGCTAACCATGAATTCCGGTGTGGCGCGGTCTGCGCAGGAGGGAAAGATCAACACTCATTCCTCGCCGAGCGACCTGAAGATTACCGACATGCGGGCTTGCACCGTGGCCGCGAATTATGATTACCCGATCATCCGCGTCGACACGAACCAGGGCGTCTACGGCCTCGGCGAGGTTCGGGACGCGGGCGTCAAGGGCATTGCTCTCATTCTGAAGGCGCATATCCTCGGCAAGAACCCGTTGGAAATCGATTCCATTCTCGCCGAGCTTCGTCAGTTTGCGGGGCAGGGGCGCATGGGGGGTGGTTACAGCGCCGTGGACATGGTGCTACACGACATCGCCGGAAAGGTCTACGGCGTCCCAGCTTGGCGACTGGTTGGCAACAAGCTGCGCGAAAAGATCCGCATCTACTGCGATACAACCGGCCACAAAGATCCCAAGGTCTACGCGCAGCGGATGCTGGCCCGCAAGAAACTGGGATTCACGTTTTTCAAGATGGACTTGTACACGAGTCTCGTCGCCGACCGGCCTGGTGCTGTCCACCAAAACGGCGCGGCGACGGAAAAGGGATTGGCATATCTGTGCGAGTACATCGCCGCCGTCCGTAACGCCATTGGATGGGACGCTCCACTCGCTGCCGACCACTTTGGTAGGCTGAGCGTCAATGACTGCATTCGGTACGCGCGGGCGTTCGAGCCCTATCAACTGGCTTGGGCGGAGGATTTTATCAGCTACAAGGACTGGCGTGGCTTCAAGACCATCTCCGAGGCGACGTCCACGCCCATCCTGACCGGTGAAGACGCATTCGGGTTGGAAGAAGGTTTCCAGGACTTGATCGACAACCGGGCAGTGGACATCATCCAACCCGACCCGGAAACCTCCGGTGGATTGCTGGAAACCAAACGCATCGCCGACTACGCCGACATGCACGGCATCCCCACGGTCTTGCACTTCGCCGGATCACCGGTGGGATGCATGGCGAGTGTGCACATGGCTTCCACGCTGCGCAACTTTGTCGTCATGGAGAATCACGCCGGGGACATGCCCTGGTGGCAAGACCTCGTAACCGGCGTGCCGAAGCCCATCATCCAGGATGGATATATCCCCGTTCCGGACACACCCGGCCTGGGTGTCGAGCTGAACGAAGACGTGGTGAAGGAGCACCTGCGCTACCCCGGCTACTTTGAACCCACGCCGATGTATGACGATTTCATTGTCTCCGGTTTCAGAAGGGTCGGCCCGTGGCCGCATTACGACGAAGACGGAAATTACGTGAACGCCATCACCTACTGAGGAGGCCGCGTATGAGGACGCTCGGAGTCTTGCTCTTGACCGCGTCTTATCTGTTCGGTGCCGAAAGGACGGTCGACCCGACCTTTCTGCATCGATACGTTCCTGAGGTCCAAGCCAAGGCATCCGACCTCAGCACGGAGACCTGCCGTTACAAGCCCTTATTCGGCGAGGGTGATTCCGTCACCGGCATCGTCAAGGGTGTGGCGCGCTTTGGTGAATTGACGGTGGACGCGAACGGTGCCTGCGCGGCAGTTTCGTACCCGAACGAGGAGCAAATCTATTTTGTTGTCGAAGGCGCCGTGACTCTCAATTACGGCGCGGAAGAGTACTCGATTCGGGAGAGCGATTTCATGTACCTTCCCCCGGGTGTCGAACACTCACTCGCGAATTCCTCCTCAACGGCTTCCCGCGTGATCGTGATGGGCTTCAAGATTCCCGCTGGGACGCGCGTCAATCCGCCATCCAGGCTTCTGATTGCAAACGCCGATGAGGTTAAGCAAGAGACGGCTGCGGGTCATCCCTCGTCGGTGCTCTATCGCCTGTTGATGGGGGACACGCAAAGCACCCGAGACAAGATCGCCGCCGGGCTTGTCTTGACCAGTCTCTTCATCATGGATTTCGAACCCGGTGGCACGAATTTCCCGCATCACCACGAGACGGAGGAAGAGATCTACTTGATTCTGGAAGGCCAGGGTGAAATCGTTGCGGGCGGAGGGATGGATGGCATCGAAGGCCGTCATCCGGCCAAGGCGGGCGACACGTATTTCTTCCGTTTGAACTGCACGGTGGGATTCTACAGCAGCACCGAGCCGGGAGCTAAAGCGCGCATCCTGGCTGTCCGGTCGCTGTTCCCGCGTCCGGGGCAGTGATGTGTTGCCACAGAACAGGTGTGGGCGGTTTTTGCTGCCAGCAGCTCACTCAAAGCTTCGCTTGCTCAACTCCACAAGCGACACGTCTTTCCCGGCGATGGGTGTGAGCCGGAAGCGATAGGTGTATGGCTTCGCCGGGAGAGTATATTGGGGATGAGGTTTCGCTCCCCAGGCGTCGTCACCTCCCACGCCCATTTGCCTGTAATCCAGGTTCACGGTGATCGTCTTGCTCTTGGGGATGTCGAAGGGGTGCTTGGCCTTTTCGAGATCCGCCATCGTATACGGCCAGGCGCTGACGCTCAAGAGCGGCATTCCCACCGCGAGCAAACCAGCGCCGTCTTCATTTGTGAGCGCCATCCAGCGCACGTCAGTCTTGTTGCCAGTCTCCTGCGGCCGGACGTACATGTGACTCTGCTCCTCCACCGGCCCCGAATAGACGCCGACCGCCGCGCCCGTCTTCCGGTCCCAATAAGTTTCCTGCGGCCCGCGACCGTACCAGGTCATGGTGCTGAATTCGCCCGGCATCTCCATCTGCATCCCGAAGCGAGGCAAGTTAATGAGGTTTTCACCGGGTTGAATGCTGCTCTCCACGATCACATCCCCGGTGCCGTAAACCGAATACGCGCTGCTATAGCCTGAATTGCCGGCGGGAAGCGTCGCTTCCACGACGATGCGGACCATCTGCGGCCCGGATTGTCTGACTTCGACCTTCTTGACGGCGCGTTCTTCCCCGGCGTTTTGCCACACGCCCTGCC
>Ga0307378_10009846_pt1 | contig 12509 bp, 13 predicted proteins | sample UN1MG_FD_202238 | JGI IMG/M metagenome (GOLD analysis project Ga0307378, IMG submission 202238) | Soil microbial communities from Risofladan, Vaasa, Finland - UN-1 | ecosystem: Environmental > Terrestrial > Soil > Coastal area > Acid sulfate soil | place: Finland: Risofladan, Vaasa | collected...
ACCCAGAAAAACACTTGATTATTAATTATCTAAAGTGTATCCTCCGTAACTCGCTATGTATTGTTTAGGGTGAAGCCTTGTTACAGAGACAAAACTATATATATCTGACTTTGATAATAGCGATAACGGATTTTAAGATAAAGTACGATAATTCTATCCTTGGCTACTTTTGGAGCCTCTTAAAACCGCTGTTGATGTTCGGGACGCTGTACCTTGTCTTTTCCGTGTTCGTCAGATGGAACGTTGAGAACTATAGGCTGTATCTTCTTCTCGGTATTATTCTCTGGAACTTTTTGTCTGAAGTAACCTTAAACAGCATGGTACTGCTTCAAAGCAAAGCATCAATACTTAAAAAGGTTTATTTTCCGCGGTGGATTGTTGTCATAGCTTCTTCTCTGACATCACTTCTTAGTTTGCTTTTGAATATGATTGTTTTTTTCATATTCTTTATTTTTTCCGGCGCCCATTTTAAGGTCAGCGGCTTGTATTTGTTTGTTTATTTGGCGGAGCTTTATGTCCTTGTGTTAGGGCTGGCCCTTTTGCTGTGCTCGTTGTTCCCGAAATTCAGAGACATCCATCATATCTGGGAAGTTTTTGTTCAATTAGGCTTTTGGGCAACGCCGATTATTTATCCTATTTCAATAGTGCCGGCGAAGTATCATAAATTGATATTTTTAAATCCAGCCGCCAGGATTATCCAAGGCTGTAGAGAAGTTCTAATCGGACCGGGCAGTGAATTTTTAAGCCTTACAAATCATATCATTATCATAACATTTGCGGCGAGTCTTTTTGTAGCAGGCCTGTTAATGTTCAACAAATTATCGCGCAGCTTTGCGGAGGATTTATGATAATTCTTGAGCAGGTTAGCAAGATGTTTCGGCTGCCGCACGATAAGAAGTGGACTCTCAGGCAGAGATTCGTCGGCATTCTGCAAAAGAAAACCTACGAAGACTTTTACGCACTGCGGGATATAAACCTCAAAGTCAATCAAGGCGAGTTTTTGGGTATTATAGGCAAAAACGGCTCAGGAAAATCAACGCTGTTAAAGCTAATCGCTAAAGTTCTCGAACCAACCAGCGGCAAAATTACCGTAAATGGAAACGTTTCACCTTTTCTTGAATTGGGCATTGGCTTTCAGGGCGACCTGACGGTCAGGGATAATATTTTTCTTTATGGTGCATTGCTGGGCTTGAGCAGGGATGAGATACGTAACAGGTATGACTGGATAATTGATTTTTCAGGCCTGGAGCGATTTGTCGATGCTAAACTTAAAAATTTATCGTCCGGGATGCAGGTGCGTCTGGGTTTTTCGATAACAGTAAGTGTAGAAAGCCCAATACTTCTGGTTGACGAAGTTTTAGCTGTTGGAGATATTGATTTTCAACACAAATGCTACGACTGTTTTGAAAGCTTCAAAAAAAATGGCAGAACAATTGTATTTGTCAGTCACGACCTGAATGCCGTTGAAAAATTTTGCGATAGAGTTGTTCTATTGGAAGAAGGTAAAGCGATTACTGAAGGTTGCCCCCTTGATGTTTTAACTCTATATAAAAGCCAAGAAAAATAGATTCTCAAGAGATGTTTGAAAAAAGGGTTTCAGATGGCCAAGCGACTAAAAATTGGTTTTATTCAAGCAAAGAACGAGATAGATGTAAACTGGTTCAAACCTTTAGCATTTGGATATTTAAAGACTTATCTTGAGAAGTATCTGGAAGTTTCTGTGGAAATGTATTTTTTGGAAAATCCAGGAGGTTTTGAAGAATTTGATATTATTGGGATATCTTCAACTTCTCAGGATTTTGCAGTAGCAACAGAAATAGCTCGATCTATAAAACAGAGTAAAGAAAAAATAATAACCATACTTGGCGGACATCACATCACTTACTTGCCCAAGACTCTTCCTAAAGAAGTTGATATTGGAGTGATAGGAGAAGGAGAGCAAACCTTTCTGGAATTGGTTCGATTGCTTTCTGATAATTCTCTACAAATAAAGCCGGAAGACCTTGAAAAAATCGACGGAATCGTCTTTCACGGCGATCGCAGTCCGACAGTAAATTCATACCGCAAACTTATAGAGTCATTGGATAATATACCGATTCCTTTTAGACCAAAGTCAGACAAAACTTACCTTTTTACGTCACGTGGCTGCCCTTATAAGTGTGCATTTTGCAGCAGTTCAGCATTTTGGAGAAAAACTCGTTTTTTTAGTGCAGAGTACGTCGTTACCGAAATAGAGTCTTTAATGCACCAATTTCCTCAATCGAGACACATTTCTATATGGGACGACCTTTTTATTGCGAATTTACCAAGGCTCAGAAAGATCGTAAGCCTGCTCGTAGAAAAAAAAATAAACAAGAAAGTCAGCTTTGACCTGGCGGTAAGAGCAAACCTTGTTAATAATGAGTTATGCGAATTATTAAAGAAAATGAACGTCTCAGGAGTTGCTTTTGGTGCCGAATCAGGATCAAACAGAATTCTAAAACTCCTAAACAAAGGTGTTACCGTAGAGATGAACCAAAACGCTATTGAGACTCTACACCAACATGGAATTCCTGTTGGAGGCTCTTTTATTGTGGGAATTCCTACTGAAACTGAACAGGAAGTGCGCAGTACCTACAAATTTATCTTGAAAAACATTAAAAACGGTAAAATGTCTCCGCAATGTGCTGTAAATATTCTATCGCCAATGCCAGGGACTAAGATATGGGAGGACGCAACGCGTGCCGGTGTTATTGACATAGAAAATATGGATTGGGGGCGTTTGGCCGTGTTTGCTTCTTATAGAAATTCAAATATTGGAGATTTTGACCAGTGGCTGCAATACCGCCGGAAACATAATTCCATATATTTAGCAGAGAACACTTTACCACAGGAGCGACTTTTTAAATTAATGTCCCATTATGAAAAAGCTATAAAAGAGTCAGAAATGATTAAAACTAGTTCATGTTCGAGGGGCCCTTTAATGATTTCAAAAAAAGCAGTTGACCGTTTTCTCCCTATGGGGACGTTAAGAAGGAAATTCGCTAAAGCATTTTATCTGCTGTTTTTTGACTGGAATCGATTTAAGCAAAATGTAAAGAGGAACTTTTATCTTCGGAAGCAGGATGATCCTAGAGGCATGTCTTTAAAAGTTTTAGATTTATATGCCAATAAAGAACCAAAACATCAAAATATCTTAGATATTTTTGCCAATGAATGGTCGTCTGCAATGCCCGATGATAGTGGTTTAGTCACTAAACCTGGAAAATCAAGTTTATTTGACGATGACCGAATCAAATGGGTTGAGGAAATATTAGGAGGGTTTCATAGTCTAGACATTCTAGAATTAGGTCCACTTGAGGGTGGCCACTCATATATGCTCCAAAGAATGGGTGCAAAGAAAATTACATCCATAGAGGCTAATAATCGTGCTTTTTTGAAGTGCTTATGTATAAAAGAGATATTTGACTTAAATAGGGTAGAATTTAAGCTTGGAGATTTTGTTTCGTTTCTTAAAGAAACCGATGTAACATTCGATTTAGTCATTGCCTGTGGTGTGCTATATCACATGATGAATCCCCTTGAGCTATTAGAACTAATATCACAAGTAACTGGCAGAGTTTTTATTTGGACACATTATTATGATAGAGAGATTATTACAGCAAACAAGATACTAAAGCTTAAATTTGGTCCTTTAGAAGCATTCGAGTACAGAGGGGATATGTATATGGCAGCCAAGCAGTCATACGAGAAAGCACTTGATTGGTCAGGATTTTGCGGGGGAGCTCAACCTACAAGCAAATGGTTATGCCGTGATAGTATTATTAACTGCTTACAAAAGTTGGGCTTCAGCAAAATTACTATAGGTTTCGATGATCCCACACATCCTAATGGACCGGCTTTTGCTATTTATGCTAAACGATAAGAGAAATTAATAAAATGTTGCGAAAATTTTTCATTTTGGTTCGTGCTCTTTTGTGTCTAATTTTTGATCCCAATAAAAGAAGATTAGGATTTCGTCCTGGACAAGATCAGAGAGAAATTCTACTTCACATTCAATCCGAATTGTTACTTCATGAAGAAATAAAGGACAATTACATTTAAAAGGCATTTTCATGTTTTCAAGAAGAACTTTAAACAGGACTTTTCCCATGGGAACCCTAAGAAGGAAAGTGGCTAAAGCAATTTATCTACTACTTTTTGACTGGAAAGAATTTAGAGAACGACTAAGGATATTTTTCAGATGTTTCTTTAAAGAACAATCCCAGCTAAAACCAATTTTTCCTTTTCCGGAGTCTGCTCTTGCCCACAAATATTGTGTTGGCAAAGGCCTGGAAATAGGGGGCTCAATGCAGAATTCTTTCGGTCTGAATACGTTGAATGTGGACTACACAGATTCCATGGACACAGTGTTCAAGAAGGAAGAGATACGGCTTTGTGGGAAGGCCTTAAAGGTCGATATTGTTGCTAACGGAGATGATATCCCACTGCCCGATGAGAGTCAGGATTTTGTAGTTAGCTCGCATGTTATAGAACATTTTCCCAATCCGATTAAAGCTCTTATAGAGTGGGATAGATTAGTGAAACCTGGTGGAACGATTTTTATGATAGTGCCACACAAGGAAAGAACTTTCGACAAAGGAAAAGACTGTACTCCTCTGGAACATTTAGTCGAAGATTTTAGAAATCACAACACACAATCGCATGTTGATCCTAATGGTCATGATCACTGTTGGGTTACCGAAGGTTTTATGGAATTGATCAACTATATGATCAAGGAACTTCACGTGAAATGGGAGTTAGCTGAGGTTCAAGATGTAGATGACAAGGTAGGTGATGGGTTTACAGTGGTTATACGAAAAACGAAAACGCACAAAGCCTTAATGGAAACCTGGTAGTCATGCTCAGAACAAACAAAGTGTTTACATATATTATGATTTTGAGTCGTGCCTTGAAGTGGCTATTACTCTTGCCACGCAGCCAGAAGCTGAAAAAGATATGGATTACTTATAAACACGGTGGTATCAGCTTGTGCTGGCATTTCATGGTAGAACGATTTGGCGCAAGAACTTTGTCTTACGAACCTTTTCGAAATCAGTTATCTAACTCGCAAAGTAAATATATTCTGGAAAAATGTTCGTATAAGCCTCTGTTTTCCATAGTAGTGCCAGTGCATATATTAGCTGGCGAATGGCTCGAAAAATGTATTAGCTCTGTTGTCAATCAGCATTACAGAAAGTGGGAATTAATATTGGTTGATGATGCTTCCCACCAGGAAGACTTGAAACAACTCATGGATAAATGGGCATCTCAAGATAACCGCTTTCGAGTTTATTATTTAGAAGAAAATTCCGGCATAGCGGGAGCTACTAATTTCGGGATAAAACAAGCCAGAGGAGAATTTATTGGTTTTCTTGACCATGATGACGAACTAAGTGCTGATGCACTTACATGGGTTGTGTGGACTTTAAGCAAACATCCAGAAGCTCTATGGCTGTATTCTGATGAAGATAAGGTCTCTATAAAAAATGAATATCACACTCCTTATTTCAAACCAGATTATTCTCCCGAACATTTGTTCTCAATTATGTTTACTTGTCACTTTAGTGTTTATTCTGCTGAGATCATACGAAAGGTGAAAGGCCTTAGAGAGGGCTTCGAAGGCTCTCAGGATCATGATCTGGCTCTAAGATTATCTGAAATTATCCCAAAAGACAAAGTTATCCACATTCCACGGATTTTATATCACTGGCGGGAAATTCCGGGCTCTACTGCATTTAAAAATTCTGAAAAACCACTCGCCACCATAAATGGTCGGAAAGCTGTCGCCCAGGCTCTTGATAGGAGGTTCCTGAAAGCAACCGTCAAATCTCACCCAAAATCACCAACTTTATATATGGTCGAACTAAAGCCATTACGTTTTCCAAAAATAATTATAGTAATCCCTACAAAAAACTGCCTGCCTCTTTTGAAAAAATGCATTGATTCCATCCGAATGCATACAGACTATCCAAACTATGAAATAATAATCATAGATAATAACTCTGATGATCCTGCCTTTTTCGAATACATAAAAAACCAAGAATTAAAACACAATATTAAAGTCCTTAAATACCCAAAACCTTTTAATCACTCCGACATGAACAACCTAGCGGTCGCTTCTGCAGATTCAGAATTTGTGGTTTTCATAAATAATGATATAGAGATAATTTCGGATAATTGGCTTGAGCAACTCGTAGCAACTGCTCAGATGGACAATACTATCGCATCAGTTGGCGCTTTACTGATTTATCCAAACGGTAAAGTACAACATGGCGGAATTATCTTAGGTCTCAATGGATATGCCGGCCACGCCCATAAAGATATAGATCCCGAATCCACCGGGTACTTCGGCAGACTTCATTCGATACAGGAGATGTCAGGAATAACCGCTGCTCTATCTCTCATTAGAAAGTCAGCTTTTCAAACTGTAGGTGGTTTTAATGTTGACAGGTATCCAACTTCCTTTAATGATGTAGATTTGGCAATAAGACTTAAACAGAACGGTTTCCGAGCAATATACAATCCTATGGTCAAAAGCATACATTATGAATCTCTCACCAGACCTGTTAACGAACTTGAAATCTTGTTCCAACAAAGATTAAAGGAAGATTATGGCCATATACTTTATAAAGACCCTTTTTACAATCCCAATTTAGCTCTTAATAATGAACAATTTCATGGATTTAGACAATTTCCCGTGGAAGAGCAGATTCCTGAATTAGCTGATATGCCTAAGAAACATCATGCCTGAACCGATTCCAGATAACAACACAGCAACTGTTGTAATACCTACGCAAAATGCGGGTAGGCATATTCCTGGTTTATTGGACAGCCTGCAAGCTCAGACGTTAAAACCTGCTCAAATTATAGTAGTTGATTCTGAATCTACAGACCAAACCGTTCAATTAGCCAGGAGCCAAAACTGCAAAGTAATCACGATCAAACGTTCTGATTTCGACCATGGAACTGCCAGGAATTTACCTTTTTCGAAGATACAAACCGAGTTCGTCATATATCTCACCCAGGATGCCCTGCCGTGCGATAAATATGCTGTCGAGAATATTATCAGGCCTTTGAGTGATGATGAAAAAGCGGGGGCAGCTTTCGGCAGGCAGCTGCCATACCCTGATGCCTCTTTCTTCGCAGAACATTTGCGACTCTTTAATTATCCTGAAAATTCATACGAACGTATCTTAAATGATAAAAAAAAATATGGCATAAAAACAGCTTTCCTGTCGAATTCCTTTGCTGCCTATCGAAGATCCGTTTTGGAAGAGATCGGTTATTTCAAGAGTGACTTGATTTTCGGCGAGGACACATTGGCGGCCGCCGAAATTCTGCTCAAAGGATATAAAATTGCCTATGCTGCTGACGCGAAAATATTCCATTCTCATAACTACACAGTCCTGCAGGATTTTAAACGGTATTTTGATATGGGTGTATTTCATAAAACAGAAAATTGGCTCCTTAATGAATTTGGCAGTGCAAAAGGCCAGGCATTTGAATATGTCAAATCGGAGTTCAGGTCTTTGTTGAAAAGAAAAAAATTTAGTCTATTGCCAGTGTTTGTGCTTAGAAATTTTATGAAACATCTCGGTTATAATTTGGGTCTTCAATACAACCGTTTACCCATAAAGATTGCCAGGCAATTCAGTATGAATCAACAATGGTGGGATAAAAAAAACAAACCTTAATCAAGTGGATTTCTATAAATGATTATTCCGGATTTTCCATCTTTGTTCTTATTGGAAAAAAGAATTTCTGCTGCTGATTTCTCCTGGGCAGTCAAGGTATCCTTTTTATTCTCAAATACTTTAACAACATATTCGGCTATTGCCACCAATAATGCCACGGAACGATTGATTGGCCTTGACTATAAAATTCATCCCAAGACAGCTCGCGGTATAAAAAGTATGGCTAAAATATTGAATAATTGTTACCTTTAGGAATATCTTAGGGGCCAGTATGAGCTGTGTGATTTGCAGAAAGTGATATAAAAATCAGCGTTTGGAAGAAAAAACAAAAATTCCCACACAATCTTTGGGACAATAACGACTAAAAAAGCGTTGACAGTATGCATAGGAAGTGGTTATATTGTAACAAGTTAAGATTTTTGGCGGCGTAGCTCAGTTGGTTAGAGCATGGGATTCATAAGCCCAGGGTCGATGGTTCGAATCCATCCGCCGCTATTTTTTTAATTTTTAAAATTTTATTTTTGAATTTGAATGCCCCCATCGTCTAGAGGCCTAGGATACATGGTTCTCATCCATGTGACAGGGGTTCGAGTCCCCTTGGGGGTAGTTTTAATTGATGATTGATTATTGACTATTTTCCATTTGTGAGCAGCGAGTTGAAAAAAAACGATGAGCAGTTCATGCGCATGGCCATCGAGGCGGCCAAAACTGCCGAAGAGAACGGTGATGTTCCTATCGGGGCGGTGATCGTGCATAACGGTCAAATTGTCGCAAAGGCTTATAATCAGCGTGAGCAGCTCCAGGACCCGACCGCACACGCGGAAATCATCGCCCTGACACAGGCTGCTGCTGCACTGCAAAGCTGGAGACTGATTGGCTGTACGATGTATGTCACGTTAGAACCTTGTCCGATGTGTGCCGGCGCCCTGGTTAATTCACGAATCGACAGGCTCGTCTTTGGCTGCGACGACCCAAAAGCCGGCGCGTGCAAAACCTTATATAATATTGTTCAGGATGAGAGGCTTAATCATCGCATCGATGTAATAAGCGGAGTATTAGCAGATGAGTGTGCTCAACTGCTGAGCGATTTCTTTAGTCGCAGACGCAAGGTAAAAAAATAAAAAAATCAAGAAACCAAGATGTTTGCATTAACGCCGAAGCGGCAGTCGGTTGAGCGAGGTGTTATGCACTTTTTTCTGTCCGGCTTCCATGACTCAGTAGTCAGGAACAGGAAACCAGGCAATGCGATGAGTGCGAAGTAGGGACCGCGAGGGAACTGGCCATGTGAGAGCCACATGCTGACGTAGAAGGTGAGAAAGCTGGCTACGCTAATCATCCCACCTTTGCCTTCCCGCCGCCACGCCAACACGATGCCCAGGCAAACACCACCGGGAAACAACATCAGCAAAAGAATATCTGATAGCGAGACCGGCTCCCAAATGCTTAATCTTGAGACCGGTAGAATAAGGAAGAAACCTGAGAGGTCTGCGGTTGGATGAGTATTTATCATCTTGAAGGTAGCACCAGATAGTCTCACGACGAGCACAGATTGCTCAGGTGACGAGATTTAAATAGTTACTGATTTAATTAGTCTGAGTTTTTTAAAAAATAGCACAGAGAGAAACTGGTTGCTCTGGTGCAAATTAATTTGTAATAAATTTCTATGGTGAATAGCTTATTGACAAAGGATATATAAAATGTTTACCTTTTCTAAAAAATTTTTAACTCTTTGATATTACAAATCTTATGGATTTACAATTTTTGCGATTTTATGAGCTATTTGGGGTTTGGGTTATAAGGTGGTTGTATGGATTTTCCTCATTTTTTATAGCCGCAAGATCATAAGGAAAGCGTCAATATGAAAGCTTGAATCTTCAAGACAGACTTGATATTATATTGGAAATTAGCTTTAGAATGTGGCTAAGGACGTAAGAAAATATTGTCAGTGAGGATATAAGATGGCAAAAATTGAGTGGGACAATAGTTTGTCTGTTGGCATTGATCTGATCGATGAGCAACATAAAATGTTGATACAACGGCTTAATGACCTATCTAAGGCTGTTGAAATGATGCAGGGTGAGGCTGAGATAATGAAAACACTTGAGTTTATGATCGATTATACTAATTTTCATTTCTCCTCGGAAGAAAAGCATATGACAGAGCAAGAGTATCCTGGGCTGGATTATCAGCAGAAGCAACACGAGGAATTCAAGGACACCTTGAAGCATATAGTCGAAGACTTTGAGGAAGAGGGTGCGACACGAGCACTTACTACTTCTATCAACACCTTTCTTTTTAATTGGCTGATAAAACATATTAAAGGGCTTGATCTGAAATTTGGTAAATTCTTAAAAGATAAAGACTCAGCTACATAGCTAAGCCAGTGTATAAACAATGCTATATGGAAATGTCAGATTAAAATAGAAGGAGTGAAAAATGAAAGTGCAAGATGGGGAAGAAATTCTGCATGAACTTGTGCCGGAGAAGAATATTTTGTGGATTTGGCTTTTTGCAAAAGCATTACCTGTTGGGCTGGCTGGAGGAGGAGCAGGGTTTGGGCTGGTGGGAGTTTCAGGAATCATTTTTAATTTTGGGGGAGAGTTTGATTTTTCATTTATAGGGGGGGTTGTCGGTGCGATGATTTTTGGGCTGGGTTTTTTGCTGCTGACCCTGGTTTATTGTGAATTTCTCAGGCGAACATATGTTTACTATATAACAAATCAGCGATGTGTTTTTCATGGTGGGATTATAAGAAGGGTTGAGAGAAGCGTACATTATCACAAGGTTACTGATGTTGAGATGAGCCAGAATATAATTGAAAGAATTTTAGGCATATCAACATTAAATATATTCACTCCAGGGACAAGCAGCAGAGGCAGTGATTCGTCATTCCAAAAAGCCGAGATCAGCTTTGTCGGATTAAAAGACAATGAAAGCCCGGCAGATACAATAAACGGCGGCACGCCGAGAAGCTCAGCAACTTGTCGAGTACTCTTAAAGTTCATAACTTACTCCTTAAAATAATTTCTAATTATTATTTCAATAAAAGATAAAAAAAACCTTTTATTGCCTTGCGCATAGAAAAAGGCCCGCATAATTTCAATCTCCTTAAATGAAATAATGCGGGCCACATCTTTTCTTTTCAACTTACCCGTATTTTTCTATTGTTGCTTTATAAAAGAACACAAAAAACCTTGCCTTGCCTTGCCCTGCCTTGCCCTGCCTTGCCAGGCCTCGCCGCGCCCTGCCTTGCCATGCCATGCCTTGCCTGACAATTACAATATATCACCATTCCACAATTTGTCAAAAACTAATTTTCAATTTTTCTACTATGCGCAAAATCAAGGGTAATTCACCATAAAATACTTATTGGCATTTTGCGTACCTAAGCCGAATCACCGCTACAAGCCGTTCTAACTTACTTGCTGAAAAAGTGACAATCCATGCTGCAAAACCACTTGAAGTTGCAACTAAGGATTACAAACTATTCAGAATTTCTTTGTTCTTTTAGCTTGTCTTTACTCCGCTTAATCGCTTCTTCCATTTCCTCCTTGGTGGGCGGTATTTGGTTTTCGTGTTCCTCCTCTTCGTAGTCCTCTATGTTTCCTTGAGGCACAAAGACTCCTGTGACAGCCTCTGTACCCACAAAGCTCCAATAAATCCAACCACCCCATACTCTCAAGATATGAAGATGGCCCAAAACCTTCATTTCGTGCAAGTTCATCTCCTTCAAAACAATTGGAGTTGCATCTTTTACTTTTTCGGGGTCTATAAAAGTCATTTTAGCTCCTTTCAATTTATTTGTTTCACCGCAACATTTTAACAATTGCCATCCAACTTACAATCTCATTTCCTAAAAAAGGACAAGCCCACGTCAAGACAACCAATTATCAACAGCGATTCGCTCGGTGTCGTTTCCTGTAAGTCTCGGTTGTTCAAGGCTTTACGGTCAACTGGGGAATTAGGATTCGAACCTAAAGTAACTGATCCAGAGTCAGTCGTGCTACCATTACACTATTCCCCAGGGAATCCACGGATTATAGATTTGGTTCTGTGAATTGTCAATTGGGAAATTGACATTGTTTCAGTTAAACGCTAAACTGTTATTATGACTAAATTTTTGCAAATTCTGATATTTATCTGCCTTTTGGTGATATTGGTTGGCTGTAACAGTTCTGAAAAGAAGGTTCCTGTATGGGAAAATCTGAAAATCACCGACATAGCCCCTATCCAGGGGCCAACAGAACCGCCTCAAAATCTGTTAAAGACTATCAATTTTAATATCTACGTTATCGACCTGCCTGCCGAGAAGTTCAGTGTTATCGAGAACGCATGGCAGTTGTTGTATGAAAAACCGATAAGATTAAATACCCGGGATGCGTTCAAAAAAAATTCGTTCAGGGTCGGTTTCGAGCGGGGACAAATGTGGGATGAAATCGGGAACTCTCTAAGGAAAGCAGGCGCCAGAACTGTTGATACAGTGTCTCTGCTGTTGTTTGCGGACCAGCCTGAAGACTTGATTATCGCGGATTTGCGAAATGCAAAAACAATCTATGTTACCACGAAGGACGGTATGGAAGCCTCAACAGTTGGTCCCGGAAAAGTCGTTATGAGATTAACCGCTAAAAAAATCCCCGGAGCAAGAGGAGTGAGCAATATAAGTGTTGTGCCCGTAGTTCGGCCGCCTTTACGAAGCCTTATACCTCAACTGCAGGCTCGCAGCGATGCACAGAAGTTTGAATTTCCCTCTCTCGGTTTTAATGTAAATATGAGCCCTACCGACTTTATCTTTCT
>Ga0307378_10009847_pt1 | contig 12508 bp, 9 predicted proteins | sample UN1MG_FD_202238 | JGI IMG/M metagenome (GOLD analysis project Ga0307378, IMG submission 202238) | Soil microbial communities from Risofladan, Vaasa, Finland - UN-1 | ecosystem: Environmental > Terrestrial > Soil > Coastal area > Acid sulfate soil | place: Finland: Risofladan, Vaasa | collected...
GTCGCCGTCTTGGTGTAAAAAAAATTCCATGTTGTGCCGTCGCTTACTGTTCCATTACAGAATAAATAAGATTATATTAGCTTGAAAGGGGTCTTGCGTTGGGGTTTTTCGTAGTTCATGCATCCAGATTTACCGCCGGAAGAATCGAGCGCGACTCCTGTCCAAACCAACATCCGCTGGGGGAATTCTATGGACAAGGAACATAAGAGCAAGAGTTCCCGGACCAAACAGGGTTTAAGCCGCCGCGGTTTCATGAGCACGGTCGGCGCCGGCGCTATCGCCGCTGCCGCCGCGAGCACGGCCACGGCCGGGCTCGCACAGGAAGTGAAGTCGGCGGGCGAGTTGGTCGAGGTGATCCTCGATGTCAACGGCCGCAGGCGCAAGGTGCTGGTCGAGCCGCGCTGGACACTGCTCTACGTCCTGCGCGACGTGTTTGGTCTGATGGGAACAAAACCCGGCTGCGAGCGGGGCGAGTGCGGCGCGTGCACTGTGATCATCGACGAGCTGCCGCGCTACTCCTGCATGACGCTCGCGGTCGAGGCCGAGGGCCGCAAGATCACGACCCTTGAAGGCCTGATGGACGGTGAGAAGCTCGGAGCCGTGCAGCAGGCGTTCGCCGAGGAGGATGCCTTCCAGTGCGGCTTCTGCACGCCGGGGCAGATAATGGCGGTCGAGGGCCTGCTGCGGGCAAATCCCGATCCCTCGCTCGATGAGATCCGCATGGGAGTGAGCGGCAACCTCTGCCGTTGCGGCGCCTACCAGCACATCTTCAGCGCTGCCAAAAAGGCCTCCGAGCTCAAACGGAAGGGAGGTGCGTGATGGCCGGAAAGAAAGACGATTACGCCGAAGCCTATTTCCGCAGCGAGTTCGAGCCGGAGACGCCGACGCCCGACGAACGGCTGGAACAGTGGCCCGGCGAGACGAAGATTGTGGGCCAGGCGTTGCCCCGTGTGGACGCCTACGAGCGGGTCAGCGGCGCGGCGCAGTACACCTTCGACGTCACCCTACCCGACATGCTTCACTGCGCCATCCTCCGCAGCCCGCACGCCAACGCCAAAGTCAAGAAGATCGACAGCTCGAAGGCGGAGAAGATGCCCGGCGTGCGCGCCGTGATCTCGGGCAAGACCCCCGGAACCGACATCCCCTGGTACGGCCGCGGCAACAATCCGCTGAGCAAGCTCTTCGATCCCCACTGCCGCTACGAGGGCGAAGAGGTGGCCGCCGTGGCGGCCGAGACTCCTCAGCAGGCCTGGGACGCCGTCAAGGCGATCGAGGTGGAGTACGAGACGCTTCCGTTCGTGATTGACGAGAAAGCGCTCGAGCCCGGTGCGCCCGAGGTTCTGGAGGGCGGCAACGTCGGGGAGCCGAGCAATTACAGCCGCGGCGACCTGGAAGCGGGATTTGCCGAGGCCGATGTGGTGGTGGAGGAGACTTACTCGGTCGGCACCCGCATTCATACGCCGATGGAGACGCATGCGTCGGTGGCCAAGTGGGACGGCGACAACCTCACCGTCTGGGATTCAACCCAGGGCGTCTACGCGGTGATGATGGGCGTCGCGCGCGCTCTGCGCATCCCCTTTAACAAAGTTCGCGTCATCTGCAAGTACATGGGCGGCGCCTTCGGCTGCAAGCTGGAGGTGGGCAAATGCACGGTGATCGCCGCCTTGCTGGCGCGCACCACCGGCAGGCCGGTGAAGTACACGCTCACTCGTGAGGAATCGTTCCTGTGCGCGGGCAACGGTCCCGGCCCGAAGATGAAGCTGAAGGGCGGGGTGAAGCGCGACGGCACGATAACCGCGCTGCGGATGGTCAGCACAGGCACCGGCGGCGCCTATTGGGGCGGCGGCATCAGTGCCTTCCAGGTCGGCGAGCTTTACAAGTGCTCCAACGTGGAGTACTCGGTCGAGCAATACCTGACCAACATCGGCAAGGCGCGCGCGATGCGGGCCCCGGGCTTCCCGCAGTGCTCCTGGGCTCTGGAGCAGCTTATTGACGCGCTCGCCAAGAAGATCGGCATGTGCCCGGTGGAGTTCCGCCTGAAGAACGTGCCCGATTTCAGCCAGATGGACGACGAGAACCGTCCCTACTCGAGCACGGGCCTGGCGGAGTGCCTCAAGCAGGGCGCCGCGGAATTCGGCTGGAAGGAAGCCAAGTCCAGGCCGAAGGGCGACGGCCATATCCGCCGGGGCGTCGGCGCGTCCGCAGGCGTGTGGAGTTACGGCCGGGGCGGTCCGCCGTTTACGGCCATCGTCAAGATGTTCGTCGACGGCAGCGTCCTGTTGACCACCGGGGCGATGGACATCGGCACCGGCTCCAAGACGATCGGCTGCATGACGGTCGCCGAAGAGCTGAACGTGCCGCTTGAGCGGGTGAAGATCGAGAACGCCGACACCGGCAGCACTCCCTACGCCTACTCGAGCGGCGGCAGCCAGACTCTTCCCGGCCTGGTACCGACCGCGCGCAACGCCGCGGCGAAGGTGAAGAAGCAAATGCTGGAGTGGGGCGCCGAGGACCTGGGGGTGCCGGTCAACGACCTCGAGTTAAAGGATAACTCGGTGGTCTGCATCAGCGACCCGGAGAAGAAGAAGTCGATACCGGAGCTCATCCAGGCGCGGCAGCAGCTTGACGTCGTCGGCGTCGGCTACGCCGATCCTCTGCCCGAAACCCACATCTACAGGCCGTTCGGAGCGCATTTCGCCGAGGTCGAGGTCAACACGCTGACCGGCGAGGTTAAGGTGCTGCGGTTGGTGGGCGCGCACGAGAGCGGGCGGGTGATCAATCGCAAGACCTACGACAACCAGGTCCACGGCGGGATGACGCAGGGCCAGGGTCTGGCGATGACCGAGACGCGCGTGATGGACCGCCAGACCGGCAAGATGTGCAACGTCAACTGGCACGACTACAAGATCCCCACCGCGCTGGACGTGCCGCCGCAGCATTCGGTGGTGGCGATCGACCCGCACGACGAGATCATCAACAACGCGGGAGTCAAGGGCCTCGGCGAGCCGCCGGTGATCCCCGCCGCGGGAGCGATCGCGAACGCGGTCTGCGATGCCATCGGCATCAGGATCGCCGATGCCCCGATCAATCCTCCGCGGATCCTGCAAGCCCTTAAGCAGCAGAAGGAGAGGGGGTGAGACGATGATAGGCCAATTCACTTACGTTAAAGCGAAGTCGATCGACGACGCCGTGAAGCAACTCGGCACCCCCAATTCCACCGTCCTCGCGGGCGGAACCGATCTGCTGGGCTGCCTGCGCGACGAGGTGCTGGAGGCCGGGAAGGTCGTCAGCATCAGCGGGCTGAAGGAACTTCACGGCATCAGCGCGGGCCCGAACGGCGGACTGCGCATCGGAGCCCTGACCACGATCGCGGAAGTCGCTGCCGCCGAGACGATCAGATCGAAGTACGCCGTGCTCGCGCAGGCGGCGGGCGAGATCGCCAGCCCGCAGTTGCGCAACCAGGGCACAATCGGCGGCAACCTCTGCCAGCGGCCGCGCTGCTGGTACTTCCGCGGCGACTTCCACTGCGCCAAGAAGGGCGGCGACATGTGCTACGCCGAGGGCGGCGAGAACATGTTCCACTGCATCTTCGGCGGCGACCCCTGCTACATCGTCTACCCCTCCGACTCGGCGCCCGCACTCTGCGCGCTGAACGCCGGGGTGAGGATCGCCGGACCGGGCGGGACGCGCACGCTGGCGGTGGATAAGTTCCACCAGCTTCCCGGGGTGGACATCGAGAAGGAGAACGTGCTGCAGCGCAACGAGATCGTCACCGAGGTGCTGCTGCCCGCGCCGCCGCCCGGCCTCAAGAGCGCCTACCGCAAGGTCCGGGCGCGGCAGGCCTGGGATTTCGCCCTGACCAGCACGGCGATCGCCCTGACGATGGACGGCGGGACGGTCAAGCAGGCGCGGATCTTCCTGGGCGGCGTGGCGCCGGTTCCCTGGCGTGCCGAAGCCGCGGAAGCCGCACTGAAGGGCAAGAAGCTCGATAAGGCCACAATCTTGGCGGCTGCCGAGGCGGCTGTGCAAGGCGCGCGGCCGCTCGAGGCCAATGCCTATAAGGTGGATTTGGTGAAGGGAACGCTGACGGAGCAGTTGGCTTCCCTGGCTTGAAAGTACAGTAACCCCGGCGAATCTTGCAGGAGGGCGGGCCTTGCGGTCCGCCCTTTTGTTTGCATAAGATGAAGTCGTCGCAATAAACGGCAATACCAATAAACCAGACAGGCCGGAGCGTGGTGCACAAAAATATGAGCGGGAATCAAACAGGGGCGACAGGAACGGACTACCGCCGGCCGGGATGGCTGGTCTGGTCTTTCGTGTTCATCTCGCTGCTGACGTTCGCGCACTGGGCGATATACAACACCGGCAGGCTGGAGCGGGGCGACAGCCTGCTTGTCGCCGACGGCGTCAAGTATTTTGTCTTCCTGCCGTCGGTGCTGATGCACGGCGATCTCGATTTCGCCGACGAGATTGAAGAGGTCTCGACAAAGGCCGCGAGGCGTGAGGAGAGGGGTAAAGGTCCGTTAACGAAGACCGCGGTAACGGGCCTGGTGTCCAATGCTTTTCCGATCGGAGCGCCGGTACTCTGGTCCCCTTTCTACGTGGTTGCGCACATTTTGATCCGGGGTGAAGGCGTCGAGCCGGGCTACCAGCTCGCCGTTCTTTTCAGCAGCCTGTGTTACGGCCTGGCGGCGCTTTGGCTGATGATCAGAATCCTGCGGAGCTTCTTTTCGCCGGCATTGTCGCTATTCAGCGCTCTGCTGGTCTGGGCCGGGAGTTTCGGCTACTTCTATGCGGTCTACCGGGGCGACATGTCGCACGCGCCGTCGGTGTTTCTGGTTGCGCTGGTGCTGTGGCTGTGGTTGAGGTTTTACGAGAGGTTCACTTGGGGGAGGGCGGTAGTGTTCGGCGTGGCCGCCGGGCTGATGATTCTAACTCGGCCGCAGAACGCGCTGATGCTGCTGGTTCCGGCCGCCCATTCGGCCTGGAATCTGGTGGCGGACAGAGGCTGGCGGGATTATCAGGAGTGGTTGAGGCTTGCCGGGCGCTGGGGGTTGGCGGCGTTATTTGTGTTCATCATATTTCTGCCCCAATTGCTGGTCTGGAATGCCATTTTCGGCGCGCCGCAGCCGCCGATGGCGTCAAACTTCTACCACTTTGATTATCCATATATGGTTGAGCTGCTTTTTTCGCGAAACGGGATAATATCGTTCACGCCGCTGCTGGGTTTGGCGCTTATCGGGATGTTCCTGGCGGTGACGACTGAGAAGAGATTCCTGGCGCCCTGCCTGGGCGTGCTGCTGCTGTATATTGTTCTTTACAGTGTATCGGGCGATTGGTGGTGCGGGGACACGACATTCGGCATCAGGCGCTTCGCCAATACGATGCCGCTCTTGGCCGTAGGCATGGCGGCGTTTCTACAACGGATCACCGAGCTGTTTCGCAGCCGTCCCGCGGTGGCCACGGGGATAATCACGGCTCCGCTGCTTCTGTGGAATTTTTTATCGATGCAGACTGTCAGCGAGCATAAAGGAACGCGCGATTATCTCAGTTTGATCGGGGTCGCTGAGACCAATTACCGGAAGGTGTGGGACCTGGCCGGGTGGCCTCCGAGCATGCCGGGGAGCATACCCTACGCATTGGCGAACAGCGTTCCGCCATCCAGCTACGACGCCGTCACGGGCAAACCGATCGACAGCAACGTCGGGAATTTGTTACTGATTCCCGAGCTGCTGGTGGAGGGCTGGGAGCTGTTTGAGGCCACGGAGAATCAGTGGATAATCAGCGATTCCCGCGCGCGCATATTGTTCTCCATCAACCGTCCGCATCGCCTTGAGGGCGAGATCGTCTGCATCTTGCGCCTGACACCGCCGAAAGATAAATACGTGCTGACGGCGGACCTGAACGCGCGGAACTGCGGTTCGGTGGCACTTTCTGCCGGAAGAAGCACCTGTGTTTTCCGCTACTCCGCAGACGTCCTGAGGGTGGGGATAAATGAGCTGAGCTTCCGGATTTTCAGAGAAGAGGCGGAGGGCAAACGTGTGCCCGCCGGGCGGGTGGAAAATGTGAGATTCCGCCACGTGATTTTTCCGCAGGTGCAGAATCGGGAATAATTACTTTTGAGCAAGCGGTGACGAATGCACTCGGGGTATTGCCTTTTATTGGATAAAATAGCATTTTGTCGCCGGACGTGGCGCAGGCGAGCCAGGGCCCAAAGAAAATTCAACCCGTTGCAACCGGACAATTGAGAAAGAAGATCGCGTAGGGATATGAAAAAACACCGGGATTACCAGCTGACGGCCCTGTTGATAATATTGTTGCTGCCGCCGGCGGTTTATGCAGCGGATGTACAAGAGAACGACGTTCAGAAGACGGTAATTACCTTTGCCGACGTGACCGCCCGCTACGGGATCGAAAACCACATCTGCACCTTCGGGGCGGTGTTCAGCGACATCGATAACGACGGCCGCGACGACCTCATCGTCAGCAATCACGGCGGCGCCAGGCCGTCGGTCTACCTCAATCGGGGCGGCCGGTTCGAGGACCGCACGCTCTCCCTGCCGATTACCGACATCGTCGATATGCACGGGATCACTGTCGTCGACATCGACAACGACGGCGACAAGGACGTGCTGATTGCCGGCGGCGGGAGCCTGGGAGTCGGTCACGGCTCGCCGAACCAGATCTTCAGGAACCTGCTCGCCGAGACCGGCGTGCTCTCGTTCGAGGAAGTCGCCGCGGCGGTGGGCGTCGCCTGGCAGAAATGGCGCGGCCGCAGTTTCATTCCCATCGCCGGCTCCGGCGGCGGCGCGCTCGACTTTTATTTCGTCTGCAGGCCGAGGAAGGGGACTTCCAGCGTCTATCTCGTCAACAAGAGCGACGGCGACATCCGGCTCGAGCCGGATCACGGACACGGCATCGACTGGAAACGCGACCAGAAGGGCAGGGGGGATTTCTTCTTCGATTTCGACCGCGACGGCGACAGAGACCTGATCATCCTCGACGCCGAAACAATCCTCCTGTTCGAAAACAAGGGCCGCCGCTTCCTCAGAAAACAGGCGTCCTTCGACAGGCTCGAGCGCGTCCTTTCACTCGGCGTCGGCGACCTCAACGGCGACGGCTATCCCGACATTTATGTCGGCACGAGGCCGCAGAATTCGGGCTCCGACCACGTCTGCTCCGGCGAGCAGAACGGGCTGAGCCGGATCAACTTCGTCCTCTCGGGCAACGGAGGGGATCAGGTCGACCGCATCGAGTTCAAGTCGCCCAGCGCCGAGATCCTTCTCGAACTGGACGACGGCAGGGGAATGTACCAGCGCTCGCTGGAGAACATCCACATCGGCCGTAGGAATGTCCACCCCGGCTCACTTACGGATCTGCGGATCACCCGATCCGAAGCGATGGGCACCCCGCAGGACCGTGGTCCGGGGACATATATCTGGCGGACAGGCAAGAACCTCTGGGCGTTCGAGTGGAGGTATCGCGCGCGTACGGACGAGGCCCGCGGCGCCGTCATCGCCGACAAGATCTCGGCGGTCATTCCAAAGGGAATCGAAACCTTCGCCAGGCACACGACCCGCGATCGCATCTTCATCAACCGCCAGGGAGAGGGTTTCGGGGAACTCGACGGAATCGATCTGTCGCACGACCAATACACCCGCGCCCTCGCCTTTTACGATCTGGACAACGACGGCAACGTCGACATCGTCGGGATTCGCGGCAGCGAGCCGGGCAGCATCAACGGCGAGCCCTTCATCCTGGTGAACAGGGGCGGCGCGCAGCCTATTTTCGATTTTCGCAAAAAAACAGGGCTCGGCAATTCCGACGACGACCTCTCGCAGGCGGACCAGTTGACGGTCGGATTCGTCAACGGCGACGGCCTCCCTGACCTGTTCGTGACCAACGGCTACGGCCAACTGCCGGGCTCACGCGGGCCCTACAAGTTGTTCATCAACAAGACGAAAACAAAGAACAACTACGCGCTCTTGGCGCTCGAAGGCGTGGACTCCGTGAGAGACGCCATCGGCGCCCAGGTGAGCCTTTACACGCGCGCGGGCGATTTTCTCGGCTACCGGGAGCTGGGTGTGGTCCACAACCGCATGCAGCACAGCCATAAAATCCATTTCGGGCTGGGCAAGTACAAAGGCATGCTGAAGGCCGACATTCTCTGGCCCAACGGCAAACGGCAGTCGGTAAAGCTCAAGCCCAATCGCCTCACTTTCGTCAGGGAAAAGACCGACTGATTTTATAGACGGCGGGGACGAGATGACCGAGAGACTCGCTGGGATAATTCTGGCCGCGGGGCTGTCGAAACGGATGGGCCGCCCCAAGGCTCTGCTGCAGATCGGCGGGGAGACATTCCTCGCGCGGATCGTGCGCCTGGCCCGCAGGGCGGGGCTCGATCCGATCAGGATCGTCGTCAGCGAGCACCGCGCGCTTATCGAAAAAGTCCAGCCGGAGCTCGCTGATCATCTCATCACCAACGACCAGCCGGAACTTGGGCAACTGCATTCCTTGAGGCTGGGGCTTCGGTCGCTGCCGCAAAACTGCACCGGCGCGATGATGTTTCTCGTCGACCACCCGAAAATGCAGCCAGCGACGTTGCAAAAAATTGTGCGTGCGTTTAAAAAGGGTAAAGGGGAAATTATTTTACCTGTGCACGCCGGGCGGCGCGGCCACCCGGTGATTTTCGGGCGCGCGGTCTTCGAAGAACTGCTTGAGGCGCCGTTGGACAAAGGGGCGAGGCACGTGGTCCGCAGCCGTCCCGATCGGGTTTGTGAGGTCGAAGTCGACGACGCGGGGATTCTGGCGGATATCGACACGCCCGGGGACTACGAGGAGTTGAGCGGGAATGACTGAGAATCGAGAGCTCTATCCCGACCTGCTGGAGGAGTTGGCGCGGCTTCGCCGCGAGGGGCGGAGCGTGGTGATGGCGACGGTTGTCGCGACGAAAGGCTCGACGCCCCGGCGCGCGGGAGCGCGCATGCTGGTCTTGCGCGACGGGTCGATCAGGGGAACGATCGGCGGCGGGGTGCGCGAATCGGAAGTCATCGAGCGGGCCCGCAAGCTGTTCCGCAAGGGCGAGGCGAAGCTGATCGCCCTGGATTTTCACGAGGAAGGCGAGGGCTGCGATGGGCCGATCTGCGGCGGCGAGATGGAGGTTTTCATGGAGAGGATTGATCCGGTGAGACGCATTGTCATCGCCGGCGGCGGGCACGTCGGCTACTTCCTGCACAGGTTCCTGTCGCTGCTCGAGCTCAAATCCGTAGTCTTCGACGAGCGCCCGGAGCAGGCGAATGCCGAACGCTTTCCGGGTGCGGAGATCCACGTCGAGCCGTTCGATCGCGGGCTGGAGTCGCTGAAGGTCGGCCCCAACGACGGCATCGTGATCATCACCCCGGAGCACAAGCACGACCAGGTGGTGCTGAAGCAGGCGCTGGCCACCGAGGCGGGCTACGTCGGCATGATCGGCAGCAAGAAGAAGATCAAGGCGATATTCGACAACCTGCGCGCCGAGGGCGTGCCGCAAAAGCAGATCGCCCGCTGCCACTCGCCGATCGGGCTGGACATCGGCGCCGAATCGCCTGCGGAGATCGCGTTGGCGATCGCCGGGGAGATTGTCGCCCACTTCAGGATGGCGGATGGGGGGTAAGCGGCGGGATACTCCACAAAGGGGTCAGTCCGTGAATTCTTCCCACACATGGATCCTTCCCACCGAATTCAGGGACTGACCTCTTTGTTCGCAAATCAAGACGGGGGCCGTAAACGACCCCCCTACTAAGCCATGAGAAAACGCTGCCAATCCTTGTAGGGCGGTCCTTTAGGGCCGCCGTTCCGATTTTCAGCCGGTGAACTTAGGTTTGAACCCTCCCCGGTACCTGAACGCCGCGGCAAGCTGTTGATACCGGCTACGCGATCGATTTGATCGCCTCTAACAGTCCGTCGATCTCCTCGATCGTGTTGTAATGGCACAGGCTGGCGCGGACGACACCGCCACCCTCGCGCAGGCCCAGCCAATCGACGATCCGCGCCGCGTAGAGATCGCCCTCATTGACCCCGAAGCCCGCCTTCCCCAAGAGCGTGGCCACCTCCAGGGGCGCGTGGTCTTCAACCGTGAACGCCGCCGTCGGCGTGCGCATGTCGAAGCGGGCGGGATCGGTGATGCCGTAAACCCGCACGCCTTCCAGCGCCTGTAGACCCCCGATCAGGCGTTCGCTGAGGACTTTCTCGTAGGCGTCGATCCGCTCGAAGACCTTCCCGTAGGGGATCTCGCCACCGATGCCGAGTTCCTTCGCCAGGCCGGCAAAGTAGCTGAGAACGCCGCCGGTAGCCGCCAGCCCCTCGAAGTTCTGCGTGCCGAGTTCGAATTTCAGCTTGTCCTTGAGAAAGTAGTGGTTGAGGCCGGGCAGGTGTTCGAGCAGGCGGCGCTTGCAGGCGGCAAGGCCGATGTGGGCGCCGAAGATCTTGTAGCCGGAGCAGACGAAGACGTCGATGTCGTCGCGCCTGACGTCGGTGTGGCGGTGGGGGGCGTAGTGGACGCCGTCGACGAAGAGGATGGCTCCGTGCTCGTGCACGAGGTCGGCAATCGGGCGCAGGTCGTTGACCGTCCCCAGCAGGTTGCTGGCCCCGCAAACGGCCACCAGCCTGGTGCGCTCCGAAAGCAGAGCCTTGAGATCGCCGAACTGCAAAAGCGCTTCGGGACCGCGCGGATTCCAGAAATGGATTTTCACGCCGTCCTGCTGGAAGCGGAGCCAGGGTGTGACGTTGGCTTCGTGCTCGAGACCGGAAATGATGATCTCGTCGCCCGGGCTGAAGATCTCGCGCAGGGAAGTGGCGAGCAGGCGCATCAGCGAAGTTGCGTTGAGCCCGAAGAAGATTTCGTCGGACGACGAAGCGCCGAGGAAGGCCGCCAGACTCGCCCTGATTTCATCGAGGAAGGCGATGTTCTGCTGGGAATGCCTGTAGGGCCCGCCGAGATTGACATTGCGCTCGACGAAATACTCCTCGATCGCCGTCAGCGAGGCTTGGGGCACCTGGGGCGCCGCCCGCATTGTCCATGAAGGCAAACGGCTGTTGCTCTTGCGCGGCGGCAACAACAGCGGGGAATTGCCGTCGAACCCAGTCAATCGGAAACTTTTCGGCTTGAATCATTCGCAGATTTCTCCTCTATCAAGATGGGAGATAAGGACGTTTGACTCCGGCGCTCAATGACCGGGCCGGACCTGGGATATCGGCGTGGCCGGGAAGAGTTTCGGGCGCAGGCGGTCGAGCGTCGGCCGCCAGGCGATATCGCCGCCGCCCTGGAGTATTTCGAGATTGATCACCGGATCGTAGTAACCGGATTTCATCTCGGTCGCTTGCCGGAAGGCTTTGGCGGCGTCGTGCTTGTTCCCGGTGATGGCGTGGCAGACGCCGATGTTGTTGAGCAGCTCGGGTACGTCGCGTTCGATTTCCTGGCAGCGTTCGAAGTTCTGCAGGGCAGTGTTGAAGTTTTTTGATTTGATGTAATAGCAGCCCTGCAGGAAGCGGGCATCGAAATTACCCGGCTTCAGCTCGAGCAGCTCGCCGAGGATGTGCAACAGCTGGGCGTGCTGATCGATCTTGAGCAGGATGCGGGCGTAGGCGAGCTGGATCATGAAGGGATGGGTGTACTTCTTCGCCAGAGCGCGTCTGATCTCGATCAGCGTGAAGTGGCTCAACGCCCTCGCGTGCGAGCCCGACAGGCTGTCGAGGCCGTAGATTGTGCGGCCCGTGCCGACGCGCACGTAAACCAACGGCTGCGGCACGTACTCGACATCGGCGATGCTCAGCAGGCGCAGCCAGAGGCCGTAATCCTCCTTGCGCTCGATGTCCTCCTCGAAGAGGCCGGTTTTTTCCAGCATCGCCCGGCGCACCATCACCGCCGAGGAGGAGCCGATGCGGTTGCGCTCGAGCATCGAGGCTAAGAAGGTGCTGCGGGAGAAGTCGTCGTGATTGTATATGTCTCCGACGCGGTTGCCTTCGGCGTCGAGAAACTTGAGGTCGCAGAAAGTAATCCCCGCTTCGCTGTTGCCCTCGAGAGCGGCGAATTGCAGGGAAATCCGCTCGGGCTCGATGACGTCGTCGCTGTTGAGGAAGGCGATGAAATCACCCCCGGCTGCTTCCACGCCTGCGTTTCTGGCTGCAGCGGCGCCGCGGTGATCCTGCTCGATCAGCTTGATCTTGTTTGCGAAGCCGCGCAGAACTTCTCTCGAGGCATCGGTCGAGCCGTCGTCGACCACGATCACCTCGATCTCCGGGTGAGTCTGGGCCAGAACCGATTCCATGCAGGCGGTGAGATAATGCCCCCGGTTGAAATTCGGTATAACCAAGCTGACCTTCGACATAGGTTCTACCCCATCGGAAGCCAGTATATTTAACGCCCCTGCCGCCCGCAAGACTCAGGCGCGGTCGGGCGGAGAATTTCGGTATATTTTGGCCTGGATTGGGTTGCCCTTACAGGGCAATGGTGGTTCGGATGGGGGTGTAC
>Ga0307378_10009850_pt1 | contig 12506 bp, 12 predicted proteins | sample UN1MG_FD_202238 | JGI IMG/M metagenome (GOLD analysis project Ga0307378, IMG submission 202238) | Soil microbial communities from Risofladan, Vaasa, Finland - UN-1 | ecosystem: Environmental > Terrestrial > Soil > Coastal area > Acid sulfate soil | place: Finland: Risofladan, Vaasa | collected...
TGGTTGCGTGTTCAACTGAATCCGCCGCTCTCTCATATGCTGCAATTCTGAAACGATCTTCCCCTTTGATTTCATAAGCGGCCGCCACCGAGCGCAGCAGTTTACTAATTTCTCGATTAGAAAAATAATGAATCTTTTTCACCTGACTTGATAATATCAAATCGTTGACGACCTCTCAAGAGTATGATATTATCGGTCAATCAGGGGTTGTAGCTCAGTTGGTTAGAGCATCCGCCTGTCGAGCGGAAGGTCGCCCGCCATAATTTGGTCGCGTAGTGTAGTGGTTAACACATCCGCCTGTCGAGCGGAAGATCGCCGGTTCGATCCCGGTCGCGACCGCAAAATTTAGGCGGGTCAACCCCGCAACGTACGAAATTAAAACTGGCCCTGCCTGCCCCGCCAAACCGCTCTTTGAGACCCGTTAGACGGGTTCGAAAAGTAAGGTTGTGTGGGACCTACATAACTCTCCTGCCTAAAAGGGGGTGAACGAAAAAACAAGTGGACCTCAAAGAATTATTGAAAAAACTTAAACTTTCAGAACAGAACATTAGTATGGTTTTGGGCGCTTTGGTAGTGATTGTCATTGGTGTTCTCATCTTTAACTACTTTCGAGGAGTAGACCAAAAAGTAAGCACCGAGGAAGAATCAGCACCAGGCGAAATTAAGTTAATCGAAGAAGAAGGCAGATTCGTGCCCGAAGGCCTTCCCAAAACTCACAAAGTTGAAAAGAGCGAAAACCTTTGGATGATTGCTGAAGAATACTTCGGCTCAGGTTACAATTGGGTGGATATTGCCCAAGAAAATAAACTGGTCAATCCTAATCGATTACTAGTCGGTCAGGAGTTAATTATTCCTAAGGTAGAAGTTATTGAACCAGTGGAACTACCGGTGACTGGTATGGGAAAGGCAATTTCAGGCAATGAATATGCAGTCGAAAAGTCTGATAATTTGTGGGAGATTGCGGTTAGGGCTTATGGTGATGGCTATCAATGGACAAAGATTTGGCAAGCTAATGAAAATCTTGTGAAAAATCCGGATATCATTCAACCAGGTCAAGTTCTGTCTATCCCTCGATAGCAATTTTCTGGAAAAACAGTATAATTAGGTTAAATCCTGAAGGACTTTTAGTGGTTTTCTTTACGCGAAAAGTAGTTCGTTATACAATAGTAGACATGGGAGAAGAAGATAGTTCTGAATTATCAGTTAACCTTTCGAAAGAAGTTCTGCCAAACCAAGAAACAAAGGGAAAATCCGATATCATTTTAATCAAAGATTATCCACCCCAAGCGAGAGAAATCCTGAAAAAAATCTTAGAAGAGAAAGATGAGGCTTTAAATGATCTCAGAGAAAGAGCCTCAAAGGAGGGGGAAGCGCCAGATATCTACGAAGGGCTGATAGGGAAAGCAAAAAGTATTAGTCTTGATATCAGGGTAGATAAACCAGGAATTTCTATCTCTCCAGAATGTTCTTATTCTTGGTATCCAGCCGAATCTTTGCCACTTTTGGAAGGTGAGGCTTCCTTACTGGATTCGTTAGAAGAAACCTTAAAAAAAGAGCTTGAAAAAGCAACCGAACCATTTAAAAGGAAAAATTTAGAATTTAGTTTGCGCGAACTCATGAGAGCAAGAAAGGGTATTCAAGCTGTTAGAAAATCTATGGAAGAAAAAGCAAAAAGGGATGAAGAGTTTTCTTCTTCTCAAGAACTTCTTTGGCATACAGCCCCGCTTTGGGTAATAGAAAGAATTCTCGAAAAAGGAGCTTTAGCCTCAAGGAGCTATCAGTTAGAAGAGTTTGGCGAAATAATCTTTACTAGCGCTGGATATCTTCAATTAACTGAGAATAAGGTTATTTTAAAATCTCCATCGGGACACGAACAAATATTTGATAGGAAACAAGTCGAAACAGGAGGCATACCAGGATTTAAGCTATTGAAGAGACTCGATCAAGAATTTCATCAAGTTGCCCTTTCCGACTCGCCTTATTACTCCGCTTATGGATCAGTCTGCCTAGTTTTCAGCAAAGCCTCACTTTTAAGTAGAACCCAATTTATGGAGGCCGATGGTTATCAGTTGTTTGACAGAAAACATGACCACAAAGATCCTAAAGGACTAGCTATCGATTTAACTCAAGAACCATTTATGTTGGTGGCTGAAGAAGAAGCCAAAACAGAGTTGATTCGATTTATTCAGGAAAAGTTGACACAAAATGAGCGGTGGTCAGCTATCATTGAGAACCCGGAAGAATGGGTAGAAAATAATATTATTTTTGTCCCGAAATTAAGGGGAAAATATAGAGAGCTTGATGAACAAGCTAAAAGAGAATTTTTTAGGCGGAAAAAAATCAAAATCCCTGAAGGGCATTTTGTTCCAACAGGCAATCATGGTGAAGATGTGGCGAGAAAATCACGCTATCTTTACACTTATCAATGTTCATCTTAACTTATCAAATATAATCCTGAATCAGTTTTGGTATCGAGAGCGAGAGACTGTAGCAAAGGATAAAGAAGACCAATACGCAATCGATTTCTTTCTAAAAATTCTATTTCTCTAAGGGCATCCATTTTAGAAAGATCAGCGGTGGGTAATTTACTAGGATCAATACAAAGAGTTTTGGGGTCAACAGCCCCCTCTTTTATTGCTCTTACAATTAGTTCTCGACCTTCCTTTGGGAAACTCCATTTAAATAACCATTTAAAACGACCTTTAAGATCGCGGTCTTCCCATATACTCTCCACAGCCGCTTCGACTTCATGGGAGGAAATCTGCAGGTTTTTTGTCTCACTTTTTGACCAAAGCCATATCACCCTAGAACAGACCCATTGAACAAAATTGGGATGTCCTCCTGTTGCTCTATATAGACAATCAACAGCGTCTTCGTCGTACTGAAGAGGCACTTCTGCTGGGTGAGCTAACTGCCGAGTTTCGTCTTTAGTAAATAAAGGCAATCTCAAAACCTGAGTTTTTGGTACCTCTTCTTTGAGTTCCCTCACCCATGAACTACCTAATCCTTCTCCGGTCGCAAATACGACCGAAAAACTTCCCCCAGTTGTAATCTCCTTTGGATATGCGAGACTAGCAAAAGTTTGTAAAATTTCTTCAAATTTCGGAAAAAGCCTTCTTGAATCTCCGGGTGCGCAGTGAGGCTCTAAGAAAACATCAGCGTCATCGAAAATTAGGATGATTTTTCTTTTTTCTATTTGAAGAAGTTGACGCGTACATTCCACGAATTCGTTGGGTGACAAAGGAGGGGTTGGTCTCGTCTTAAATTTCATTCTTATTTGAAGATCTTGACGGGCCCATTCTCTTAATTTGCTGGGAGAGAGAGATTTATAGGCATCTGGAGGATAACTCGAGGTGTGAACCTCTTCCATCCAAGATCTCATTCCATAGGCAATCTCCCCTAAAAAATCAGCTGTTTCCCAGGGCTCTCCTTTTGATTCATCTCCTTCTTTATGTCCTTCAAAAATTACGCTATCAAGATGCACCAGTAAACAATTTTGACTTTCCTGTTCAGTAAAATCAACAAATCGATATAAGAGAGATGTTTTTCCACTCCCCCGTTGACCTAAAATTATATACAGACCTCCCTCAGAAGAAGTCGCTATTCCCTCAAGTTTCTCTCGAACCTCTGCGTGTGGTCCAGGCAGATAGATTTCATCGTAACGCACACGCCGATCAACCACGAATGGATTAAGGAAATCTCTGTTGATTTCACTTCCTGATAGATTCAAATCGCTTTCAGCTATAGACATATCATTTCTAAGAGACTGTTTGAGATTTTACCAATGGATTTTACCCCATAGTCGAAATAATGTCAATTTCTCGATAGCAATTTTCTGGAAAAACAGTATAATTAGGTTAAATCCTGAAGGACTTTTAGTGGTTTATATTGAATGCGGGATTAGTTGAGTGGCTCAACATCACCTTCCTCCGCCAAAAGCCCAGGAAGGGATTGAGGCGGATCCGCTTAAATACGATTTGCAGAAGCAAATCTTTTTAGCGGACAAGGAGAAGATGTTTTACACGTACATTCTAAGATGCACGGATACAAAAAGAAAACGTCGAAAGTTTTATGTAGGCGCCACTGAAAACCTAGAGAAAAGAATTATAAATCACAAAAGTAAGTCCATCAAAACAACTAAAAGTTTTGATAAAATAGAATTAGTTTATTATGAAGTTTGTTTTAATAAAACAGATGCCATAAGAAGAGAGCTCAAATTAAAAACCGGTTTCGGGAGAGGATATATAAAAAGGAGAATAGAGAGCTATCTAAAGTCATTGCGGGATTAGTACAATGGTAGTACGCCACCTTCCCAAGGTGGACACACGGGTTCGATTCCCGTATCCCGCTCCACGAAGTGGCAAGGGACAAGCTTTGCTTATCCCGCTCAAGCGTAGCGCTGAGCGGGTCAAGGTTTCCTTATCCCGCTCCACGAAGTGGCAAGGGACAAGCCCTGCTTATCCCGCTCAAATCTTAACCAACCCCAACCTCTTACCCAGGTTCCTTCTCCATAAAAATAACACTAGATGATAAAGAGAAAAAGGGAATTTCTTTTCCACCGCCAGCTTTACCCGTTTATCTGGAGAAAGGGCGGTTTGATATTTTTGATAATGTCTCTTGGAAACTAAACGTTTGAGTTCCCCTGAATTAACCCAGCGGATTTCTAAAACTTCACCTTTCTGTCTTTTTTCTTTTCCTCCAATCTTCTCTGCCAGAAAGAAAAAACCAACTCTTTTCAACAAAAAATGGTCTAAGATATAAACCCTCACTAGTCTTATTACTTTGATTTTTACCCCCGTCTCCTCTTCAATTTCTCTTTTAACTGCTTCTTCAGGAATTTCTTGATCACTTATCCCTCCGCCGGGAAAAACCCAAGCGAATGTATCTTGCCTCTTAGTGACTAGAACTTCACCTTTCTTATTCAGAGCCAAAGCTGAAGCTCCTTTACGAATCAACATTTTATTGAAACCAACCCTTAATTCTATCTCTCCTTTGCTTCCATTCCTTCGCTGAAATTTTTTCCTTTAACTTAGGATTGCTTAAAATCTGGTAGGGTGAAATTGGTTCCTGGTCAAACCTAAAGAAGACATGCCAGTGGGCATGAGGAATTTTTTGACCGGCTTTGTCTCCGTCATTGGTAAAAAGATTAAAGCCACAGGCTTTTTGTTGACACTTAAAAATTGAAAATGCCTTCTTAACCAATTGGCTCATTTTGATTATTTCTTCGTTGGTTAAATCTTCAAACTTCTCAATATGGCGATTAGGAATAATCATCAAATGGTTAAAAATGATTGGTCTTTGAGGATAAATTATTGAAGCCAATTTATCCTTGTAAAGCAACTGCTTCTTTAAAACAGTTTTCTCACAAAAATCGCACTCTGCTTTACCATCCATAATATAATTTTAACTCTTTCGACAACCGTACTCTGATTTTGGTTTCTTTTTTGTTCATGACTTTGCTTTATTATAATCCAATACGAATCTCTTTTGGAGAATCGGGTAAATTTAGGAACTGGTGGGCTTTTACCAGAAGTTTTCGTTGAATTGTTTTGACAAAAAATCTGCGGTATAATTAAGCTTAGAATTACAAACAAAAAGAGGGATAATGAAAGTATTAAACTCTTATAAACCAACAGTCTCTGCGCTAATACTAAATAGTAAAAACCAAGCCTTACTAACTCATAACAAAAACCACGGTCCAGATTTCTGGAAGTTTCCTCAAGGAGGACTAGAGCCAAAAGAATCAAGGCAAGAAGCTATTATGAGAGAAATGGAGGAAGAGCTTGGAACAAAAGAATTAGATATTCTAAAAGAGAGTAGTATAAGGTTTAAATACGAGTGGCCTAAAGAAATCCAAGAAAAAAAGGGGTATAAAGGCCCTGAGTTAACGTTTTTTATATTGAGGTGTAAAGATGAGGAGTCCCTGACTCCAAACAAGGCTGAATTGGACAGAATTAAATGGGTTAACCTTGGAGAACTACCTTCTTTTTTTACAACTCTCCCTGATCTTCAACCTGTTCTCCAAAAATTAATTAATGAAGCGAGACTTCTCATCAAACTATGAACATTTAAGGTTGAAATAACCAATTTCTCATGAGTAATTGCATATTCTGCCAAATAGTTAATAGAAAATCTCCTGCCAAAATTGTCTTTGAGGACGAAAGTATTTTGGCGATCGTTGCGAAGAATAAAGTTTCTAAGGGGCATTCAGTTGTTATTCCTAAAAATCACTTTGAGAATATATTTGATATTAACGACGAAATATTTATCAAGTTAGCAAAAGTGATCAAAAAGCTATCAATCAAATTGGTTAAAGAAAATCGTGCGACAGGAATAAATATCCTTCATGCCAGCGGAAAAGACGCTCAACAATCAGTTTTTCATCTTCATTTCCATTTGGTCCCTCGCTATCCGAACGACGGTTTAGACATGTGGATTAAGCAGAGATTATAAAAACTCTACCTCGTTATCAACTTACTGGTAGCCTCATCCCAACACTCCGGCACCATATCAACTGGGAAGTTATAAGGCTCGATGTCAGCGCAGGGAACCGTGCCATTGCCATCGGCAACGATAGTCCAACAGCAAGGTTCTTTGTAGGCTAACCACCAGGCTCCAGCTATTTCTCCGGCAAATTTGACTCCACCCTTTGCATAGGTTCCTGTATTCCCGCTGATACTTGCATCAACATCCCCAATCGGTTTATCGAATTTCTCCGCAAAAGCTTCTTTTATTTGCTCGAGATCTGTCTTTGTTTCCTCAGGGGGAATTGTAACTTCAGCAGTTGGTGTCACTTCTGGAGCTAAGGTAGGTGTTGGCGTCGGTTCGGCTGAAGGAAGACCTGATTTCATTGACCAGAATAAAATGCCTCCGCCGGCAAGAAGAGCGATGACCGCAAGGATAATCAGAGGCAAAAATACTTTTTTATTCAATCTCAATCACCTCCTTTTTTCAAAAACTGAACAAATTCTATCATAAAACACTTAAAGAAGAGTTTCGAGGATTTAAATAGTGTCAAGAAGTCTAGGCTTAGAGAAAATCGAGAGAGGAACAAGGGATAGGAATAAGGATAAGGATAAGGGTAGAAAGGGAAAAAAAGCATAAGAAAAGTAAGATATTAAAAAAGGTCAGTTCGGTTAGAAAAAGCTTGAGAGGAGCGTTCGCCGAAGCAAACGCTCCTTTGTTACGATGTTCAAGGTTGAGAAGACCTGTTTGGCCTCCTGGTCCTTCTCTTCGTTCTTGGAGGCCCTCCAGACCTTCCTCCGTTACTTCCTTGATTCAACCCCCCTTTGGAGCCCTTCTTCTTTCCTCTTTGCCTTGTCGACATGTACACCTTCCCCTTTCTTTCTTACTTTATACCAAAAGACGGAAAGGAAATTACCAGCTTCAATTAACTGATAAACTCTCCTCCGTCTTTTGGGCTTCAATCTCTCCTTGTTTCCTTGTCCTCTCTCGATTGTTAAGGTACTCTTTCTTCTTAGTTCAACCGGCTGGTCGGCTGGCTAATATAAAAAAGAAAAAACACGGGTTTGTGTTTTATGAAGGAATTATACCATATTCGGAGAAATTTGATAAAATATAGACATTGCTGGCGTAGCTCGCCCTTCAAGCATTGCGGTGATGCAGGGACTTCGTAAGTCTCAGAGCGGGGTTCGATTCCCCGGAAGGGCTCTGAAAGGAGGTTTCTCGGTTCCCGCCCGCCTCGTCCGCCCGCAGCTACGCAGTTGACGGCGGACTGCGGCGAATCGGGCGCGGCAAATCCGAGAGGCGGCTCCATGACCAAACGAAGCCAATATTCAAGATTATCCCGAAGACAGGAAAAAGAGAATCTCAGAAAAGCTTTTATTTATATTATTTTGGCGATTGTCCTGATGGGAGCGACCCTTTTTCTGGGTATTCCGGTCATTATTAGGGTGGCGATTTTCTTTACTGAAATCAGGGGTTCTTCCCTGCCAATTGAACAAACCGATACTCTTGCTCCGTCGCCTCCCAAAATCAACACTCTCCCTGAAGCGACTAAAACTGCTTATATTAATCTCTCGGGAACAGGCGAAGCTGGTTCAACAATCGAAATCTACTTTAACGATAAGAATATTATTTCGATTATCAGTGATAACGACTCTAAGTTCTCAACCGGCAAACTTCGGCTTGAAGAGGGAAAAAATTCAATCTACGCCATTGCCGTTGATAACAAAGGAAACCAAAGCTCAAGCTCTGAAAAACACTATGTTTGGTACGATGAAAAGCCGCCCGAACTAGACATCACTTCTCCTCAAGATGGTGATAATTTTTACGGCAGTCAAGAAAAAACTATCACCATTCAGGGGAAAACTGAACCAGAGGTGAGCGTGATTCTTAATGATCGAATCATCATTGTTAACAGTGCGGGTGAATTTTCCACCACCCTCTCACTTAACGAAGGCGAGAATCAGATCAGGGTGGTCGCTCAAGATAGAGCCGGCAATGAAACCGAAAAAGAAATCAGAGTGATTTACCTTCCTTAATCCCTCCTAAAACGATCCACAACCAAGCCATAACCCAAGGGTAAAAAAGACTATTAACAAAAAAAGAGTGAATCAAAATCGCTAAAATACTCGCCAAAGCAATCTGGTTTTGTGGTTTGTTTATTTTCTTAAGACTGAGAACTAGAGCCTTAATCCATATCCATAGATAGGCTCCTAACCCAAAAATGCCTGTGGTGGCCAAAACAAAAAGCAAACTCGAGTCAGCGCCCGCACCGGCATGAGAAATTTCCAATTCTCCTTCAGGCCAAGCAAGATATTTATCTTGAATATATCGGTAGGTATTAAAGCCAACACCAAAAAGGAGATTGTCTTCAATGATGGCAAATGACTGCTGCCAGTTAAGTATCCTAGCCCTAATCGTACTTTCTCTTTCCAGCCTGACCCCTTCTCCTCCTGGCCGAGGAAGAAGAAAAATGGTCACAATACCAATAATCAAAACAAAAAAAGCAAACTTCGTTGACCTCTGTCGCCAAGCAGTTATTCCCATCGCCAGAGAATAAGCAAGATAAGAAGCTCGGGAGTAAGTTAAAGCTAGGGCAAGATAGATGATCACACCCACCCCGATTAACTTTTTTCTAAGCTTTTTTTCCTGGAATATCTTGACGACAACGATAATTAGACTTAAAACAAAAATTAATCCCAAAAATCCAGGGTCAAGAAAAGTGCCGATGACGCGATAATAATGGGGGTCCCAACCATATTTCTCCAAAAAGCGAGTGTCGGGTAAAAAGAGGTATTGAAGCAAGCCAAAAACCGCCGTCACCAGACCAACAATCACCAATAAGCTCAAAAGGTTTTTCGTTTTCAGTTTTAAGTTTTTAGTCAAGTCGTAGACTACAAAGTATATCCCCGCATAAACCAACCAACGGATTAAGTAAAGGAAGGCGACGACTACTTCCCCACTTGATAATAGGGGAGCATTAAACGCTAAAGACGCTAAACAAATCAGGGAAAAAAGACTAATTGGCACCCATAAAGGAGGTTTAGCAAACTTTTCTTTTCTTATCAGCTTTCCCCCAAACCAAGCAGAAACCAACAAAGCTATTAAAATATCCGTCAGATAGAGATGAATCTCTGGAAAACTTTCAATAGGTAAGGGTAATCTGGTCAGCTGACCAAGAGGAAAAACAGCAATATAACAATATAGCAAAATAAGAACCTTGCTTTCAGCAAGAACCTTGTTTCTCGCTTTGCTCAAAATAACAATAAATCTCATCGATATTCTTCGCCAAAGAGGTAAAGCTTAACCCCTGTTTTCGGGTTCTGGTATTGGAGAACAAGCGGCCCGAATTTTTTCGGCAGAGATTCTTCCCCTGCCACTAAGATATGGGTGAAAAAAGTTCCGGGTTTTACCCAAGATTCATGAACATAGGGAAAATCAACATAGTAAAGATTGTGAATCCCGTAAACAAGAACCAAATCTTGGGGCAAGATATTTTCTTTAAAATAACCATCAATATCATAGAAATCACCAAAAGAAAAGTTTAGATTTTTAGTTAAAAACTCTGATTTAGTTTCTTGACCGAGAAGGTATGGAAGGAATTTTTTGGTCGCCAGTCCCCGACTACCGAGACTAAGAAAGGCTGAAAAAATAATAATGATTGTGAAAACATTAAAAAGTAATTCTTTCTTCTTCCAGGAATGATTAAAAATGGCTAAAAGAGGCAAAGTAAGGGCGGCTAGATAAGGCAAAAGATAACGATTGCTCTGGGAAGGAACTAAAAAGGAACCCAAAAGACAATATAGGCCAGCGATTTTGAAGCTTGGTTTTTGTTTCCAAATAATAAACAAAACAAGGGGTAGAAAAAGGAGATAGACGGGGCTGATGATATCATCAGGAGCAAAAGTCGCCTGCCAGAGCAAGAACGGTAAATTTACTATTTTAGAAACAATCCAATTAGCACTTGGACTAACGTTGATCGCTTGAACATCAGTCGGGCTGCCAAAAAGAGGGAAAAACGGATTACCGACATTGACCCAGGAAAGAATTAACCAAGGAGAAACAATCAAAAGTGACAGGCAGCCAAATTTAAGCGCATTCTTCAGCCAATCTTTTCTTTTTAAAATGAGGATAATGACAAAATAAGTAAATAGAGAAGCAAAGGCCAGAATTTTTGTTGCTATCGCCAAGCCAATCAGAATGGCTGATTGATTAAGAAAACTTTCTTTTCTTTCTTCATACCAGCGCAAGAAAGAGTCTAAAGCCAAAATTTCGAAAAAGGTCCAAGCCAGGTCCACATAGGCCGTGGTTGACTGCCAGCCGACAATTAACATCGTATAAAAAGTGAGAACTCCTAAAAGAGAAACTCTGATAGAGAAATAGCGCTTTAAAAGATTAAACAGGGCAAAAAGACAACCTAAACCAAATAGAAAATGAATGAGTTTCGCCCAAATCTCATTACCAAAAGTTAGAGCGGCGGTATAGAGCATTTCCGTGAATCTTGGCAATGAGGAGACCGAAAGCAGCCAGCCCGGAAGATGGAAAATTTGCTGATATTGAACGTAGAGCTTAGGTGGAGTCAAGTGATACCAAAGAGCGTCAAAAGAAAGTTCTGGAGAAATTGCACCGAGGAAATTGATGAAAACTTGTAAACTTAGGAGAGAAACAATAAAAATGGCTAATTTGTCTCCCCTAATCAACTTCCATTTTTTTTGAAAGAATGAAATTGAATTATTCTCCCTAATTTGCCTCCAGGTCAAAAAACCCAAAAAGATTGTGACTAATAAAACCCAAAATTGATTAAGCCAGCCAAGAAGACCAAGGCATAAGATTAAATATGAATAAATCCCTAAAATGATGGCCAGATTGAACGTATTTTCCCCCTTTCAAGCAGGACGAGGATGTATTTAACTAAAACAAAGGCTGACCAAAGAAAGAAAAGAAAATATCCTAAAAGTTTTGAGTTTTCAGTTTTAAGTTTTGAGTTTCTTATCTTCCCCACCCTCCCTCTCGCTTCCATAAAAGATATAATTTACTCCTCACTAAAAAGGAGTGAAAAGACATCATTAAGGCCATAATAAAACCCTCCATACCATCGAGAAAGCCTAGTCTAAGAATCCAGTTTTGAAAAAATTTTACTGGAGGCTTCAACCAATCAATCAATCTCGTCTGCTTTCCCTCCTCATAAAAAGCCTTCGCATTTAAAGACGACTTGAAATTAACACCCCTCAGAAAATCAGACATGGTTGGGTGGGAATAATGAAGAAGAGGGTTCTTTAGAGTCTCTGTTTCTCCTCTTATTTCCCAAACCTCATCCACTCGCCTTCTCCACTTCCCCGCTCCTTTTCTCGCCAATCGTAATAGCTTAATTCTCGCCGTTTCTCCAAACCTCAGTTCTTTCCCAAAAAGAAAATCAGTCCTTTTCAGATAGTATCCCACAAGATTTCTTTTAATCGCTTTTTGAATCTCTGCCCGAAGCTGAGGGGTAACTCGTTCATCGGCATCGACAAATAGAACCCATTTATTTTGAGTCACTCGACCCTGAGCTCGTGACCGAAGGGCTTTCTCCAGCCCAAAGTTCCTTTGGGAGGCATGGTCGTCGTTCAAATCTCTCTTGAAAACTCTGGCGCCCAAATTCTCAGCCAGCTTAACTGTCCGGTCGTCTGAGCGATCATCAATGACAATAATCTCATCAGCCCACTTAAGTGTTTTCAAACAGGCTTCAATATTTTTCTCTTCGTTTTTAGTTAAAACAATAACAGAAATCATCTTCGTTTAAGACTCCCTGCAACAAAACCAGCCATGACGGCTAAATCAGAAATTATCTGGATAACTGGAAGAACAAATATTACTTTCCAGCTCCTATTGTAATTATAGCTTTTTAAGATCGCCCAGGAAAGATATAAGAGAAAAAGGAGACCTAAGACAAACCAAAAAGAAGGATTTAATAATCCCAGTAAAAATAAAGCCAAGCCGAAAAAATAACGGGCATAAATTATTAATAGTTTTATGTTATGAGTTTTAAGTTTTTTGTTTTTGTC
>Ga0307378_10009851_pt1 | contig 12506 bp, 16 predicted proteins | sample UN1MG_FD_202238 | JGI IMG/M metagenome (GOLD analysis project Ga0307378, IMG submission 202238) | Soil microbial communities from Risofladan, Vaasa, Finland - UN-1 | ecosystem: Environmental > Terrestrial > Soil > Coastal area > Acid sulfate soil | place: Finland: Risofladan, Vaasa | collected...
TAAAAGCTCTGTTTATGAAGGCGTATGGCGACTTGTATGCACAAGCCGGGTGGCGTGATCTGGTGACATTCGTCAAGTCCACTGATGACACGGAGGTATATCCGTGGCTCGGCGATTTGCCGGAGGTCCGGGAGTGGCTCGGTGAGCGGCAGGCTCGTGATCTTGCCGGTGGCGACTTCTCGATCAAGAACAAGAAGTATGAGTCCACTATCGGTGTTCTTCGTGATGACATCGACGACGACAAGATGGATGGAGTGAGGCTGCGGATTCAGTCGATGGCGGCCAAGATGGCGGCATATCCTGAAAAGATGGTGATGGCGTTTCTGCTAGGCGCGTTGTCGTCCGCGGCGGCTCCGTATCTCTGCCATGACGGGCAGGGATTCTTTGACACGGACCATCCGGCTCCGGAGGGTGGGTCTGTTCAGGCCAACAAGGTTACGTCGGCGCTGACGTCGGCGAATTTGTGGACTGGTATTCAGGCCATGATGATGTTCAGGGACACCCGGAACAATCCGATGGGTATTGTTCCTGACACCTTGCTGGTGGAGCCGTGCCTGGCTGAGACGGCGATCAAGCTCTGTAACTCGGAGTATCATGCTGATGCTGCGGTGGCGAACGTCGGTCAGAGCATCAACGCTCTGAAGGTGTTCAAGATCAAGCCGGTGGTATGTCCGGGTCTATATTCCACTGCGACAGTGGCGAACGCTAACTGGATATTGCTTGCTACTCAGGGAGTGATCAAGCCGGTTATTGTTCAGGAGCGTCGCGCGGTGGAGTTTGCGGCGTTGGAGGGTGAGTCAGACAGCGGGTTCACTCGTGAGCTATACCAGTATGGAACAAGCTGGCGCGGGAACGTAGGCGCTGGCCTGTGGTTCATGGCGTATGGTTCGACTGGTGCTGCCTAGTCGGGGTATCTCCTTAGGTAGAATGGTGAGACTGGCCGGGGCCGTCGTGGAGTCGGCTCCGGCTCTTTTTTCAAGTGAAAGCTGAGGTATAGTGGTGAATGCTTGTAGGGTTAGGTCATTAGCGGAACGCGGCCACTGGCGAAGCGGCAAGTTCTGGGGTCCGGGGTTTGTTGACATAGCTGTCGAGGAGATCACTGATCTGATGTGGGCTGATCCGCGCATTGAGGTAGAGGTCAATGGCGTGACTGTGCAGGCGGCGATCAACGGCCTCGGTGTCGGTGCGGCGCAGGTTGCCGCTGTGAAGAAGCGAAGAAAGAAGAAAGGCAGGTAAGAAATGAGCAAGGGTGATGTGTTGTTTGCTGGCGTTGCCAGTTGGAACTTAGACGAAGACTCGATGGAGCATTTGGATGTCCCGAATGTTCTGACGGGGTTGCATGAAGATGTTCTGATAGCTGTTCGGAACGGTTCGCCGACTGTTGATCTAGTTGTCAACGTGGGGCATATGGCGAAGATCCTGCCGTATGTTCGTGGGGATCGACCTACGCTCATTGGCTGCACGGCGTCTGCCGCTGATGATACGTTCACGACTGTGGTTCCGCACAAGCTCAAAGTGGGTGATCGTGTCAAGTTCACTGGCACTGGCGGCGGCGTGACGGCGAACTTGTATTACTACGTGATCGCTGTTACGAGCGAATACATTTTCAAGGTTTCCACGACTCATGGCGGCACTGTTGTTAATCTGAACGCTGATGCTGCCAACGTAGTGGATTATGTTCCCAGCCCCGCGGGTGAAGTCGCTATCACATCAACTCAAGATGTGAATGCTACTTTTACTACGACTGTTGATCACGGCCTCACGGTCGGCGATGCTATTGCATTCACTGGCACTGGCGGCGGCGTGACGGCAGGGACGGTGTATTATGTCATCGCCACATCGACGACGAAGGTTTTCCAGGTATCGACGGCTCGCGGCGGTGCGGCGTTCAATGTCGATGCTGACGATGAGACTAACGCTTTCTCTATAGTCGAGGAGTTCTTTGCTCTGACGACTATAGATGTGCCGAAGTTCGCTGCTGGCACTACTACTGCGCCGGTTGCCGGTATGGTATCGGCGTTGGTTCAGGGTTGGAACGGTGGGCGGCTGAGTTTGGAGAAGTCTGCTGCTGAGGCTGCTGCGTTCAACGCTGTTGTCGAGGTAAGGCGGATCTAGTATGAAGCCTGGCAAGGTTCCGGCATTTGTCCCGGTGATGACACCGGCTAAGATTCCAGACGACAGTGGGGCCGCGCCGTCCATCCCTCAGTGGACTGACTGGTTAGAACCAGAGTCAGTTACACAGATTGAAGCTGACGCCAAGGGCGGATGGACTGATCCTTCTTACGCTGGCAGCTTAGACGAAGATTGGGCTACTGCTGAAGCAGAATCGGATGTTACCGATAGGCTTAGAATGGCGTATGGTTTCGCTATACCTGCTGGAAGCACTATTCTCGGCTTAGAAGCTAGGATATACTATCGCGGCGGTTCGGTGAGTCCGTGTTCTCTGAAAGCTCAGTTGCGGCACGGAGGCGCTGATATAGGAGAACTGAAGGCTGAAGCCATTATTGAAGAGTCGTTTGGTGAGTGGCGGTCGTTTGGTGCTATCGATGATCTTTGGGATGCTGAGCTAACAGCGGCGATAATCAATGCGCTCGATGGGCTTGATGTCCACTTAGCAGAAACAGAAGGTGTGCCGGCGGTCGTGGATATTGATAGCATACAAATGCGGGTGAGGTATCAGTAGAATGGCGTTCCCTGGCGTTTGCCGGAAGTGTGGAAAGTGTTGCCGTGTTCTGATAGTCCCGTTCATTGATGACGAGGCCGGAGTGCTACGTGAATTCCTTGATGCTCGAGGTATCAAGTATACTGTGTTAGAGGGTGGCCGTCTGGATGCTGAGGTTCCGCATGTATGCCCTCAGCTTACTCCAGACGGCTGCGCTTTGGAGGAAGCCGGCAAGCCGCTAGCTTGCCGGTTGTTCCCCGCGGCTGACCAGAGGTGTCTTTACGACAGGTCGGATGTATAGGGTGAAGCTGCCTTGCAGACAAAGACGCCTTCTCTGGCGCGAGTAAGACCCACATACATCAGACGTCTAATGGCTGAGCGGCCTTTGCCGGTCCACTCTTGCATACCCTGTTGACTGAGGTCCGGAAAGATGATTACGACGTCGGCCTCGCCTCCTTTGACTGAATGGATAGTGCCGATAGTCACGGCCGGTTCCGACTGAGCGGCATCGAGGTATAGTTTCCCATAGCGATCCACTATTTTGAGCGGGTAGGCGGCTTTGCGCCGCGCCTCATCGTTCACGAGGTTAGCCTGCCACCAATCGATATCAGATTTCATGATGCCGTTCATTGCTTCGTTAGTGAAGTAGTATTTGAGGGTATCGAGGTCCACCTTCTCGATATTATCTGATTCGAGTTTGCCTTTCATTCCCTTGTTGAAGCAAGTTTTGGCTGACAGGACTGAGGCGAAGGCGCGTAGTTCGTCGGGAGTCCACCAATCGCGTGGTGGGTAGGCGATATCGAGGGCAAAGAACGCGGCCAAGCGCTGTGCAAACGTCGTGCCGGTGCTGAGGCTCAGCGGGTTCCAGTCTGCACGGATGCGCCTGTAAGGGTTGTGAAACGGTATTCCACTGGCAAGTAGCGCCTGGCGTAGCGGGTCGATCATGTATGAGCAGGATGCTATGACGATTACTGACTCATACCGCGCGATCACTTGCTCGATTAGCTTTACTAGCTCCGGCCCTTGTTTCCAGGTCAACGGGCAGGATTTGACGAAGCCTGCGGCGTCGGCCCGTGGAAGATACGGCTTCTTTATTCGGTCGGGAACGCGGGAGATCCAGTCGGTCGCGTATTTCCATACTGCTTCGGGAACGCGATAGCTCTGCTCTAGTAGCTGATCGTTGGGCCCGATGTCTGAACAGGCGAATGCTTCAGGCGTAGCGCCTGCGAATTGATAGATGCACTGATCGTCATCCCCAACCATTATCAGCCGGTCGCAGTGTGCTCCCCACTTCTTGATGACGGCGAACTGAAGCGCGGTGCAATCTTGGGCCTCATCGACAAAGATAATTTCCGGATTCCTCGGCGCTGTTTCCGTGTCGCGCAAGGCTATCTCCAGCATGTCCGTATAGTCTATGACTCCCTCTAGTGCTTTCCAGTCGCTCCAAGTGTCCAGGAAAGCACGGGCGTGGGCCGGCCACTGCTCGACAGGGACAAGGCGGTTCCGCAGAATGGTGGTAAGTGCCATGAGGTTATCGCCCGGAGTGGCGCTGTCTCCGTATTCGAAGCCGGAGTTGAGAATATCACTGCAACCGGGGAGACTCATAGCATAAGCAGGTGCATACTCATTCCACGCTCGGATGCTTTTAGCCTTGGACTCAGCGACTGGCGGCTTATCTATAGCGTTATAGCAGAACTTATGCAGTGTGCCGATGTTATTCTCGGGAAGAACGGCTCGCCGCGCTATTTCGGCGGCGGCGGCGGTAGTGTAGCTTGCAACCATGACACCGCCTGAACCGTAGTGTCCAACGGCATTCTCGACGTAGCGTGATAAGTATGTAGTCTTGCCGGTCAAGTGCCTGGAGGTCCGTAGACACGGTGTTCTATTACTCCTGGCATGTTGGCATCACTCCCTTTCGATTCGCCTGGTAGTGCTTTTTGCAGTAGCCGATTGCATAATGCTTCTTGTTGCATCCTGGCTCTGAGCACTTGCGATTTTTGGCAACCGTCAAGTCCAGTCCCGGGCGGTCCGTAGACTCTATGTTCGATCATCGGATGCGCCTTCGTGGCCGTCCGCGGTGCGCTCTGCTGCGGCCCGTGATAAGGCTTCGCCTGGTCAACGGTCGTATCATACGGCGCTGCAAGTTATTCGGGCGCCTGCGTCCGATGGCGGTATGTGTCCAGTCTGTTTGTCGTGGCGTCGGCTCCCACAGTGGGGCGGTCAGCCAGCGGATAACGAGATGGCCAAAGAATCTCATCGTGTTGCCGTGCCGTGTTCTTCTGCTGCTTTTCGCAGGAGTAAGTCCAGGTTGTAGATGTTCCCGGTTTCCTTGGCTAAGTTTTCAGCGACTAAGATCCAGGCGTCTATAGTATCGAGCAGGTCAATGATGGACTGATTCGACAGGTCTGGGTCTCTGATATACTTACAGGCGTTTCGTGTTAATACTGCCATTTGCTTTTATCCTTTCCGTTTTTGGCTCTAGGATGCGATTCCTGAGCGTTAGGGGCTCAGACGACAGATTAGTCGTGGATCGCCCCTAAACGCTCAGGCTGATGAGATTCCTTCCACAAACTGACCATCCTAGCCGGGTGGCTTAGGCGGCTGATTTCCTTTCTGTTCTAACCATCGGTGGAACGCTTCCTCAACTAAGAAGTTGATCACGCTCTCCGGTATAAGGTAGCCTTTGCCCTGAGCCCATGTCTGAAGCTGCTGAGCAGCCCATGACCGCTTCTGATCTCCGGTCAAGCTCAGTATCTCCTCCGCCTCGATCACGAAACCGATGATCTTGTCGAATGGTATGATCTGACGCCATCGGGCTATGACATCGGGCAACCCGGCTAGCTTTGCGAGTAGCCGAAGTAGGAATCGCGCAAATCTGATCAATGCTATCACCTCCTTTCCGTTCACTCCGATCGGAGTTAGATTCTACGGCCCCGGCCCCGCGGTCGGCGTTGCTTCGGCTTGCAGATGCGGACCTTCTTTTCGCCTGTGTCTATCTTGCGCTTAGAAGAAGCTATCACGGCTTTCGCCGATGCGCCTCCAAGCTCAGACAGTTCTTTCAACTGCTTTGAGCTCGGAATCTGCAAGGCGACTGACGCGATTTTCTCCTCGGACACGCAGGGCTTGAGCGATAGCAGAGTGGTCAGGTCATGCTCCGACTTTGTTTTGTCGGACACTGTAACCTGATACTCGCCAATCGTTTCCGTCGTGCTTCCGCGTCCCTCGATGCGCTCAGCCAACTCAGCAAGTGAGTCCTTCAAGCACTTCCGCTTGTGGTCCAGTTCGGCTCTCAGTCCGATGATCCGGTCCACGAGCAGTATGTCCGTAAGCCCACTGTTCGGATTAGTCTCCTTCTCGATGCTCTCGATTTTCAGTTGCTTCGGCATGGTAGTTAATCACCTCCTTTCTCTAAACGTGCTACTACAGTTGGCCAATTAGCAGACACTGACGTCAACGCATCTCTTTCGTCGGCTTCTTTCTGCTTTTGCCTGGTAAATAACTTTCGATCACAACGTAGATTTACATGCATCGATATGAGTTGGACTATTACGCTTGGCTCTAAGGCATCAAGCTCCCAACACTGAGAACCAAACTGCTGTAAATAAGATAGGGCGCGCGAATCAGAGAGTTTTGTTGGGTTCGGCGGCGGGGTATACCGCTGTATCTGGTCCCAGTTCAATGCTATCCGGTGGAAAATGAATGATTCATCCGGGTCGGTTGCCGCGTCCGAAAGATAGTGGTGAGTCCAAAAGAGCCGGATGCGCGCCTCGATATCGCGGCTCATATCGATGCCTGAAGGATCATGGTCGCCCAAGTGGAGTATGACGCATTTCTGGCCGTAAGTTACGGCCCGGTCCATAAAGCGCTGTGCTGCAAGCCACATTTCCGACTGAGAAACATAGCCTCTACATGAGAAATAGTTGACATCTAGCGGTTCGCAAGCGGAGCTTACGATGCCTGACAAGGCATCCTTCTCAACCCAAACTTCAACGTAATAACCTTGGTCGGTCCACTTGTCGATAGCATACTGGTTACTGGCCGCTGCAATAATATCGCCTGGCGAATTCCAATGAGTATTCCCTCTCAGTCCCCTGGTTCGGTCTTCAATAGAATACCAATCGATCAGCCCGGCTAATCGTGCATCACTAATCAAGCATCCTAGCTTTTTATATTCGGAATCGGTGTTCGGTATGATTCCGCGCGCAACCATCTGATAATAGACTTGGCGAAGTGTCAAATCGAAACCTTGCTCTTGGTAAGTTGATATCACTTCGTTGATCTTGGAAATCATTTCACAACTTGTATCATTGAAGCGTTTGGGCTTATACGCGATAAGCGGCAATGTTCTGTCTCCTTTTCTTTTTCTTCTGCCTCTCGGCTCGAAGTCGTTTCATCATTCGCTCCGGCGTCATTGGACACGACTTGCGTCGCTGTGCAACCGCTTCTTCAATCTCCGGGCGGGTAAGTTGTATGATTCCTAGTTTGCTGGTGATCATCTGTCGATTTTCTCCAGTTTCATCGACATTCCGGCCCTGTATGTCGATTGCATCGACATTACTTCCGCTCCCAAACCGTCGCCGGAATCTTCCATACGTTGCGGTTCCCTATGCTGATGGGCTCAGCGCCGATGCTTCGAAGCACTAAGCAAAGGCGGCGGCTGTCGATGCGGTCCTGAAGATGGATGGCAACCCATGAGCGTAAACTGGTCCCCGATAAGTGAACAAGGTTATTCTCAAAGAACGGCTGCCCGGCCGCTATTCCATCCACCCGGTTAGCATGGATCTGTGCATCGTTCAAGAAGGCTTGAATCCACTCGATGCACTGCCCGCCCTCAGTCGCCTCGGCTCCGGCGAAGTCGTGATCTTGCAATGCTAACAACTTACGAACAATCTTATCCCAGTCGTCAGCCTTGAACTTGTTCGGAAGTATGCCCGTAGCGGCCGCAACGGTGTTCCGAAACTTTTTGAGTTCTGTCAGGCCCTCGATGGTGCCTAGACATACGGGCTCGCCTTTGATGAGCATAATGTATGCCGGTGGAGTCGTGTTGTAGCGGGTCAACTTGTCGATTTCGACGCCAATAACTTCGCCTAGCTCGGCGAACGTAGCGCTGTTTTCGATAGCCTCCAACTCTTTGGCTTCGTCCTCCGTATCGCTGAAGCCGCTCGGCGTCGCAAGTATCTTCTGCAAGGTTAACTTGAGTGCGTGTGGCTTCGGATCAAAGTGATGGCGCGCGCGGAAGTGAAACATCAGATCATATACTTCCTGGTCGGTCCACCCGGCATTATGTGCTAATCTACCTAGTGAGATTGTAAGCTCCGATGCTGACTTGCTTTGTAACTCTGGCCGGTCAAGCTCCCACGTCCGGAGGACGCGCTGGTCGGCCTCGCATAGCGCGACGAACTTGTCTTTGTTGATCTTCCTGGGCTTATCCTTGATGGGAGTAGCTTTCCTCTGGGCTCCTTTTTTCGGCTTAGGCTCAGCAGACTGCGTCGGCGCTGAGAACCGGGCGGCGAACTCCTTGAAACTGTATTTTAGCTCAGGGTTAGAAACTAATCCAGTGACTCCCGCGGGCTCCCCGGGTAGTTTGCAGTTTGTTGTTCCTGGAAGTCGCATTAAGCGTGCAAGGTCGCAAACGGAATCAGCGTCAAAACCTTCGGCTGCACAGTGGGATCGCCAGTGCGTGTTGAACGCTAGTAGTAAGTCCTGCACTACCGCGCGGGCGAAACCAGTAGCCTTCGCCTCGGCGCTGCTCTCATCTGTGTTGATCGGCAACCACTTGTCGAACAGCCAGTAGGCTTGCAAACCATGACCGCTGTGTATGATGTAACTAGGCGATAAAGCCGGGAACGCCGCTGTCAGTAAGCGCATTGCTTCCGCTTCGTTCGGCGGTAGATTGCCCTTCTTGTGCGCCGGGCTCGCTATGTCGATGTCCAGCCACAAACCGCCGATGCCCGTGATCCTGTCGGCAGGGCACCGGTGATGCGCGCCGTATTCGGTGGCACTATCCGCCCCGGCCGTGCCAACGCCGAAATATGTGTCACCGGACCACGACTCCTCCGCAGGTATCGCCTCGACTGATGGATACCAGAAGGAACGCTTACCGGCCAACTGCCAGATGAGTATGCGGTCACTCTCAGGCTTGCCGTTGAACCATGATGTAAGTAGTGTCTGCTGTGTCAACCTTTCCCCTCGGTTTCTGGCTCTGCTATTCCGGGCCTAAACTTAGCCGGGGAACATGGCGCTCCCCGGCTTGTGATACTAACTTATACTGCTATTTGCCCGGATGATCAAGATGTTTCTGGCGGAGTCTCTCCTTCTTCCGTGAACGGGTTATATTGCTCTTGGAAAACTTCGCCGTTGCCGGCGTCCTCCTTGAACTCGGCGGCTATAGGTGGCGTGAAGGAGTGGGCACGAAGTGCGCCTTGGAACTCCTTGATAGTGGGCCGAAGCTCCTTTGGGATAAGCGCCTTCATGGCGAAAGTCAAGATAGAATACAGCGGCGTCCCGGATTTCTGCTCTTGAGCAAGGCCAATTTCAGTGACCACCGAGTAGTAGGGTATTCCCTTTCGGGCCAACAAGGTAAAGTAGCCGCTCAGCCGCTTTAGGCTCATTCGCGGTGTCTGCACTATTATGGGCAAATACTCGCCTTCTTGCAGCAGGAAGATGGGCCGTAGGTCCCGACAAGCTTTTCCCTTCCCACCTTTCAAGTCGGTGCCCCAGGCTTTCTTAGGGCAAGTAGCGCACAGATGAGTCTCGATACTGCCCGTCTCGAACGGGTCCCCGGTGCCGTGGATGCCGTCGCCTGAAAAACAGATCGGAGGATCGTTCGGCGCTTCCTCCATCGTCTTTGCCCAAAGAGCATTCTGCTCGGGAGCAAGAACGATTATACCAGTAAGCTTCGGAACACACTCCTCAGCATCGCCGGTATTGACTGTGAAAACCTTTCCGCCTCCTGGTGGAACTGTGATTCGGTCAAGGTTCCCGATTTGGAAACCTGCGCTTCCCAGGTTTTCCCGGATGACGTCCAAGGCTTCTTCGGCCTCCGCAGGGTTCAAGACAGGAAACCCGGAAAGCTCTGGGCCGATAGTTGCGATCGCTGTCTCTTTGGTAGCTGTGTCTTTTTTCTTCGTTGCCATGATACTAAGCTCCTTGATATTAAAATTAAGAACGGAACAAACGGCAGGCCCCGTGACGAGCCTTCAATCGAGTCTTGATGCCGTCTACCACCTCCTCCTTCGCGCTCAGTGCGTTGTATATGTCGCGGTCAATAGTCCCCTCGCAAACCAAGTGATAGTAGGAAACCACGGAACGCTGGCCGGGCCGGTGAACGCGCTTCCGGCTCTGCTGGTAGTCTTTCAGGCTGTGGCAAAGTGAATAATAGATGCAGTAGCGCGCGGCCGTCAAGTCAACTCCCTCGCTCCCGGCGCTGATCTGAACAAGTAGGACACCGCCGCTGGAATGTTTCCAAGCCGCGGATGTATCGAGCCCGCCGATCAAGTGGTATACGGGCCGCTTGAAAGAGCTCCAAATAAGCTTCTCAAGTTCCGCTATCTCGGGCCGGAACTTACAGAATACAACGATCTTCTCCTCCGGCCCGATGTCTTCTATGAGCTCCATCGCGGCCATCAGTTTAGAACCGTGCAACAGTTGTGGCGGTGGCATAGCGTCATCCGGCAGAAAGTAACCTCCGGTCATCTGCTGAAGTCGAAGCTGTTTTACTAGAGCGTTGGAAACCGATATAGTGCTATCCTCGATCACGGCTAAGAAGTCACGCTCAAGTGCATCGTAAGACTGCCGGATCGTAGCGGGCAAAGACACTGGTATAACCGTGTCGGTGTAAAGCGGCAGGCTATAAGCCAGATCCTTCTCGTCGACGTGGAAGCAGATCGAGTTAAGTTTAGACTCGAACTCTGCTTTGTTGGCGTCATCCAGCAACTTAGGGAATGGCTGTGTCATCCATATACCATATCGTTGCTTGAACTGCTGATGATTGTAGCCGAACAGTCCCGGCGCTATGGCTCGAGCCTGACCATACATATCAAGCCAGCCGCCAATGAGCTTTCCACGAGCGGCTTTCCGGCCTGTAGACAAAGGAGTGCCGCTCAAGCCAATAACCTTCTTACAGGGCTTGCACAGTCCCGCTACGTATCGGCTTGTCTTGCCTCCGGCTGCTTTGATGCGATGGCACTCATCAAGTATGATCCGGTCCCATGAGATATCGAGTAATGCCTTCGCCATCGGGTCCCGCCGCGCTGCATCGTAATTTACCACTGCAACAAAGTTCTTCGTTTCACGTGGAACATTGAGCAAGGCTGCGCGCTCAGCAACTGTGCCGGAGTCCAATGGTAGAATAGTCCACAGGCCGGGCTCAGCAAGATACTTGGCGAACTCGTCAGGCCAGACCGGAACAACTTTCAGAGGACATAAGATCAAAGTATTTCCAGGCGGCATATTCTGGGCGTAGTCTATGACTATGCGGCTCTTGCCGGCCCCCATCGGCAACCACAGAAGGCTGCCTCGCCGCGCGTAGGTGAAGCGCAATGCGCCCATCTGATGCGGCCAAGGTTTAGGGTGTGCTGCTGTTATCATCCGTCGCCTCTCCGATAGCCGCCCCGCTGTCAGCGGGGCGGTTGTGTGATCTACTTCGATGCAGATAACTGCTGCGCTTTGTCCACGAGGGCCGATGCAAGCTCTCCTGCGACATCCGAGGCTCGTTCAAGCAGTATGCGATTGACGGCCGCGCGAATGTCATCCTCGTTGAACGCGGTCGCTAAAGCATACTTTACATCGGAGTCGAGGTAAGAGTTGTTAGCTCTGACCTCTGCTGCCTTGCGGCTTAGCTTGGAAATCGCCTCATCGAGCTTAGTCCACTCGGGAGAATTGGTCTCCCGAATGAGAACCTCGGCGTTGCGCTTCTCGGCATTGCCAAACTTCGGCTTCGATGTCTCCGGGTCCAGGACGTCGCAGACGACGGCCATAAAGGAGTTATGAAGAACTTCCTGCTGCTTTTCGAGCAAGCGAATCTCCTCCTCGATGGCGATGAGCTCCATACGGCCTCGAAGCAGGGCCGTATTGGACTCGTGGAACTGACTTGCGGTGTTGTTCATGATGCTAGGTCTCCTTTGTTTGTATAGGGCGATATCGCCCGTTTGACGGTTATCAGGCCCGTCAATCGTTTCCAGTTGGCTATAGTATGCCGGTTGACATTGAACTCCTTCGCCATCTGGCAATCGCTGACTCCGCGGTTCGTCTCCTGCTTCAGATAAGCCTTGAGAGTCAGGTTATACTTTTCAAGAGTGTATTTCTCAGCGGCGATCATCTTGTCGCCGCGTTTGTAGGCTAGCATATATTAGCTCCTTTCGTTGTGCTAGACAAGAGTATAGAGGAACGTCTAGCGATATGTCAAGTAAAATATTACAGACGGGGCATAGACGGGCGCTATTTTTCTGATCCTTCAGTCGCCGCTCAAAAGATCTATCTGCCTCGGGCCAAACTCGCACGACATGCCAGTTTATTCCTGCCACTGTAACAGCGCGCATAATGGATGCACCCCGGCCGTGTGCGTGATGATCAAGACGTATGGGCAAAGTCTCAGCGCTTTCGGTGTAGCCGATATAGTGCTGAGCGTGGCAGAGTGGCCGATCAAAGTGCAGCAAGTAAACCATCACGCGCACGCCTCTGATTCAAGACAAGAAATGTAGGCGATTTCAGAGTCGACGGCGTCAAGGTATAGCAAGGCTTCCGGCACACTGCTGACCGCTCCGCCGAAACCTCCGGCTGCGCGGAGCTCCGCCATGACGTTACATTGTATCGGCGTCGGTTTTTCCCCGGGCCGCTTGGTTTC
>Ga0307378_10009852_pt1 | contig 12505 bp, 9 predicted proteins | sample UN1MG_FD_202238 | JGI IMG/M metagenome (GOLD analysis project Ga0307378, IMG submission 202238) | Soil microbial communities from Risofladan, Vaasa, Finland - UN-1 | ecosystem: Environmental > Terrestrial > Soil > Coastal area > Acid sulfate soil | place: Finland: Risofladan, Vaasa | collected...
TCAGCCGTGGCCATGTCCGCCTGGGCGATGATGATCTCCTCTGCTGAAGGGCCGTTGAGAAGATCTTCCAGGGCCTCTTGCGCGCTGGTCAACTGGTACTGGGCCGCCGCCAGATCTGACGCATCCGCCGTTTCGGTCAACTGGGCCAATTGGAGCTCCGCGAGCCGCAGGTTGATCTCCGCCTGGGCCACCTGCGATTGCGCATCAGTGTCATCCAGGCTTGCCAGCACATCACCGGCCTGCACCTCATCTCCCACCTCGACCAAGACCTCGTTCAGACGCCCACCGCTGCTGAAGCTCAGATCCACCTCCGCATTGGGGACCAGCGTGCCTGTGCCACTGGCGGCGACGACCAGACTGCCCCGCCGCACCGTGGCTGTCTGAACCACCTCTTCGCCGTTTGCTGTCTGCGCCTGGAGATATTGAGTATAGTAGTACCAACCGCCGGTACCAACCGCGGTGAGCGAGACCAGGACAATGACCACGACCAACGCCACTCGCTTGTGTCCAGACAATGCACGCAGAATACTCATTCCTCACCCTCCAATCCCCATCGCCGGGGAAACTCGGTTCTTACTCCAAGCACTAATGGTACCACGCAACTATGAAGGAAGTGTTAACCATCTCTGAAGATTGGGTATGGACCTCAGTCACCGCAACTGGCCGCCGACCGCCACGAACAGCTGCCGGAACCGCCTAGCGTCGACCTGGCGCATGTCTTGCGCTCAGGTCAGACCCCCACGAATCCGCCTATTCCGTGGGCACCATGCCCGTGCTGACTACGTCTCCCACGTTCAGGCCACTGATGATCTCTGCATAGGCGTAGTCCATCACCCCGACCTCCACCTGCCTCATTTGCAGCTCCCCGTCAACCATCACAAAGACGGCATACTGCCCTGGAGAGAGCTCCCTTAGCGCCTCGGCTGGCACCAACAGCGCGTCCTCCGCACGGGCGGCGATGATCTCCACGGAGGCGTTCGCTCCGATGGGGAGCACCAAAGACAGCTCCAACTCGTCATCCAGACTGGCGTAGACCAGCACCGTGGGAGCATTCTGCATAGACTGCAACTCAGGCTCCACCCGAACAACGTGACCGGTAAATACCTGGTCGGGCAGGGCATCGAAAATGGCTTCCACCTCGTAACCGGGCGCGACATTGTTCAGATCCACCTCGTCCACCCACATCTCCAGCTGCGGCTGCGCCATATCGGCCAGCGTGATGATAGGGCCAGTAGCTACCGTCTCACCCGCCTGGGCCTCCACCGCGGTGATGACGCCGGAGAAGGGCGCGACGAGGGTGGCCCCCTCCAGGGCGGCCTGGGCATCCTCCAGGGCCGCCTGAGCGCTGATCAGCTTGGCCTGCGCCACCTGGACGTCCGCGGCATCAGGCCCGGACAACAATTCGACGACGGTCTCCCTGGCCTTCTGCAAGTTGTACTCGGTCTCGGCCACCTGCTCCTGAGCGTTGCTGAGTTCGGAAGCGGCCTGCCGGGCTAAACCGAGGCGCTCTTTCACCGCCTGCAAGCGATCCCAGAGCGCAAAAAGCTGCTCCTGGCTTATCTCGCCGGCCCTGTACTTCTCTCCCATCTCGGCATACCTGCCCTGATACCAGGCGTCGTCGTTCTCGCACACGACCACGTCTTCGGGCCCTGGGGGACAGGCCAGGGCCTCGTTGAGCCTCTCCTCCGCCCATTGGAGGTTGTCTGATGCCGCGTCCAGTTCCTTGCGGCTGCTCTCGCCCGCCTCATACCGGTCTGCCTCCTGATAGTAGTTCTCTTCGTACCAACTGTACTCGTACTCCAGATCGACGACGCTTTCGTACAAACACACCGAGGGCTCCATGGCCAACGAAAGACTGTCTCTGGCCGTCGCCAGAGACATGTCAGCCTGATTCACGGCCAGGTACGCTTGATTGAGGTCCAACTGGCTGTAGGGGTTCTCCGCGCTCTCCACGTTGTCCTGGGCCACCGTCAGATCCGCTTCCGCCTGGGTCACGGCCCGTTCCAGCGCCGCGGGGTCGATGCGGGCCAACACCTGCCCGCTCTCCACCCAGTCGCCGACCTCCACCAGCAGCTCAGACACCACCCCGCCACTGCCGAAGCCCAGATCTGCCTGGGCTGCCGGCATCAAGGTGCCGCTGCCGCCCACGGAGATGATCACACTCCCTCGGCGCACTCGCGTGGTCTGGATGGTTTCCGCCGCTGCCGACCTTTGGGCCGGCAGATATTGAGTGTAGTAGTACCACCCGCCTCCTATGGCCCCGATCGCCACTACGACAACGATGAGAACAAGTGGCACAACCAGACGTCGTCCCCAGGCCAACAACGCACCCATCTCTTACTCCCGCGTCTCCGCATCTGCGCTGCTTCGTTTGTCCTCGATTCCCATGGTAGCACCGAATCATGAAGAAACTGTTAGCATCCTATGAATGATCGATGTGGATTTCCCCTGGCTCGCCTCGCCAGGCTGCAGAGACTCAGCAGTGACCCTCTCCTGGCTACCCCCGTCACGCCCGTTACAACCACGTGCACCTGAAGGCCTCCTTGCTCAAGTGCCAAACTACGTGGATCAGATCACTGTGCGGGCCACGAGGCCCCTGGCCACCGCCAGCAAGTGTTGCATCACCATAGTCAATGACCGGCCCCCAGCATCCACCACGCATGACGCGGCCCCCCCTCTCCGGAACTTCGCCTCCAGTCCGACGCACGTGCCGGAGTTTTGGTCAGGAGATACACTATGCCCCGCCAAACACCCCCCTACCTGGTGTGCGAATTGGCTGCAAGATCTTGACAAAGGTCAGTTTTCGCTGTATAATACGCTATAGCATATAGCATATAGCAAGAATCCACTCATACAATCCCGCCCACTAGCGTGCAGTAGAGGAGATCCAATAGGCTATGGAGGACTCACTTACCACGCTGAGACCCCTCAGGCCGAATGAGACTCTGGGCGAGCAAGCTTATTTCGCCATCCGCAGCGCCATCACCTCAGGCGCACTCAAGCCGGGCGAACGCATCACCGAGCGGGACCTTGCCAGCAGGCTCAACGTCAGCCCCACGCCCGTCAGGGAGGCCTTCCGCCAGCTTGAACAGGAAGGGCTGGTGGTCAGAAGCCCCACCCGAGAGGTAACCGTATCTGACCTACCTTCCACGTCGGTGGCGGAAATGCTTTTAATCCAGGCAGCCCTACGGGGTGTGGCCGCTCGACTCGCGGCAGAGAAGATCACGGACGCGGAACTCGCCGAAATGCACGCCGTGCTGGGCGAGACCGAGGAGCTGTTGGAAACCGGCCCCGCGGAGCGACTGCTGGAGCTCGCCGATCAATTTCACGCTATCGTCGACCAAGCGAGCGGCAATCTGACCCTGCTCAAAACCATCCAGACTGTCATGTCCTTTGACCCCGTTGATCGCCTGGAGGCGCTCACGGACAGCGACCAGCTCCTGATAGGCTTACGGGAGCACCAGGAGGTAGCCGCTGCCCTGGCTGCTCGGAACAGGGACCTGGCTGAAGCGCTCATGCGCTCCCACCTCTTGCGAGCCGGCAAACTTCTCTTCGCAGGTCTGCCCGATGTGTAGGCGCTGGACTGCCCGAGCAGTTGATGGGCAGTCTCCGACGGAGTCGGCGTGTGACTCAAACCGGAGACAGCCTTGGAGGGGGAAAGGAGGTGGCCGCGCGCCCAATACTCGTCAAGTAACGTCCCTACAGCAGGTTAGCGGTTTGGCCTACGCTCATATTCGGTGTTCTTGAACTAGGAGGAAACAATGAAGACGCTGCTGTGCCGCACACTGATTACGATCGCTGTACTGCTCCTGAGCCTGGTACCCTTAGCTGCCTGCAGCCCTGCGCCAGCCGCAGAGCCATCACCCCCGGCGGAGCCAGCTGCCACGTCTCCCCCTTCGGAAGAGCCCGCTGACACACCCGCGCCCTCGGCCACCGAAGCGCCGGTCAAGAGCGCGCCCTACCCCGACTACTACCCCGCAGAGTATGAGGAGATTGTAGAGGGCTCGAAGGCAGAGAGCCCACTTGTGGTCTACTCCGCCATGCCCGAGTCGAACTGGAAACCAGTGCTCGATGCGTTCCACGAACTCTACCCGTGGGTTGAGGTGCAGACCCTAGACCTGGGCGGTTCTGAGGCCTTCGAACGCTATTACGCCGAGAGCGCGACCGATACCCAGACAGCCGACCTCATCATCATGCCCGATACTACGGGATGGCTGGAGTTCGTGAAGAACAGGGGCGAGGCGATGGACTACCAGTCCCCAGAAAGCTCCTATCTACCAGACTGGAGCATGCCCTTCCCTGGCCTCTACACTGTGACCACCGACCCGATGCTGATGCTCTACAACGAGCAAGTCCTCCCTGAAGACCTGCGGCCTAAGGGGATCGCCGAGTTAGTCGACATGGCCACAGCGAACCCAGATCTCTTCAACGGCAAGATCACGACCTACGATGTGGTCATACCCTTCGCGTTCGGCATCAACTGGGCCTTTGTGCGGGACCTTGGGGAGGATACCTGGGATTTGCTGGAGACCCTGGGCCCCATAACCATGCCGGAGCAGTCAGGAGGGACACAGCTGGATAAACTCACTTCCGGGGAGTATGTTGTCGGCTACTTCGTCTCCAGCGGAGTATTCCCCAAGCTGCCGGACCTCGAGGGAATCGTTGGCTGGAGCTACATAGAGGACGGCACCCCCGTTTATCTGCGGGGAATGGCCATCCCCAATGCAGCCAAGAACGTCAACTCCGCCAAGCTCCTGCTGGACTTCATGCTCTCCCACGATGGTCAGGTGGCATGGGGCGCAGGCGGGCTAACGCCATACCGGGCTGACGTCACCGCCGAGGAGTGCCCTCGTACCTTCTACACCATCGCCGAGGAAATAGGTGGCGAGGACAAGATGGTCCTGATCAACTACGACGAGAACGCCGTGGCAGGACAGGCCGCCTTCGTCGAGCGCTGGAACGAGGCCTTCGGTCGCTAGAACCGCATGCATGGTGGACCTTCCGGCTGTCAGGTTGCCGGAAGGTCCACACGTCCCATAGAGTGCAAGGAACCTGTCGCCCATGGTCGCCAACGAACGGACCAGACCTAGAGTCCCTCTCCGTCTTCCGACAGTGCGTGCGGAACACCTGATCCAGTATAGCATCGCCGGGTTGACAGCAGTTCTGGTACTCTCCCCCCTGCTTCCCGTCCTCTACTCATCATTCCGGGACAGGCCCTTGTACGATGCTGGGGGGGTCTTGAGCCTGGGCAACTACGTCAGGCTGTTCTCAGATCCCGCCTTCCACAGGGTAATTGGCGATACCTTCTCCTTCGCCGTGCTCGCTACGATAATCTCCGTCGGCCTTGGCGTACTCATGGCTGTCGTGATTGGCCGGACAGACGTGCCTGCGCGCTCGATCCTGGCTGAGATAGTACTTTGGCCCATCTATCTGTCCCCCCTGGTGGTCGCTTTCGCCTGGGTCATCATGTACTCACCAGCTGGGTTTGGCACCCTTCTCGCAAAGAACCTGTTTGGCATCCAACCCTGGAACCTGTATTCGATCCCGGGGATGGCATTGGTGGCCTCGGTGTCGATGATGCCCATCGCCTACCTGTACTGCTCCAGCTCGGCCGCTGTAGCGGATCCCGCGCTTGAGGATGCCGCCCGCAGCATAGGCGCAGGGCCTCTCAGGACCCTGCTTACGGTCACCCTGCCCCTGATGCGCCCTCCGATTCTATACAGTGCGGTCCTCATCTTCACGATCGCGCTGGAAATTCTCAGCATCCCCATGGTCCTCGGCGGGCCGGTGGGCATCAACTTCTTCTCCAGCTACCTATACAACCAGTGGCTCGGCGGCGCTCGACCCGACTACGGTCTGGTGGGCGCGGCTGCGGTGGTTCTGCTGGTGATCGTCACGGCCCTCGTTCTGGTTCAGAACTCATTGTTGCGCGAGTCCGCTCGCTTTGTGACCGTTCGGGGCAAGGCCTCGCGACCCCACATCTTCAAGCTGGGCCGGCAGCGCTGGATCATCTTCGCCTTCATTTGCCTCTACCTGCTGCTGGCCGCCATCCTGCCCATGATCGGCCTCATCATGCGAGCCTTCACCAAGTTCCTCACGCCGCTCGCACCGCCCTGGCAATTCCTCACCTTGAACAACATGAAGGTCATCTTCTCCTACCCGGCCTACGTACGGTCGATCACAAACAGCATTGTGATAGCACTGATCGGTGGCGTCGTGACCACCCTGTTCGTGGCCCTCGTGGCCCTCGTCGCCCACCGTTCTGAGTTTCGTTTCCGTAGAGTGCTCGATTTCCTGGCTATCTACCCGCGAGCCATGCCTGGCATGATCGTGGGTATCGGCTTCTTCTGGGCTCTGGTCATGTTGAAGCCTCTGGGGCCTATTCGAAACACCATCTGGGGCCTGACCATCGCCTTCAGCGTCCGCTACCTCCCCACCGCCTTCGGTGCGATAGCCCCCATGCTGGCGAGGCTCGGCGCCGAGCTCGATGATGCGGCGCGCACGGTGGGCGCCAGTTGGTGGACCACGTCCTGGGCCATTCTTCTCAAGCTACTGAAGCCTGCCCTCTTCTCCTCGTTCATTCTCATGTTTATTCAGATGATCAAGGAATACGGATGCGCGGTCTTTCTCGTCGCGCCGGGAAGTGAAGTCATGGGGCTGACCATGCTTCAGTTCTGGGTGCAGGGCGAGACCGGACCAGTGGCGGCATTGTCCCTGCTTCAGGTCGTTATCACCATGGCCATCGTCTATGTGGGCCGCAAGCTGTTCAAGGTGAGGATCTATGCCTGAAATAGTAGTGCAAAACCTCTACAAGCGATTCGGGGACGTGGTCGCTGTGGACCACATCAGTTTCTTTGTTCAAGACGGGGAGTTCCTGACCTTGCTAGGTCCCAGCGGGTGCGGGAAGACCACCACGCTGTTTGGCGTCGCCGGGCTGGACCGCCCCGACGGTGGCCTGATCCGCGTCGGCGAAGTCACCTTCTTTGATAGCGCCAGCGGCCATTTCGTCGTACCTGAGAAGCGCAACTGTGGCATGGTCTTCCAGTCCTATGCGCTCTGGCCGCACATGAACGTCTACGAAAACCTCGCCTTCCCCCTCAAGCTGCGCAAGGTCCCCAAGAAGGAAAGGGAGGAGCGCATTGGAGAGATCCTGGACCTGGTGGAGCTGCAAGTCCAGAAGGACCGCTACCCGCATCAACTCTCCGGCGGCCAGCAACAGCGGGTCGCCCTGGGTCGCGCGCTCGTCTACTCGCCGACCGTACTGCTCCTGGACGAACCTCTCTCTAACCTGGATGCAAAGTTGCGGGAACGAGCGCGCTCCTGGCTGAAGCATATTCAGGCTCAGCTCGGGATCACCACCGTCTACGTGACCCACGATCAAACCGAAGCACTGGTACTGAGCGACCGTATCGCGGTCATGAGGGAAGGGAGCATCCGCCAGGTCGGTACGCCGCAGGAGATCTATGCCCGCCCCGCCGAGCCCTTTGTGGCGGACTTCATAGGCACCAGCAACTTCCTCAGGGGACACATGGCCGGGCCCAGTGCAAATGGCGCCATCTCTGTACGCCTGGAGACGACGGAGGCATCTATCGTCATCAACACCGACAAGTCCTTCGCACGGGAGACCCCTCTGCTCGTCTCTGTCAGGCCGGAGAAGGTCCGGGTCGTGGATAGAAGTAGTGAGGCGACCGTCCCCGAGGGCAACTGGCTCGAAGCAGAGGTCGTAGATGGCATCTACGTCGGTTCCTGCTATCGTCACCGCCTGAGAATAGGCCAAACCCTATTGCGCGCCGAGACAGAGGCGGAGGTGTGCGCCAAGAGCGTGTGGGTCTCCATCCCTAGCGATGCTTGCGCGGTCTTCGAAGCAAACACTGCCCAAGACGGCGTAGACGAAACTGCCATCTGAGGGACGAGCGCTTCACTCTAGCGATTAGAGGTCCATGAAGATCTTTCGAAACCCGTGTGCGATCGAGACACTAGGAGGTTGTTCCAAGAATGAATGATATCCAATTCCAGCCGGACGCGAGGTGCCCCCTCGACAACGTCCGCATCATCGATGTCTCCCGCTTCGTCGCGGGGAACATGTTCAGCCTCGTTCTCGCCGATCTCGGCGCGGAAGTGATCAAGGTCGAACAGCCCGGGGAAGGCGATCCCCTCAAGGCCATCCGCATCAACGGGGTCAGCCCATACTGGAAGGAGTATGCCAGGAACAAGAAGAGTATTACTCTCAACCTGCGCCACCCCGAGGCGAGGGAGATTTTGCTCCAGCTCGTCGAGGGAGCCCAGATGTTGTCTGAGAACTTCGTCCCCGGTACGATGGAGAAGTTCGGGCTGGGACCCGACGTACTGCTCGACCGGAACCCCAAGCTCGTCATGGTGCGCATCTCCGGCTGGGGACAGACCGGACCATATTCCCACCGGCCCGGCTTCGGCACGGTTGCAGAGGCCATGTCTGGGTTCACCGCAATCAATGGTTACCGGGATCAACCCCCGGTCCTCCCGCCCATCTCACTGGCCGATATGGTTGCCGGGCTGTACGCAGCCATGGCTTCCCTGGTGGCCCTGCGCGAGTGCGAGATGAACGGCGGTAAGGGGCAGATCATCGATGTGAGTCTCTTCGATCCCCTCTTCTCCATCATGGGCCCGGAGGCCGCTATCTACAAACTGATGGGCCGCGTCAAGGGACGCGGGTTCGACGCGAACACCACGGCGGGCGGGCGCAACGTGTACGAGACGAAAGACGGCCGTTGGATAGCCATGTCCTCTTCAACCCAACTGATGGCAGAACGGTACTTCAAGGCCATGGGGCGTGAGGACCTTGTCGACGATCCCAGATTCTGCAGCACCGCCGCCCGCCTGCAGCACCAAGAAGAGCTTGACGCCATCTTGCAGGACTTCTATGCGCAACGTACTTTCGATGAGAACATGCAATTCATCATGGAGCACAACTTGCCCGCGTCTCCGGTATACGACATCGACCAGATTCTGCAAGACCCCCACGTGCAGGAGCGCCGCGCCGTCGTAGAACTGCCCGACCGCGAGGGAGAGATGGACTCCATACCCATGCACAATGTTGTCCCCATCCTATCCGGGACACCAGGCGCGATCCGGCGGCCAGCCCCCAGACTTGGTGAGCACAACGCGGAGATCTTTTCCGAGCTCGGCCTGACCGGTGAACATCTGGAGCGACTGGCATCCGAAGGGGTGATCTGAGAGCACTGGAAGGGCGTGGAGGTATCGTTGTATGGATGCGCAGAGGAGAATGCCCGTATGGCGTTCGCTGCTCTTCGTGCCTGTCAATGTCGATCGGTTCGTTGACAAGGCGCACACGCGTGGTGCGGATGCCATCGTGCTCGACCTCGAGGACGGCGTGGCGGCAAGCGAGAAGGAGAACGCCCGATCTCGGGTGATGAAAGCGGCCGAGACAGTGTCGTCAGGCAGTTGCGACGTCCTCGTCCGCATCAACCGGCCCTGGCGGATGGCCCTCAAGGACCTCGAAGCGACAATATGCCCTGCCGTTCAAGCGCTGGCCCTTCCGAAGGTGGACAGCCCGGAGCAGGTCCAGATCCTCAGCGATATCACATCCGAGCTGGAGTCGGAACGAGGAGTGGCCGTAGGAGCCACCCAGTTCTTCGTGTCCGTAGAGACCGTAGCAGGCTTCTTGTGTGTACACGAAATCGCTGCCGCAGATGATCGCATCGTCGCCATCGGGCTGGGCGCGGGGGACTTCTCGCTGTGTACCGGCCTAGTTCCAGGGCCTGAGGAACTCATCTATCCCAACCTTCAGGTCGTGATCGCGGCCCGGGCGGCAGGATGCGTTCCGCTGGGGCTCCTGAGCACCATTGACGACTACACGGACCTGGACAGGTTCCGGAGTATCGCTCGCCGTTCCAGAAGGCTGGGCCTCCAGGGGTCGGCGTGCGTCCATCCCGACCAGGTGCCCATCCTGAACGAGGAATTCAGCCCGACAGACGAGGAACTGAGTCGGGCGCGGCGGGTCATAGCAGCATTCGAGGAGGCCTCAGTCACTGGAGCAGGGGCCATCACGGTGGACGGCAAGATGGTGGACTTTCCGGTCGTCCAGGGAGCAAGGGCAATCCTCAACCGCTATGAAGCGATTCAGGAACGTGCCCAGCGCATAGGCACAACCTAACCCCCTGAGCCGCGGCCAGCGATCAGCTCGGCGAGCACCCGTGCCCTTAGCGCTGGCAACGAAAAGGAGGGCCGGACGTCTGTCCGGCCCTCCTCTACACTAATGGGCGCCTCAGATGCTCCGTGCGCGTTTCATCGGCGCCCGATCTCCGCTCAGCCTAACTCTCTTCGGCAGCGGTTGCACAAGGCCCGAACAAGCCCAAGCCTCCTCCGCCGCCCATGCCGAAGTGCCCACCACGGCCCATACCTCGGCCACCAAGGCCCAAGCCTTGCTCAATGCCCTCGAGCATCCAGTCGGCCTGCTCCTGGGTGATCCTGCCGTCCTCTACAGCTTGCTCGATGGCCTCTCGCTGGGCCTCGGATCGCCTGGCGTTTAGGGCGTCCTTCACCTCGTCCAACTCCACGCCCCGCTCCTCGGCGATCTCCGATACACTCTTGCCCTCATCGTGGGACTCGGTGAAGAGCTCGTTGGGCGTCAGGCCCAGAGCCTCGGCGATGGTGTCGAAGACTGTCCATGAGCGACCACCCCAGCCGAACATTCCCCAGCCTCTCCCTTCCCAGGCTGCGCCAGGGGTGGGCTCGGTCTCCTGCGCTGACGCGGTCGTCGCCGCCAAGAGGACGCCGCCCGCGACCACCGCAACAACCAGCAGGGCCACGAGGCCGCCGGCCATTCCTGCGACCAGGCCCCACTTCTTGACCTTACCAGACATACCACTTACTCCTTTCTTTGTTTTCCGGCAGCACGATTGCTGCCTGCTCCGAGCTTTCTGTTATGATCATACCCTAAGATTGTGAAGGAGTGGTTAAGGAACGATGTTTGTTCGATGAGGTCCCTTCTCCACGCCCTTACCATGGCTGGGGGAGACGTTCAGTACGTCTGGGCGCCGCCACCGGAGCGCCAGCCCCTCTCCAGCGGCATCAAGCCCATACCACTCGACACGGACCTGTACTGTAGGCCCAGATGAGCAACTTCGTCACCCTCCTCATTCGTATCACTGCCAAGCGTGACTTCCAGGTTCATCAGTTCCGGGTCGTCACCGGGCCGCACGATGGTCACCACCACCTCGTCTCCAGCCTTGTGGCTGCCAATCAGCGCTGCCAGGTCCTGGTCTTCATCCATAGCCTTGTTGTCCACAGCTATGATGATGTCTCCCGTCTCCATGCCCGCTTGGTCGGCAGGTCCGCCCGAGTCCACCTCAACAACCACGGCTCCGCGCAGTTGCCCTGAGAACGGTTCGAGCATCATCTCGGGCGGCATCTGCCAGGGTTGCGGCACCTGTGGGCTGGTCTTTGGTGTTTCTTCTGGCTGCGGAATGTGGGGTCGCAATCCCTGCCACGGCCCCGGCAGGCCAATCACTCCTCCTCGGTGTGCGGCGACGTACCCGGCCAGCCCGCCTGCCAGGCCGCCAGTCATGAGCAATAGCAAACATACCGCCAACCCCCCAAGTGTCAGGCCTAGGATTACGTACCACTTCTTGAGCTTGCTCGACATGCGTCGACTCCTTTCCACTGCCGTGCTTTCACGGCAACCTACATACCGTACCCAGACCACAAGGTGAGACTATGAAGAAGTCTTCCGGGATCGATGTCCATCTGGTGAGAATCAAGCATGGCACCACCCGCAAAGACGCCTTGCATATCCTCCGTGGCAGCCACCGGCTACTCGTTCACTTCTGCCATTCTGCTGCCACCGTTGGTGCGCCAGCATGCTACGGCTGCTCTCCTAGAACCACCTGCACCACTTGCTCCTCACCATTTCTGACAATGCTCAGTTCCACGGTGTCGCCGACGGTAGTTTCGGTCTCCAGGTACACCGTCAGATCCTGCGAGCTGGCCAGAGCTTGTCCATCAATCGCCGTAATGATGTCGCCCTCCACCGGGACCTGGTAGTTTCCGATACGTACCACGCGACTGCCACCCTGGATGCCAGCCTTGTCTGCTGGTCCACCCGCTACCGCCTCCAGGACTAGCACTCCGGAGTCCACTGGAACCCCGACTCCCGCTTCCTTGAGCGCATTCACGTTGGCGCTCGTCAGACTCAGCAGTTGCACGCCCAGCCAGGGGTGAGAATACTCGCCATTGGAGATCAGTTGCGGCACCACGCGTCTTACCGTACTGCCAGAAACGGCGAAGCCGATACCGGATGAAGCTCCGCTAGGGCTGATGATCTGAGAGTTCACCCCGATGACCTGCCCCGAGAGGTCCAGCAGCGGGCCTCCCGAGTTACCGGGATTGATGGCCGCATCGGTCTGAATGGCCTCACCGATGAACCTGTTGTCCTCCGGGCTTTGAATGACTCGGCCCAAAGCGCTGACTACACCTGTGGTCAGTGTCTGTTCCAGGCCAAAGGGGT